>JADMIO011222177.1_pt1 | contig 33518 bp, 21 predicted proteins | sample 8958161 | NCBI WGS metagenome assembly JADMIO01 (sample SAMN16585339, study PRJNA669376) | soil metagenome | isolation source: Crop rotation soil | place: USA: Cullars Rotation, Alabama | collected 2011 | reverse complement strand
CCTCCCCGCCAGCGGCCTGCTCCGTGCCCGCGGCGTGACGACCTCCGGCTATAACAATGGCGGCTCCGGGATCATCGAGCAGGTGATCACCTTCAGCGGCCTCGTGAACGCCCCGGAGATCACCGTCACCGGCAATGGCGCGGTCATCCCGGATGGCGACACCACGCCGGGCCTGCCGGACGGCACGGAATTTCATGCCGCCTTCGGCGCGAGCACCGCGGTGCGCACCTTCACCATCACCAGCACCGGCACCGCGGCGCTCAATCTCACCGGCACGCCCAAAGTCGTCGTCAGCGGCCCCCATGCCGCGGATTTCACCGTGACCCTGCAACCCGCCTCACCCCTCGCCGCGACCAATGGCGCCACCACCTTCCAGGTCACCTTCACGCCCGGAGCCGTGGGCGCGCGCAATGCCACCCTGACATTCGCCAACGACGACGCGAACGAAGCCTCCTTCGATTTCGCAGTGACCGGCCGCGGCCTCTCCTTCACCACCGACACCGACGGCGACGGAATGAACGACGCCTCCGAAGTCATGGGCGCCGCGCTCGGTTTCAACTGGCAGGTGAGCCAGCCCGCGCTGGTGCAGACCTACAACGGCATGGCCAACGGCGCCGGTCTCTACACCACCGCGCAGGTGCAGGCGCTCCACATGGATGTGCCGCTCCTTCAGCGCAACCCCGGCACTAACACCTTCACTTTCACCTTCGGCCTGCGCAAATCCACCACCCTCGCACCCGGCAGCTTCGTGCCGTTTCCGTTCACCCCCGCCGGCACCAGCGTCAACGGTGCGGGCAAAGTCCAGTACCAGTTCACCTCGCCGGACAACGCCGCCTTCTTCCGCCTGGAGATGCCCTGAGCCGCGCAGGCCGCCTAACACTCGATCACATCCGTGAACACCATCCACCGCTTCGGAGCCTTGCTGCCAAACCAGTTTCTGGATCAATTGAATTTCACCGGGAAATGGGGCCGGTGTGGAATGGCCCTAAGATAAGGCGGGTGATCGATGAATGGCAGGGCCGGAGGCCCGGAAGAGGTTAGCCGGTGGTGGAGCGGGGCCCGAACGGAACCACCGGATTCGCATCCAACAGAATGCTGGCGCGCCGGAAGTGCGCGACAATCGTTTCGCGTGTGGCTTCGACGGATGTTTCCCGCGCACCTCCCGCGCGCGGGATCTATTGCCTGTCCTAACCGGTGGTTCCGCTCGGGCCTTGCTCCACCACCGGCTAATTTCTGTCAGCCCTGCGGGCTTATCTTAGCGCCATTCGGGCCGGTGTGCCTTTTTTAACACATGCCCTCACCAGTCAGGACGGGCACTGGTCCCCCGGATTTACACCCTCACTTATTCCCTGTCGCGGAAACCATTGGCCCCCTTTCTGACAGGCGTTATAGCTGCGTCCACTCCCGGAACGTGACCTTGAACCTGAACTACGAAAATAACTTTGAAGACCTGGTGGCTCTCGCTGAGCACGGTCTCTCCATCCATGCAGACTATCAAAAGCACCGCCGCTGGAGTCTCTACGGCGGACCGCTCCTGATCCTGATCCTGGGCGTGGGCGTGGCTTTGGATAATGGACGTCCGGTGATAGGGATGGCCGGCGCGGCCGGCGCGGTGATCGCGTTCTTCGGGATACTGCTCGCCCACCGCACTTTCCCGCGCAGGGCGATGAAGAAGTTCCTGCGCGAAAAGCCGCAGCAAGGCGCCTTGTGCCTCCACACCGTTACCATTTCGCCGGAGGGCTTCACTGATGAAACTCCTGATTCCCGGCACTTTCATCACTGGGAGGACTTTTCCCGTATCGCCTTCACGCCCGACCACATCTTCCTGTATACCACTCCGGTCGCGGCCTACATTATTCCCCGGCGCGAACTGGGCGATGCTCAATTTCAGCTGGCGGGTGACGTAATCCGAAAGTCCGGCGGAAGCGGCGAAAAATCCTGCTAACAGAACACGCGCCCGCCGCCCCGGGGGTGAGGGTGTATCTTTGGACGGTCCGGTTGCCCCTGCGGACCGGCGAACGGGGCGCGGCAATTTCGATGGCACCAAGTTCTTTCTTGACGTCCCTGACACAAAGTCATCCACTGACGGAATGAAGATCATGGTGAGTACCACGCACCCGCCGGACATGAGGGTACTTCGCTATGTCGAATACAGGAGGTGAAAAGATGAACAAGATCATTGGCAAAGTTATCGTCAGGGAAACAGGCGCGGGGGTTCCAGACCTCCTGATTGTCGTTTGCGACCTTGACCCGCGGACGCTGCCGAAAGACGGACTGCAGGATCACACGGCGGACCCCGGGCCGGGCCTTTGGCAGCAGATTTCAGGAACCCGGCTCGGCTCGGTCGCGACCGGCGGCGACGGCAAATTCGAGTTTGAGTATGAATACTCTGCCTATCAGGTGCGGGATCAGGAGAAGCGCCCGGACCTAACACTTTTCGTCGTGGCTCCGGAGGATGCGGGCGCGGCGTCATGCCCCCGCATCCTTCACGTTTCCTGCGGGATGCGGCGGAACGCGGGACGCATCGAAACTTATGTTATTAAACTGCCGCTCGATCAGCTAAGAAAAGCGGGCATTCTGATCCCGGGTACGCCGCCCGTTCCGCCGGAAACTCCCGGCATGGATGATCTGCTTTCCAAATTGAAAGCGGTGGCCGATGAGCGGCGCAACGCTTCTGGAGACGACAGGCCGTTTTCACAGCGTTACAAGGAGCAGCGGGATCGCGCGGCAGAGGAGACGAAGAGGGCGGGCCAGCCGGAGCCTATGCCGCCCCGGAGTTTCAACCTCGCGATCCCCATGAAGTTTAAGAGCGGGAGCGGCGTTTTCGCGGAAGCGTCGCTCTCTTATGACGAAGAAACCCGCAGGATCATGCTCAAAACGGGTCCAGAGGCCCAGGCGGTGCCCCTCACCTTCAAGGGGGTCCAGTATTCCGCGGGCACCGGGGACGGCTCCGGTGGAAAAGGGAGCATCAGCCTTCTTATTGACGACGCGGGGAAGGAGATCCGTCTGCAGTTGCCGCGTTCGCCACAGAAGCTCACGGCTCCCGACCCTGGACCGAGTGAGCTTTACAGGTGGTATAAAAAGGAACTCGCCGCGGCGGCTGCCGGGCCGCACGGCGCGGAGCCGGAAACCGAATGAGACCCGTCTGAAGAAGCGAAATCCTGCAGGAACTGATGAACCCGTGAAAAGAGAACGTTATGCCTGAGCCAACTCCAAACGACAGCCGCCCGGATATCAGACCATTCGAAGAGGAGTTGAAGGCGGTAAATCCCTACCCCGAGCCGCCGCCATCCGGCAGGAGGCTGGACGACGTTTCTTTCCACGACTTCGCTTTCTATGAATACCTGTTTCCCACCGAAACCGGCTTTGGAGGGAAAATTGAGCTTTCCGGTTATGCCCTCGCCTACCTGGACCGGCTGCAGTCCCAGGGTGTCGAGCAGCAGTATCTTGACTACATAGCGGGCTACCTCCTCACCCTGGAGAAAGCGATAAGGTTGGGCACCTATCTGCAGCAGGACCCGGCGCTGATATCAGGTTTGATCCGGATAATACTGGATTCGCTGTACAACAGATACCCGAATGTTCTTCTTAACTATTTTGCGTATTACAGGGAATTCCCCGAACTGGCGGATCAGATCTTCGGACGCCTGTCACACGTCCTCACAGAGGTGCTGTGGAGTCCGGGCATGATCGAGCATGGTATTCCGTATATCGACCAGGGCGTTTTTAACTGGGATCTGTTTGCTTCAAGATTTCAAACAAGCATATCGCCCTTCTTTAATGCAGTGAATCCGATCAACCACGCGGCATGGAAGGATACCGCAGGCCCTGATCTTTATGAGAATGAATATGACTTTGAGATCTTCCCTCTCCTTTCCGTGAATGTCGGTTTGCGATTGGTCTACCGGCAGGACTGGAAGCCACTGGCAGCGCAAAAAGGGGAGATCGTGCGCACCATTCCCCTTGGGCCCGGCCAGAAAGAGCGGGTGACAACAAAAATTGTCCGGCGCCGGAAAACCACCAGTTCCATGGAATCCCGCGCGGAAATGGAAACCACTGCCGAATCCACGGATTCCACCAAGGATTCCAGTGAGATCGTAAGAGAAACCATGGCCTCCTCGAACTGGAAGGAGGATTTACACGCAGGCGGGACATTTTTCGGGATTGGGGCGAGTTCGGATACCTCAGTCGGTGAGAACAATGAAGAGAAGAGCAGGGCCACAAGCTCACATCTGAGTGAAGCCATGCAAAAAACGGCGAGTAAAATCCGCCGCGAAACCAAGGTGGTTGTAACCACCGAATCCGAGGAATCCTTCGAACGGGAAAACTTTTCCGAAATCTACAATCCGAACAACGAGGTGGCGATCACCTATGAATACTACCGGCAGCAACAGCAGTATGAGGTGTTCACCCGTTTTGCCGAAGTTCAGTCTGTAATTTATGTCGCAGAGCGTCTCCCGTCGCCTGCCGAGGTGGATGCTGACTGGGTCCGGAGGCATGACTGGATCATTGCTAAAATTCTGAAGGATGAATCCTACCGGGCGGCGCTAAACGAACTGATTCATGATGTCGAAAAAGAAGAGGATCCCCTCGGAGCGGCTAACGATCCGGCGGACGCCGCCAACAACCCGTTCCGGAAGATGCTTGGCAGCGCGAATGATCAGTTTGCTAAATTTACAAGCAACGGGGCGGGGCCCGGGCAGGGCGGGCTTACGGTCCCCGATATTTATGCCGAGCCCCAGCGGATCTATCAGGAACACCTGCGGGAAACCACCGCCCGCAGGCGCGCCAATGAACTGCGCGGGGTCAAACGCCGGCGGCTGTTCCGGCACATCAGGGACAACATTCTCTATTACTGCCAGGCCATTTGGGCGCATGAGGATTCACAGCAGCGGATTCTGCGCTACAAAAAGGAGGGGCGCCGCGTGCCGGTGGAATGGCAGGGCCCTCTTTTTCAGCAATCAGGGGCGCAGGCACCGGTGTCCCGGCACACGCCGACGGGCAGGACCGCGCCTCTGTGGGCATTGATCGATGCCACCGGACCGATTGGTTATACCGGCAATTATGCGGTCTTTGGCCTTCAGCCGCTGCCCGCGGAAAATCCTGACCGTAAGTCCGGGGCGCTTATCGCAGCCCTCGCAGGCGGCGGCACGATTCCCCTCAGCCTTGGCGATATCCTTTCTGAAATGCGCTCCAGCTATGAACGCAACGGTGAGCTGTATGACCCCGCCCTTGATGCCTTCGCGGAAGAGGCGCGAAAGAAATCGCCGCAGGATCTAAGGAGAATCAAAGACCACGAGGTGGAGGACCTGGCCGGGTGGTTTCCTAACCTAGCAGAAGAGTTGATAGCGAACGGCAGGGTTCGCCGGGATGCAGCGACCGGTGATTTGAGTCACCAACTGACTACAGAAGACTGGCAACGGTATCTTCACCGCAAGAACAGCACCCGGCGCTTCCTGGTTGATTCCAACAATTTGTATTTAAGCATCCGGACAGACACCGAAGGCGCCGCTCTCGAGCCCTTCAAGCGGGCGCACCGCTACCTTGATGTCATGAAAGCGCTGGAGGACCTGGAAGGGGTCCGGTTGAAGAATCAGCGGCGCGGGCAGCATCTGCAACAACCCGGCGAATACGACCCGGACATCGACAAAGTCATTATCGTCGGGGATGGCGGCGACACGCTGGCCGCGCGCCATGCGGCTCTTCATGCAGCCATGGGCACACCCCCGCCGGCTTCGGTGCCAGCCGTTCCTGCCCCCCCGCCTTAGATCGAAGACGCGGGCACTGAAAGACTTCTTAACCCTACTATTCATCTTTTATCCTCACCAGGTTGACTGAAGGGTGAACGGTAATCAAAAAGCATGGCGACGCCCCCGGGAGAAGAGACTACCTTAGAGGACGGGCGGATGACTTCGCCCTCCCACCGCTCTTTTGTTACCAAGGAACGGGAGGACCGTGCGCTGGGTGCGGGCTCCATGGCTCCCCCGGTTCGCAAAAAGACAAACCCCACTCAAGCGCTGGAACGCCTGAAACAGGCGGCCCTGCAGGCAAATCGTTTGCAGGCAGTCCATCGCAGGGAGGTCCTGGATGACTCGATACTGAGGGACGCTTTGGTCGAGGTCTACCGGGATCGACGGGTTCCACGCACTTTTACCATTGATACCGGGATCATGATGGAGATCCGGAACCGGGCCTTCGAGGACTTTGACGAAGACCTCGAAATCATCGTGGACAAAGCGCCGGAATGGCTTGACGCCGCCGTGACGGTCAACCGTAAGTCTCTTGAGGGTCTGAGAAGCCTGTTCATGCAGGAAACCACCGTCACAAACCTTCATGTGGCGGCCTACAGATATTTCCAACTGCTCAAGCCTCCTCCGTCACGGGCGGTCGCCGCCCCTCCCCTAATCTCCATCCGGCAGGAAGCGGAACTCGTCGAGATGGATGTGGCGGCGAAAAAACAGGCCGAGAAGGAGGCCGCAGCAAAAGCCAACGATCCGGTGCTTTCCCTGCTCTTCATGCAGCCGAACAGGAGAACACTTTTCCCACGGCTGGCAAAAAGCCGTGAAGAGACCCGGGCGGCGCTGGAGGAGGCGCTCGAAGAGGCCACAAGAGGCCTGAACGAATTTCATGTGTCGGTTAAGAGCGATCTGCGCCACATCTGGCGGTATCCGCCGGTCGTAGTGGGGACGCTGGGCGCGCTGGGGGTGGCGAAAGAGGAACCCCTGATGCGCTTCATGGTCGAAGTCGCCCGCCTGCGCTCGGAAGCCGAAGACCGCTCTTTGTTTGTGGGCAGTATTGCGATTGCCCTGGCCTCACTGACAATTCTCAGCGGGCCGCTCGTGCCGTTTCTGCTGGCGCTGGACAGCGCAGTTTCAGGACTGTACGCCTACCATGAGTATGAGCGGGAAGCTGAGAATGATCTTGGAAGGGCGGCGGGGGTTCTTGGTTTGGGTGAGGAGTTTACCGATCGCCCTTCCAATTATGGACCGGTCCTGCTTTTAGCCGCCGGAGCATTTCTGAACGGCTCTTTGCTGCTCTCCAAATTGAATCCTCTCCGTTTTGCGGGGCCAAAAGGGGCGAAGACATCCGCCAAAGCACTGAAGGCCGGACCGGCGGGCCGGCTGGAAGCTCCTGGCTCTCCAGCGGAGGAATTACTGGAGGGTTCAGCCTTGAACCGCGGGGCCAAAGCGCGGACCGGCGAGCCGGAATTGCCGGCGGGACAAAGAGAGACGCAATCCGGTAAAGTGACGGATGAACAGCGGGCCGTTAACCGTACCCTGGAGGAGCCATCCCCCCGTGGAGTGGCCCGGGAGAAACTGCCGGCAAAATCTGCACCGCCAGCCCTCGCCCAGTTGATAAAGACTTTAGGCTTAAAGCTGGTTCCCGCGGCGGAGATCATCGAAAAAGGGATCGAGGTTATTTCCCTCAAAGTCAGGCTCGCGAAGCAAGCTCTCGACGGGATGCTTTACGTAATGGGTGGAGTCTACTATTTCCTGCCCCGTTTATTGCATGAAGAGATGCTTCTTCTCGGGGCAGTACCCGAAGGACTTACCGCGTTTTTGACCCTCTCCCACAAACCGCAGCTTGTTGTTAGCGAACTATGGAGATTTGCATCGTTAGTCCCGGGGGAGGCGGGCAAGTTTTACGGGATGCTAAAATCATTCCTGGGACCCTCGCTCCCCAAACTAAGGGATCCGGAAGGTAAAATTTTTGCCTGGATCAGTACGGCGCAACACGCAAAGCGATGGGACGTGCAGGTCGAACTGGCTTTTATCAAGCACTTTGCCGGTCAGGGCGACACAAGGCTTTTGCATATTCTCAAGGAGGTGAGTAAAAAGTTTGAGTACAGGCCCGATGCCTACCGCACACTGACAGGAGGAGGTTTGCAAAGACTCGAGTTCACGTCATTTTTGCCGGAGAAGTTTCCAAAGGCCAGCGAGGCCCTGGATTTCTGGAGATCGAACATTTTCAAACGCCTCGAGGACAAACTATCGAAGAGGGGACAGCTGACCACACCGTTTGCTTCACCCTACGGAGACGTTGTTCCGCCGGGGGGGATTCTTTGCGTTGGCCTCCCCTCCCATTCAGGCACGGCCGCCGCAACATTCCAACAAGCGGCCCGGGAAGCAGTCACCCTCTTTCAAATGACGAATGAGATCCCTGACTCAGTCGAAATTGTGATGGCGATGGTAGACAGGTTCAGCCCCGAACTGCGGGTAACCGTTCTTCATCACGCCCCCGCGTCAGGAGTGATCCGATAAAGAGACAGCCAACAGCCGGCGGGTCGCCGACGAGGTGAGGCGGTTTGAATCACTTCGGAACACCCCCGCCATTCCAGCCGTCAATACCGCTACTGAAAAATCCCCGCGACAGCCCGTCGGAGCCCCCGAACATACGGGAACCATGACCCGGTCCCTCCGCCTCCCCCCTGGCCGCATTTGTCTTGCCGCGCTCGTCGGATTCTTATCCGCGGCATCCGGCGATCCGGCGGAGACTTCCCCTAAAACGGCCCCGCCAAAACTGCGGCCGCTGGAATTGCCCGTTCCGGACTCCGTATTCACCAAAACGGACCGGCACTGGATGGGCGTCTATCTCTACGGGCACAAAACCGGCTGGGCGGTGCAATCCCGCGGACCTGATGTCGTGGAGGGAAGGCCCTGCATTTCCAGCAGCTTTGCAGTGACCACCGAACTCCGGGCATTCTCGCGGGTCAACAAACGCTTCACATCCACCCGCAAATGTTATCATAGAACTCCACCCTACCGCCTCTTCTTCGCCGAACAGACGGAAAAAATGGGCGATCAAACCCGCCGCGTCGTCCTTCGGAATGACGGCGGCACCGGCTATTCCATGGAAATCACCGAGGGTGGCGTCACAAAGTCCGGGCCCGCCCTCACACTCGATTTGCGTCTTTGTCAGGAGACGACTCCCGCCCTTTGGGCCGCCGATCCCGCGCGCCGCCCCGGGGATGCCATCACCTCCACGGAACTCTCCCCGAACGGCACGCTGACTAACAGCGTTCAGACCGCCACCATCCGCCGTCCCGTCAGCTGGTCCGGCCCTTCCGGTAAAATCCCTTTGTGGGAACTCGACATCCATGATTACGGCGCCCTAACAAATTACACCTCACGCGTTTCCCGCCTGGATGGAAGCGCCATCAGCCTGCCCGTGGACGGCACCATGGAAATGAGGAGCGAGCCGGAAACGGTGGCGAAACAAATGCCGGATGCGGCCCCTGACGTTTTTGTTCTCACGGGCATCAGTGCCAGCCGCAGACTGGGCAACCCCGCCGCCCTGGCCGAAGTTGTCATGGAGATTACCGCCCCTGCGGGCCAGCGAGTGCCGGATCTTCCCCAGACCGCCAATCAAACCGTAGAGCGAAAACCCGATGGCAGCGTCATCGTGAGGACTTCGCGCCATGCCGGCAGACCTCAGAAGGCCTCCGCTGCGGAACGTGCCGACGCGTTAAAATTCACGCCGCGATACCCGCTCGCCAACGCCACCGTCTGCAAACTCGCCGCCGCCGCGGTGAAAGGCGCCCCGGACGACCGCGCGAAGGTCCAGAGCCTCCTCCGTTTCACCCGGGCCTACATTCAAGAGGCGCCCAATGCCAAATCCCTCTCCGTCATGGACATCATCCAGTCCAAAAAAGGCGACTGCACCGCGCACTCCCTCCTCTTCACTACGCTTGCCCGGGCCGCCGGCATTCCCGCCCGCGAAGCAACCGGCTGGATCTACGCCGGCGATGGCAACCAGGTTTTCGGCGGACACGCATGGAGCGAGGTGATTCTCAATGGTCAATGGGTGCCGGTGGACTCCGTCTGGAGCGAAATGCAAATCAACCCCGGTCACATCCAAAGATATTCCCCGGGCGCCAACAGCTCGAAATCGCAGGGATTCGTCACCGGACTGAAAGCCCGCATCCTCTCTGTCAAGACCATTGCCCCTAACTAACTCCTCCCCCGGCTCGTCACGTGGCAGTGAGGCGCTGAAAATCGCCGGACAAACCAAGCGGGTTAATCCGAACTCGACCCAATAAACACGAAAGCATCCGCGCCTTTTTCGATCGAGAAGGCAAAGTCCCAGAAAACGGGGTAGAAGGGATGGCCCTCTTGCAGCCAGAAGGACAGGATATGGCCGGCACCTTCGACGAGGGCCCCAACCCAGGCGAGCACGCTGGCCGCATTGTGTTTGAATTCCTCACTCTCCCGGTACTTCGGGTCAGGAAAAGAGCTGTCGTCACCGCGCCAGAACAGGGCTTCCTGAAGGGCTTCCACGACTTCTGACGGACCGGCCGCGGATGCTCCGCCGATGACGAAACCCTTTCCCAGCGCGGCGGCGAGAATCTCCTGCAGCGGCGCGCCGGCTATGCCGTCACACGTCACAAGTTTGAAGCTGGCCGCATAGTTGAGGCTGCCCGCAAAGAGCTTTCGCGAAATGGCATCGAGGGCTTTGTTGATTTCGGCAGTCACGGCTTTGCGGAGGAGAACAGGAGTAAGGAAGCCGGTTCAAGCCCGGGAGGCGGACCATGTCCAAACTCATCTCCGGATCCACGCTAAACCATCGTATGATCGATGGTCTGCCCTTTTAGGTGCCACGGTGTGCGCCGTTGACCGCCCGCGACGGCATCGAATCCAACAGCGGGGAATTTAGGGGCCGGACACAAATCTTGACCGAATGATGTTCACGGTTGCCCGAGTGGCTTTGTCAAAAAATGCACACTGACCCCATCTCCGCCCCCGGCTTATCGCGTGCCCAGTCGAGGATGGGCTCTCTCCAGCAGCGGAAAAACGGCGGCATCCGGCCGCAGCATCACCGTTCGGGCCGCAAGGCCAGCAGTGGACCTTGATCAGAGAGAAACTGATTCCGCAAACTCCGACAATTGAAAATAGCGCGACATCCGCGCTATTGACTGCAACTATCTTCTGCCAACGCAGAGGACATGGTCGCATAAGTGTAAAAAAGTTCCTCATACATGGGATTCCACTCCGCGAGGCCTAACCATGCACGCAGCGCTTTCTCAAGTCGGATTGGCGCGACGGTTGTTCGATTTCGCAATTTTTCAATCTCGTCTTCTCTAGCCGGACGCCTTTGGCTCCCTCTGTAAGACTCTACATACATAATATCCGAGATGAGCACTTTAAACAAAGGCTTAGCGATCGTTGCAACATTTCGTCTGCAATTTCCAATTATTTTCCAATCTCCATTCCAGAGCTTTGCATCCAAGGACAAGGTCGAAAACAAAGGTTTGCAGCCACACACCTCATCTGCGCGGGGAGAATCGCTCGCGTCTCTCGTTTCTTCAAATACGACCAAATAGAGCTCATGCTGTAGCACATCAATAACTTGGCCGATTCCCATAAGGGAATCTGAAATCGGAATGACAAATACATCGCCCATCGCGGCTTCAAAGTTCATGGTTTTCGGGGATCGGCTGGTTCAGGGAGCCCTATTACAGGTCGCCGTTTCGGGCCAACGGGATCTTTCAGATTTGAAACATTGGGTGAGTATTTGGCACGAACCCCGCCCGTGAGCCACTGAATGAAATTGTGCTCAGCTACGACTAGCGCGACCGCATCCCCTGGTGGAGTACGCTCAATGATTCAGTAATCGAAATCAGCATTAGGGTGTGCACGGGCATGCTCTTTTTGGCGTTCCAAAAACCTTTCAAAGTTCTGGGCCTGCCCCCTGGTAATTGAGGTCGCTGCGAATGTCCTCCGGCGGGTACTGGCCGTACATCTGCATCCACGGGTTCACCTCGGGGCCGGTCCGGCTTAGTGCGAATTCATCCCCGGATCTTCGCTAAACCATCGTATAATGGACGGTCTGCTTTTCAGGGTGCGATGGTGCGCACACTTATGACCGCCGGCGGCAGCCTGATTTAACATTCCGGTGGCCTGAGACCGGGCCCACCTAAAAATAACCGCTCTATGAAAACACTTCTGCACCTCACTCTCCTGATCGCCGTCCTTCTTCCTTTCAGCGCCCGCGCCACCGATGCGGTCACGCTCGTGGCCGTGAACGCTCTCGGCGTCGAAGGCGTTTCCAGCACGATCACCCTGGCCGCCGGCGAGTCCGCGGAGGTCGTGACCTTTATTCCTGACATCGCCCTCTCCCCTTCACGGCTCAGGGTCATTGCCGGCGGAAAAGATTTCCTCATCCCCCTCCTTCCCAGCAGCCAGTCGTCGGGCAGCGTCTTTCCGAATTTGAGTCAAAAGCTTCTCTTCGCAGGCCCCGCCACCATCACCCTTTCCACCGGCGGCCCGGGATATCCCGCCGGATTCTGCCTGACCACGCTGAGCGTCACCCGCCTGGCCACCCCCTCCACCACGCCATCCAATGCCGCGGTCATTCCGGAGGACGCCAATGGCCAGTATCAGGTGATCCTCGAAAGCAGCACTGATATGATCACCTGGACGCCGGCCAATCCCGGCACCTATTCCGGAAACACCCAAAAGCGTTTCTTCCGCACGCGCATTGTGAAGCAGTGACGCTGCCGGGAAAACACGACGGAGCGTTTTGTGCTGCTGCAGGCAAAGGAGGCACCGCCAATTGTCAAAATATGCACAATGACCTCATTTTCTCCCTCCAGTCACTCCAGTCACCGAATAGTTCCCGTAAATGCCTGCGCCCAATCCTGCCGGGCAATTTCCCACCGGGAGTGTGACCGGCGCTTTGCCTGAATGAACCCGGCCCGGATCGCTTTGACGATGAGCGACGGGTGGCAGCCGATCCTGTCGGCAAGTTCCGGCGGAGTCAGGACGGCGCGCGCCGGGTCCCACGAAAACTGCGAGCGATAGAGTTTCCGGAACGGTGAGGGGCCTGACTCATCCTGTCCTGCAAACCTCGCCGCGCTGTCCTCCATGCGGTAGGGCCGGGCGTTTTTTTCCAGCCAGGCGGTGAATTCCAGCAAATCCTCCACCTTCACCCTGCCCCGCGGACCGGTGGCCGGCAGCCATCCCTCTTTGATCCACAGGCGCGCCGGCTGAGTGGAAATGCCCAGCGCTTCTGCCACCTGACGCAAACTCAGGCAGCGCTCTTTTTCCGCCTGCATCCGCTCCCGGATCAGCGGCGCGCGCAACCGGACCTCCCACGCGACCGGCCCCTTCAGCCAGGGCTGCCCGCGGGAGGTGGACCGGGGCTGTGCGACAGGAACTGTTTTTCCACTGCGGAAGGCCGTGCCGGCGCGGAATTTCCCGCCCTGCGGACCGTGGATCTGCGACATCTGACTATTCATGGAGGAGACACTGAAATGACAGGACAGCCCGCGGGAAATTCCGGGAACGCAGCCGCCTTAAGCAATTGCAGACCACCTGGCGATTTTATATTTTCCCGGGACTGGGCGGAAAAACCGCCTGGTTTGAAAAGAGAGTAAACCGGTGAGGATTTTTCATAGCCATCCTGGAAAGAGGCCCACTGTTGCGGCCGGTCCGGGAATCGCCCACCATTCGCGCCCTGCCCAACGAACGCATGAAACGGTCCTTCTTTTACTTCCTCGCCGGTGCCGGCGCTTCGATGCTTTGCCTCGCTGGATTCAATGCCTGCGCCACCCCGCCGGATCACGATCACCTGAAGGCGGACATCAGGGCGGAAGTCTCCGCCCCGCCGGTGGAAAAAGGTGCCAGTTGTGATTCCGCCGGGTTTCTCGATGCCGCGGCGCTGGCGGAAAAACTCCGCGTGAAGCGCCGCATTTCCGCCGAAACCTTTGCCCGCATGGCCAAGGAGCCAGGCACAATCGTCCTCGATGCCCGCGGCGCTCTGGACCACGCGCAGCTCCGCGTGAAAGGCAGCATCAATCTTCCCTATACGGCCATGGCGGAAGAAAGCCTGCGCCGCGTGATCCCCAATCCGGAGACCCGCATCCTCATCTATTGCCGGAATAATCTCGTCAGTTCCCGCCCGTCCACCAGTTTTCCGGTCGTGCCCACACCGCCCAAAATAATGAGGGATCCGCAAACCGGTCTGCCTTATCCCACCGAATTTGACCCGCCGCAAATTCCCAAAACCTACGGTGCCGGCCTGAACATCCCCACCTACATTACACTCTACATTTACGGCTATCGGAATGTCTATGAACTGGATCCCGTGGTAGACCCTAACAATTCACCCATAGAGTTCGTAAGTGGCCGCTAACGCCGCCGCCCGCTTTTTCCGCCCGTCCCGCAACGAATAAAGCGCACCATTCTGACATGACCCGCCGTCAATGGACCACTTCAGCTGCCGCCGCTGCCGGCGGTGCGTTTTTGTTGCCTTTACGTCTCCATGGAGCGGAGGCCGCGCCTGTCTTCGCGCACCGCGGCTACTATATTTGTTTCATGCGCCTGCCCACCTTTGGTCTGAGTGTCTGGCAGGAAATCATCAACGCCGCAGCGGAGGACGGAGCGAATACTCTTATCCTCTGGATGGCCGGGGCTTTCCGCTCCAAAAAATTCCCCATCACCTGGCAATGGGCGAAGGAGCACGAAAACGTAAAAGCCGACTTCGCCCGCGATCTCATCACGCACGCGCACAAACGCGGCCTCAGGGTGCTGCTGGGGTTCACGCCGTTTGGTTATGATGGCGTCAATCAATTGCCGCTCGAAAAGCCGGAGTTGAAAGCCACGGCCGCCGACGGGAAGCCGGTGCAGGAATTCGGCATCGGCTGCTGGGGGTGGAATCTCTGTCCGGCACAGGCGGAGTCGCAGCGGTTCATGCGCGAATACATCCGCGAGATGGCATTCGAATTTTATCCGGAGGCCGACGGGCTTTTTATTGAATCGAGCGACTACGCCATTTGTCATTGCGCGCAGTGCGGGTCGAAATTCTTCGATCACGAGTTTGCCTTCGTGCGTGATATTTCGAATGAAGTCTGGGCCCGCAAGCCGGACGCGACGGTGGTGGTTTATCCCCATTATTTTTCCGGTGCGAAACTGCGGTTTTCGTTCAGTGAAGCCACAGCAGCGAAGCAGGCGTTTGATCCGCGCTGGACGCTGTTCTTCACGCCGCACAGTGCGGCGCTGGAACCGGCGCTCATTGCCAGGGCGCGGGGCGCCTGGTGGTCGGATGACGCGCTGTGCCGTTTTGATATGGAGGGAATCCGCGCCAATGCCCGCCGGGCGCGCGACGGGAAGTGCAGCGGGTATATTCCATCGCTGGAGAGTTTCAGTTATATCGCCGCGAAGCCGGAGTTTGGCGAACCGTGGGTGGCGGGACGGCGGGTGGTGCCGTTTGGATTCGGCTGGGTAAGGACGGGCGGGAATCCGTATAACGAACTCCCCGTCCGCGCGCTCCGGCTCGCGTATCGCGAACTCACCGCGAATCCTGACCTGCCCGATGCTGAACTCCACGCCCGCCTTGGCGGCGCCCTGTTCGGCACCGATTGGAAAAAGACCCAACTGGAGGACCTCTTCGACCTCCTGCGCATCCTAACCACCGACCGCACCTGGTCCGCGCCCGGCGCGCTGACGGCTCCGGGTTTGGTCAGGCATCGCGCGGAGCACGGGCGGCTTGATGAGAGGAAGCGGGTTGTGCTTCGTGAACAGCTTTCCCGCGTCCACGCGATGGCGGAACGCCATCGCTCCGCGACCGGCGGCGGAGCGCAGGAACTGCACCGCATTTCGCTATGGCTCGCGGACCAATGGACGCCGGAGAACGCGGCTTTGCTGAAATAGCAGGAGGTGGCAACGGACGCTGACGCGGGAGGGAGTCGCGGTTGCCTAACCTGCGGCTGAATGACCGGCTGAACAAATGGATGGAAAAGATGCACAGGCCCGCCGGCGTTTTATGGAGTGGACGGATTGCCTGCGTGACTCCGCGCGCAGCCCGGGAGAACAGCGTGCGGCGGCGCATGCGTGGTGTGCGTGGACGCTGGAGAGACTGAGGATTGACGAACGGAGTATGGAACCGGACGGGCGGCAGGAGGCGTTTTCGCGGGCAACGCAGTTGCCTAACGGTGAGGCGATCTCGCCACTGGAGGCCGCGCTCTGTTTGCGGGATTATCAGCGGGCGGCGGTTTTTTTGCGGGCGGTGGAGGCCGCGATCGTGGCGGCCCGGGAGCGGTTCCCGGGGGAGAGAATCCATGTGCTGGAGGCGGGATGCGGACCGGCGGCACCGCTGGCGCTGGCGGCGGCGGCGCGTTATCCGGCGGGCGACGTGTCGTTCACACTGCTCGATCTGCACGGGAAATCACTGGAGGCGGCGCAACTGCTGGCGGGAGAACTGGGCCTAACTGAATCGCTGCGCGCCTGCGTGGCTGGGGATGCAGGAACGGTGCACTTTTCCGAACCGGAGCGGCCGCATGTCATCGTGTGCGAGATGATCCAGCGCGCGCTGACGAAGGAGCCGCAGGTGGCGGTGACGCGCCATCTCGCGACGCAGTTGCGGCCCGGTGGATTTTTTCTGCCGGAACAGATAGACATCATGGCGGCCCTGGTGCGCGGCGGATGGTTCCAGCCCGGGCGGATGGAGATGCCCGGCCGGGCCGCGGCCGGTGCTGTCGATGAGTTAGGGAGTGTCTTCACCCTGGATGCCGCCACCGCAGGCTCGCTGACAGTGCGGCCCGATGGACGGCTGGCCGCCAGGGGCGTCACGATTCCTGCATACGACCCGGAAGGAGCGCGGCTGTGCCTGCTCACGCGCATTCAGGTTTTCCCCGGGCACCGGCTCGGAGATTACGAGTCCGCCATCACGCTGCCCGAACGGGTGCGTTATCCCCTGGAATCCGCGAAGGCCGGCGGCGTGGCATCCTTCGTCTATGAGATGTCGGAAAGTCCAGGCCTGCGGCTGGAGTCCATTCTCCAGCGGGACGTTTAGATCTCCATCAAAAGCGCGGGCGCGGTAGCGGGCGGCCTTTTTTGACCTGCAGAAGTTCCCGGCTGGCCTGCGAAATAACCCCCGGGGAGCGGCGTGGTCAAACTTCGTTCTTGGGTTTTTGGGCCCGGGGGAGTATCTGGTCTATAACCCAACTCTGCATGCGCGAAGTCACTCAAATCCTGGATGCGATGGAAAGCGGCGATGAACAGGCCGCAGAGGCGCTGCTGCCCCTGGTTTACGACGAACTCCGCAAACTGGCTGCCTCGCGCATGGCCCATGAAGCGCCCGGCCACACCCTCCAGCCCACCGCGCTCGTTCACGAAGCGTGGCTGCGTCTCGCGGGCACCGATGCCCGGGTTCAGTTTGCCAACCGGGCTCACTTTTTCGCGGCGGCGGCCGACGCCATGCGCCGCATCCTCATTGACCGCGCCCGGCGCAAATCAGCCGGGAAGCGCGGCGGCGGCCGGGAGCGAATCAATTTGGATAACGTGGAAATCGCGATCGATGCCGACGACGACACCCTGCTGCTGGTGAATGAAGCGCTGGACCAACTCGCCCGGGAAGAGCCCGGCGCTGCCGAAATCGTGAAACTGCGGTTTTTCGCAGGACTCACGCTGGAAGAGTGCGGTCAGGTTCTGGGCTTCACGGAACGGACCGCCAAACGGCACTGGGCGTTTGCGCGGGCATGGCTTTTTGATGCGATGAAAACCGCCATGAATCCGTGAACTGCCAGGATGGTGTCCCCTTTGGTCCGGCTTTTGCGCATTGGATGGCGGATCTGATAACAACGGTCTAAAAATGAGCACCACCAGTGAACCCGGAAGAATCGGCACATACGATTTTCAATAACGCGCTGGAACTGCCTGACCTGGCGGCACGGGCGCGATACGTTAACGACGTTTGTGCGGGCGACGCTGCGTTGGGCGGGCGCGTCGAAAAACTCCTGCTGGCTCATGGCGAGGCCGGCGGATTCTTTTCCCGGCCTTTGCAGGCCGCGCCTGCTCCCGCGCCTGCGTCCCCGGGTGATTTGCCCGTGACGGAGAAGGCCGGGGACACTATTGGCCGCTACAAACTCCTGGAGCAAATCGGCGAAGGCGGGTGCGGCGTGGTTTACATGGCCGAACAGATGGAGCCGGTGCGGCGGCGCGTGGCACTCAAGGTCATCAAGCTCGGGATGGATACGAAGCAGGTCGTGGCCCGCTTTGAAGCCGAGCGGCAGGCGCTGGCGCTGATGGACCATCCCAATATTGCGAAGGTGCTCGACGCCGGCGCCACTGCCAGTGGACGGCCGTTCTTCGTCATGGAACTGGTGCGCGGCAGAAAAATGACGGAGTTCTGCGACGAAAAAAAACTTCCCACGGACGAGCGGCTGAAACTGTTCATCTCCGTCTGCCACGCAGTGCAGCACGCGCACCAGAAAGGCATCATTCACCGGGACCTCAAGCCGTCGAATATTCTGGTGACGACCATCGATGGCGAACCTGTGCCTAAAGTAATCGACTTTGGAATCGCCAAGGCGACCAGTAATCAGCCGCTCACGGACAAGACCCTGTTCACGGCCTTCGAGCAGTTCATCGGGACGCCCGCTTACATGAGTCCTGAGCAGGCGGAAATGAGCGGTGAGGATATCGATACCCGCACCGATACCTACAGCCTTGGCGTGGTGCTCTACGAGTTGCTCACGGGAAAGACGCCCTTCGATGCAGAGGCGCTTCTGCGTTCGGGGCTCGATGAGATTCGGCGCACGATTCGCGACGAGGAACCCAAAAAACCCTCCAACCGCCTCCACGGCTTAACCCAACCGGACCTCACCACCGCCGCGCAGGCCAGGCATACCGACGGTCATAAGCTGATCCAAACCGTCCGCGGTGACCTCGACTGGATCGTGATGAAATGCCTGGAGAAGGACCGCTCGCGCCGTTACGGGACAGCCAACGGGCTGGCGCGCGATGTCGAGCGGCATCTCAATTGCGAGCCGGTGGCGGCGCGGCCGCCGGGCTGGTGGTACGAGTTCCAGAAGACCGTCAGGCGTCATAAAATCGGCTTTGCGGCCACTGCCGCTGTGATCCTGGCGCTGGCGGTTGGGTTGGGAATCTCGACGTGGACACTCGCGAAAGAGCGGGAAACCAGGAAGCGTGCAGAAGCAGCAGAACAGGAGTCCCGCCAGCAATTGTGCTCGGCATTGCTCGAACAGGCGCGGGCCACTTTGCGCAGCGGTGAACTCGGCCAGCGCGTGCGGGCACTCGATGCGCTCCGCCGCGCGGCGGCGATTGCGAATGCGGCCGGGATTTCGAACTCCGCCGAGTTGCGGCGCGAGGTGCTCGCCGCACTGGCGTTGCCCGATTTGCGCTTCGAGCGCGACCTGCCCGTCGGCGACGCGATCCGGGCACGATTGGACCCCGCTTTCGAGCGCTTCGCCGCGTTTCGCGGTCCCGGTCCAGTCGAGGTTCATTCTGTCTCTGACAACCGGGTGCTCGTATCATTACCGGCGAGCACCGATCGTCCTGCACATTCCGGCAGGTGGAGTTCCGACGGGCGCTTCCTGGCCGTACACCGTGACGAAAACAGCGACGGCCATCGCCAAACAGTGGAAGTCTGGGACGTTCCGCATCCGGACGCGGAAGGCAAAGACCATCGCGAAACCCGCGATGCGAGAGAGGATGAAAGTGCTGCCACCGCGCATACTGGAACCCGGCGCGCTGACGCACAGCCCGTTCTCGTGGTGCCCGACGTGCGATGGCACGCGGTGTCGTTTCATCCGCACCTGCCGCGGGTCATGGCGGGCCGGCAGGGCGGCATCGCCACCATCCAGGATTTGGCTGAAAAGCGTGAAGTTGCCCGTTTCAAACTGGTGCCCGAGGTAATCGATCTTGGGTTCTCACCTGACGGAGAACGCTTTGCCGCATTGTGCCTGTCCGGTCGGAATGCGACAGTCTCAGTACATGACGCGATGACCGGTACCGTCATCGCGTCGAATCAGTTCAGCGATTTCAACCTCCGGGCCGTTATGGCGTGGCACCCGCATGGAGCCTGGATTGCGATCGTTGACGGACAGGGCACTGCTTACCTGATGGATTCGCACAGCGGAGAGAAGCGTACGCTCGGCCAGCACAAAGCGCAGGCAGTCACCGCAGTGTTCAGTCCGGACGGCGGCTACCTGTTCACTGGCAGTTGGGAAAACGAATTGATCTGCTGGGACACACGGACGATGCGGCGCGCGTTTAACATTGCGCTCAATGCTTATAGTCTGCAATTCGACTCAGACGGAAACCGCTGCGCTGTATACGTGCCGGGGGGACCGGTCAAACTCCATGCGTTTGAACGACCCGGTCCCCGCGAGTTTTCCGAAGATCTGGGTCCGCGCCTGCTCCACGCGACTTTTTCCCCCGATGGCCGGTGGCTGGGAGCCGCTGCTGATAAACGGGGTGGCGTCTGGGATTTGTCAGGAGCCAGCCCCGCCGTTCTCGACGAGGAAGCCCGCGGTGCGCAATTCTTCTTCACGCCGGATGGACGTGAGGTCTTCGGCAGCCGCAAAAAGGACAGTGACAGCACGCATTGCTTTCGGTGGCAGCTCCCGCAAGCAACGAACGCCGGTAAGGCGCCTGAATTGACACGGCTTCCTCTTTGGAAACCGTCCGGTTTCAAATTCATGACGTGGTTTTCCAATTCTGTCGTCATGACCGGCGAGAAGGGCTCGCAGGTGCTCGCTCCGGCCGAATATGAAACCGGTGCCGAACACTGGATACCGACGGCTGCGGGAATTAACGGCGTTTCAGCGGACGGACAATGGCTCGCGATTTATGCGCATTTTTCGCCGGCCCTGTCGGTCTATCGATTACCCGGATTGGAGTCTGTCGCAAAGCTGACGCACCCGGCCAACGTCTACCGTTTCGATTTTTCGCCGCGGGGAGATGAATTGGCAGTGAGTTCCCGGTGGGGCGTGGAGTTCTGGAACACATCCACCTGGCAGCGCACGCGTGCAGTGACTGGTTTTCGGGACATCATCTACACGCCGGATGCCGGTCGGTGGTGGCTCACGAAAGATGCTTTCACTGCCGGCCTCTATGATGCGCCCACAGTCGAGCCGTTGCTCCTGCTGCCCAACGGCATGCTGCCGCTGGCGCTCAGTGCCGATGGCCGCCACCTCGCCGTCAGTGTCGATGAACGGCGCTTGCAGGTGTGGGATCTGGCAGCGGTGCGGCAACAGTTGCGCGAACTGGGATTGGACTGGGATGACAAACCGGCACGTCTAACGCCCGGAAAGTGAGCGGATGAGAGAACTTTTCGCGCCGGCTCCGCTGCACGGCTGCCGCGGGTGTGGTGAAGGCGGGAGCCAATCGTCAGGAAACTTTGCCCGCGGCTTCATTTTCTTTGTCCCCTTTTTCATCCCGTTTTGCGCCTTGGGATGGAAGGGGCGCTTCCCTTCAAAAACCCGGATCGAACGCGGCCCTGGAAGGCTGCGTCCGGCCACAAAACACAAAGAAATGAAAAAAACACTCATTAAATCCGTCGCCGCGACACTGTTGCTCGCCGGCACCGCCGCGCTGTTTATTCCGTCGGCCTCCGCAACGCCCCAGGCGGGCGTGACGTCGGTGACCATTGCTCACGGCACGTTCGACGAGATCGACGTCCTCGCCAAGACGGACCTCGATCCGGGCAACCCCAAAAAGTTCTGGAAGGCTATGATCAACACCAAGGGAGCCTCACACCTTTACGTCCTCCAAAACACGGTCGTGCCCGGCGGGTCATTCGGCTGGCACAGCCACACGGGACCGAGCCTGGTGATCGTCATGTCCGGCACGGCGACAGAATACGAGGGGAGCGATCCGGCCTCGACACCCCACCTTCACCCGGCCGGAACGACATTCGTTGATGAAGGCGAAGCCTCGGGGCACCTCGTGCGAAACGACGGCGCAGTCAACCTCGTGGTAACCGTCGTCAGACTGGTTCCGGAAGGTGCCGTGCAGCGGGTCGATCTGCCGAACCCGGGTTTTGTGCCGGGGCTTAATTGAAACCGTTAACCTGACAGCCGGTTCCATCGATGGGCAACGCCAGCCGGGCCCTGGCGGCTGGCGTTTCGCCCCGGGGGGAAAGGACTCATGCCCCGCAATTTTTCCCTAACACAATATGCACGGAAGAGGAACAGTATGAAAATCAGACGCACCTCGTTTTTTCATTGGATGATGGCGTCGCTGGTTTTGAGCCTTGTTAGCAGTGAGGCTGCTCCGGCAAATCCGGCGGGGTCGGACCCTGCTCAAAGCACGCCGCCGATTCCCTGGAATGAACTGGGTGCCGAAGCCACCGCACAGTATTCGGGCGACGGCCTGGCAGTGAACGCCACGGTCGATGGAGCGCGGCTGCGCTGCGACTTTCAAAAGCTGAAAGGCGAGGTGACCCCGCAGGGAATGCGGGTGAGCTCTACGGCGCCCGGGTCCTCCGATACTCCATTTCGCGTGCTGGCAACAACGGTGGGTCGTGAGTGCGGAGAGCGCCGCACGCTGCCCTCCATAGGCACCGTCGAAACCACCGGCACGCTCGCGCGATTCATCCGGCCTGGGTTGGCCGAAGAATACAGTGTGAGTATTGACGGGTTGCGGCAGGATTTCGTTCTTCCGGAACGGTTGCCGGGAGACGGAAACCTTTGCGTCGAATTGAATGTAGCCGGCGCGACCGCCGAAGCCTCTCCGGATGGCGTACGCCTGGCCCTGGAACGCAGCGGCCGCAAACTCGATTACCACCGGCTGCGCGCGACCGATGCCACCGGCCGGAAGTTGGTGGCGAGGATGGAAAGGCGATCACCTGCGCAACTCGCCGTCGTGGTCGAGGACGGCGCAGCGGTGTATCCCGTGCGCATTGATCCCACCTTCAGCGATGCCAACTGGATTGGTCTGGATGTTCCCGGTGTGACTAATGGCCCCCTCAGCCAGTCCTCGGTTAACGCTTCCGTGGCGGATGGTTCGGGAAACCTCTACGTTAGCGGCAATTTCTCGTGGGCGGGTGGCGGAGCGGCCTATGCCATCGCAAAATGGGACGGGACCCGTTGGTCGGCTGTGGGTTCGGATTTTGTCAGCGTGCGGGCGATGGCGGTATCGGGCACTGACCTATATGTGGGAGGGGACTTCGTAACCGTCGGCAGTCTGGTGGCCAATTACATCGCCAAATGGGACGGGAGCAGTTGGTCGGCTCTGGGCTCGGGGGTGGACCTCCCGGTGCGGGCGCTGGCGGTATTGGGCAGCGATCTCTATGCGGGCGGGTATTTCACAACGGCTGGAGGCGCGAGGGCTGCCTACATCGCGAAGTGGGACGGGGCCAACTGGGCGCCGGTCGGCGACGGCGTGAGCAATGCCGTCCAGGCGCTGGCGGTTTCAGGCAGCGATCTGTATGTGGGGGGCAGTTTCGCGGGAGCGGGTGCGGGCCTTCCCGTCAATTATATCGCAAAGTGGAATGGGACTGCCTGGTCGGCGCTCGGCCAGGGGCTGAGCGAGGGCAGTCCTCCTGGTGTGTTTGCGCTGGCAGTGTCGGGCGCTGACCTGTATGTGGGGGGCCAGTTCAGGAAGGCGACTAACAGTAGTGGTGAAGTCCTCACGACCGATCTGGTGGCTAAATGGAACGGGAGCAGTTGGTCGGCGCTCGGTTCGGCGATAAACCCGCCTGGCCAGCGGAGTGTGAGTGCGCTGGCCGTTTCCGGCGGCGGCCTTTACGTGGGAGGCCAGTTCACCATGGCGGGCGGCGTGGCGGCAAATAACCTCGCCAAATGGAATGGGAGCACGTGGACGCCGCTGGGCGCAGGCATCACCGGCCCCATCCTAACGCTGACCGCTTCCGGCGGCGGGCTCTATGTGGGAGGCACGTTCGATTTGGCGGACGGCGTCCATGTTTCCAACATCGCGAAATGGAATGGGACCCATTGGGGCACCGTCGGGGACGGGACGAATAACTTTGCGCCGAAATGCCTCGCCGTAAGAGCCCTGCTGGTGTCGGACGGCACTCTCTACGCAGGCACCGGTCCAGGGCCGTACGGCGACGCCGTTGCAAAATGGGACGGGAGCAGGTGGACGGCTCTCGACGGCTGGGGAGGCGGCCCTTTTGCCAGCCGGTACATAAATACGCTGGCGGTGTTCGGCGGCGACCTCTACGCGGGAGGCTCTTTTGACGGTGAAGATAACTTCCACGAAGGCTTTGTCGCCAAATGGAGCGGGACCTCCTGGCTGGCCACAGAAATGGATGACACCGTGAATGCGCTGGCGGTCTCGGGCGGCAACCTTTACGCGGGAGGCAACTTCACCATTGTTGGCGGTGTGCCAGCCAGCCATATCGCGAAATGGAACGGAAGCCAATGGAGCGCACTCGGATCGGGCACGGATGGGGCCGTGATCGCGCTGGCCGCGGCGGGGGGTGATCTCTACGCCGGAGGCGCCTTCTCTTCCGCCGGCGGCGTCCCGGCCTCTAACCTCGCCAGATGGGATGGGAGCCACTGGACGGCACTCGGTTCCGGGCTGGAGCGGGAACCCGGCGAAGTCTCCCGGGTGAATGCGCTGGCGGTGTCAGGGAGCGATCTCTTCGCGGGCGGCGTTTTTACACGGGCGGGCGGCTTGCCGGCCGCACACATTGCGAAATGGAACGGAGCCAACTGGTCCGCGCTCGGCCAGGGCATGGGCGGCGGGGACGGCTTCCCTTTTGTGTATGCGCTGACAGTGTCGGGGAGCGACCTTTATGCAGGGGGCAATTTCACCGGGGCGGACGGTGCCCCGGCCAATTACATCGCCAAATGGGACGGGACCGGTTGGTCGGCGCTTGGTTCGGGGATGAACGGCGGCGTATATGCGCTGGCGGTGTCGGCGACGGGGGACGAACTCTACGCCGGGGGCCTGTTCACCACGGCGGGCGGAAAAGGCGCTCCGCACGCGGCAAGGGCCAGTCTCTTGAGCATTCCGCCGCCGCCTGAGCTCAGCATCCAGCTCACCGCGCCCAACACCGTGAGGATTTCATGGCCGTCACCCTCCACGGGTTTCGTGCTTCAGCAAAACCCCGGGGGCTTGAGTCCCGCTGGTTGGAACAACGTCACCGGCACCATCCAGGATGATGGCACTAACAGGATACTCCTCGTCAACCCAACCGGTCCGCGCGGGTTCTACCGGCTGTTCCATCCTTGATAGGAAAGAAGAACACTATGAAAACGATGATCCAGTTGTCGGCCATAACCGGCTTGCGTGCCGCCATTTCGTTCAGTCTCCTTTGTGCCGGCACTACCGGCACCGCCCAGACCTTCACCACGATCAGGAGCATCGGCAGTCCGACCAACGTCAACGGCAACACCCCGGAATCCCGGTTGGTGCAGGGGCCGGACGGGACTTTGTACGGCACAACCAGAGGCGCCGATGGCAATATCCAGGGGACCGTGTTCAAAGTGCAGCCGGACGGCAGCGGCTTCGCCGTTCTCAAATGGTTTCTGCCCGGCGTGGGCGACGGCGCGGGTCCGTACGCCGGCTTGGCGCTGTCGGGCAGCACGCTCTACGGGACGACGGCTCTCGGGGGCAGTTCGAATGACGGAACCGTGTTCAAGGTGAACACCGACGGCACGGGCTTTGCGGTGCTCAAGCACTTCACAGGCGGCGATGGATATATTCCTAAGACCGTGCTGTTATCCGGTACAACGCTCTACGGGACGACGCACTCCGGCGGCAGTTCGAGTCTCGGAACGGTGTTCAAGGTGAACACCGACGGCACGGGCTTTGCGGTGCTCAAGGACTTCGTCAACAACAGTGACGGATCAGATCCATGCGATGGCCTGGTGATATCCGGCAGCACCCTCTACGGGATGACCTATGGCGGCGGCAGCTCGGACAAGGGCACGGTGTTCAAGGTGAACACCGACGGCACCGCGTTCACAGTGCTGCAGCACTTCACCGGTGCCAACGGAGCGAATCCTTCCGCGGGCCTGACGATGTCCGGCAGCACCCTCTTCGGGACAACGGCCAGAGGCGGCCCATCGGACTTTGGGATGGTGTTCAAGATGGACATCGACGGCACAGGGTTGGAGGTGCTCAAGTCGTTCACCGGTGCTGACGGGCGGCTGTCAATTGCGCCCCTGACATTGTCGGGCAGCATCCTCTACGGGACGACGCCTGTCGGTGGCAGTTCGGACCGGGGCACGGTGTTCACGATGAATACGGACGGCACGGGATTCACGGTGCTCAAGCACTGCATCAAAAGCGACGGCGCGTCTCCCTACGCCGGCCTGACACTGTCCGGCAGCGTCCTCTATGGAACGACACGTGGCGGCGGGAGTTCAGACGCTGGGACGGTGTTCAAAGTAAACGTGGACGGCACCGGCTACACGGTGCTCAAGCATTTCACGTGCTGTGATGTCTATGATCCTGCGGCCACACTGGCGTCGTCCGGGAGCACCCTTTACGGGGCGACCCAGGGCGGTGGCAGTCGGAACGTGGGCACGATATTCAAGGTGAACTCCGACGGCACGGATTTCACAGTAGTGAAGCAGTTCACCGGTGATGACGGGGCCTATCCCTACGCGGTCATGTTGTCCGGCGACACGCTCTACGGGACAACGAATACCGGCGGCGATTTCGGCGCCGGGACGGTATTCAAGGTGAACACCGACGGCACGGGTTTCACCGTGCTCAAGCACTTCACCGGTGCCGACGGAGCGGATCCTTCCGCGGGCCTGACGCTCTCAGGGGGAACTCTTTACGGCACGACGTATCAGGGCGGCAGTGCCAATCATGGAACGGTATTCAAGGTGAACACCGACGGCACTGGCTTCACGGTGCTCAAGCACTTCATCGGCAGCGAGGGGGCGTATCCCTGGGCCGGCCTGACGCTCTCCGGCAGCACGCTCTATGGTGCAACGCAGATTGGCGGTAACGGTTATGGGACGGTGTTCAGTGTGAACACCAACGGCACCGGCTTCACGATGCTCAAGAGTTTCACCGGCGGCAACGGGTCGCAGCCTCACGCCCCCCTGACATTGTCCGGCAGCACGCTCTACGGGACGACGTATGAAGGCGGCGGCTCCGGTGATGGCACCGTGTTCAAGGTGAACACGAACGGCACTGGCTTCACGGTGCTCAAGAGTTTCACCGGCAGCGACGGGAAGCATCCTTACGCGGGCCTGGCGCTCTCCGGCAGCACGCTCTACGGAACGACGTTTGAGGGCGGCGCTTCCGGCCTGGGCACGGTGTTCCAGGTGAAAACGGATGGATCGAACTTCAGCGTGCTTCAGCACTTCTCCGGCAGCGACGGGGCGAAACCGTACGCCGGCCTGACGCTCTCCGGCGGCATGCTCTACGGAACGACGCGGGAGGGCGGCAGCATGGGCAATGGGACGGTGTTCAAAATCGATTTATTCAACTCCCTGACCATTCAGTCCCTCGGCAACGCGGTGGTCCTGACGTGGGCCAACAATGCTTTTTCGCTCCAGGCCGCCCCGAACCTAACGAGTGGTTTCACGACGATTCCGGGAGCAACCAGCCCTTACACCGAAGCCATCTCCGGACCCCAACGATTCTTCAGGCTCATCCATCCTTGATACAGGCTTATGAAATTCGTTATCACTCGCCTGATCATCGCAGCCGGTTTCACCGTTCTGCCTCTGCCCGGGGTCGCCAAAACTCCTTCCCCGGTAAGTAAGCCCGCTCCGGCGGTTTCCCCCGCGCAAAGCGAACAAACCAACGCCTCCATACCGTGGAATCAGATCGGCGCGAAGGCGGGGGCGGATTACAAAGGTGATGGTCTGGCCGCGTTGCCAACCGGAACTGGCGTTCGATTGAACTGCCTGTTCCAAAAGCTCGATGGCGAAGCCACCCGCGAAGGCTTGTGGCTGACTTCGACCGTCACCAGCGCGGTGAGCGATCGTTTCCAGATCAAGGCAGCGGCAGCAGGGCGCCGGCCTGATTTGGCAGAGACATCGCGCTGCCATGTCCCGGCCTGCTCAGCATCAGGCGAACCCCAGGCATCGCTGGCAGCGAAGCGAGCCGTCTCTACCAATTTCCTGACAACCACCGGAGTCATTTCCATTGACGGCCAGACCGTGCGCTTCAACCGGCCGGGATTAGTGGAGGAGTACACCTTAAGCATGGACGGGATACGGCAGGACTTCGTGGTGCTGGAGCGGCCGCCAGGAGCAGGAGAGCTGCGGGTCGGCCTCACGGTGGAGGGCGCAACGGCGGAGCCGGCCGCCGATGGCGCGAAGCTGGAGCTGAATCGGTCCGGGCGCAGGATTGCCTACAGCCGGTTGCACGTCGTGGATGCGGCGGGACGCGAGTTGTCTGCGCGGATGGAAGCCGCCCTGGGAATCCGGTCTGCGGCGACAACGCTCGCAGTGCTCGTCAACGATACGGACGCCGTCTATCCCGTGCGCATTGACCCGACTTTCAGCGACGCCAACTGGACCAGCATAGGAAGCCTCCCCGGCGCGAACGGCCCTGTGCATGCTGCGGTGGTGGATGGTTCAGGCAACCTCTACATCGGCGGTAAATTCACGATGGTGGGCGGAATCGTTGCCAATCACATCGCCAAATGGGACGGCACCAGTTGGAGCGCGCTGGGCCCGGGGATTATCGACGGCTATGTGTGGGCGCTGGTGGTGTTGGGCAGCGACGTGTATGCGGGGGGCGATTTCTTATCGGCGGGCGGCAACGCAGCCAATTGGATTGAGAAGTGGAACGGGAGCAGTTGGTCGGCGCTGGGGTCAGGGGTGGACGGCCCTGTGGAAGCGCTGACAGTGTCGGGCAGCGACTTGTATGCAGGGGGCTACTTCACGACGGCGGGTGGCAGCGCGGCCAATCACGTCGCCAAATGGAACGGGAGCGGTTGGAGCGCGCTCGGTTCGGGGATGAACCAGAGTGTGTATGCGCTGGCGGTGTCGGGCAGCGACCTGTATGCGGGCGGCCTCTTCACGATGGACGGCAGCGGGGCCATTCGCGTCGCCAAATGGAACGGGAGCAGTTGGAGCGCGCTCGGTTCGGGAATGAATGGCGCCGTGTTTGCGCTGGCAGTGTCGGGCAGCGACCTCTATGCGGGCGGCGACTTCACGACGGTGGGAGGGAGTGCGGCCAAATACATTGCCAAATGGAACGGGAGCAGTTGGAGCCCGCTCGGATCGGGGGTGAACAACACCGTGTTTGCGCTGGCGGTGTCGGGCAGCGATCTGTATGCGGGGGGCTGGTTCACGACGGCAGGCGGCAGCGCGGCCAATTACATCGCCAAATGGAACGGGAGCAGTTGGAGCGCGCTCGGTTCGGGGATGAACAATCGTGTGAATGCGCTGGCGGTGGCGGGCAGCGACCTCTATGCGGGCGGCGACTTCACAGCGGCGGGCGGCAAAAGCTCTCTGCGCGCAGCGAGGGCCAGTCTCTTGAGCACTCCACCGCTGCCTTCGCTCAACATCCAGCTCACCGCTCCTAACACAGTGCGGATTTCCTGGCCATCACCCTCGACTGGTTTCGTGCTCCAGCAAAACACCACCGGCTTGAGTCCCGCCGGCTGGAGCAGCGTCACCGGCACCATTCAGGATGATGGCACTAACAGGATACTCCTCGTCAACCCAACCGGTCCGCGCGGGTTCTTCCGGCTCATCCGTCCTTGATACAGGCTCATGAAGTTAATCGTCGCACGCTTGACCCCCGTCTGTGAACGTATTGTTAGGAAGAGTTGCACGCGTCCCGGGTAACGAAAGCCAAACAGGTCTTCGAAAACTCCACCTCTTTGCAACTATGCCCCTCAATCCCCGAACGAACGTTACGCTCCTCCGCATCACCGGCATCGCGATTCCCATGGGAGGCCACAGGAAAAAGTTCGCCAGGCTGGAGGTAATCATTTCACCTTGAGTCACCTCCCGGGGAATGCTCTCCGCAGGAAATTTTGAACTTCCTGCAGAAATTTTCGCAACCCGCGAACAAAAAAATGGAATGTACTGATGCAGCGGGTCTGCATCTCCCGCACGGCCTGCCGTTCATGGGGAAACCGCTGCATTGCGGACAAGGCTTTCGCTTTGTCCGGCAACCCTGACAACACACAACCCTGACTACTCTGAAAAATCACATGAAACGAAATGCATTCCGTCATCTTGCTGCTGCCCTCGCGGCGCTCATTCTGAACCCTGTCTGTGCTCTGGCCGGTCCTCCTTTGGGAAAATCGGAGGTGGTCACCCCGGTGGGAGGCGCAGGTTATCCCGAGGGCATCGCTGTAAAGGGCGACCGCTTCTACGTTTCCGGACCGGCGTCCTTCGGGCTGCCCCTGGGATCAGCTTATGTGAATGCCTACGATCGTGATTCGGGATGCCTGGAGAAGTCCTATCCGATCACAATCACCAATCCACAGGCAGGGATGAGCGGTGCGTCGTGCGCAGCGTTTGGGCCCGACGGTAAACTTTACGTGGTGGAGCCGTTCGTCGGCATCATTCGCATGGAGCTTAACCACAAGAACAAACAGTCCGTTTATGCGCCGTTTATTCCCGGCGGACCGTCGCTGCTCAATGATCTCGCGTTTGATGATGACGGGAATCTTTACGTCACCGATTCGTTCGCGGCGACGATTTACCGGATCCCGGCCGGCGGCGGCATGCCGGTGGCGTGGTTCACGGATCCCCGGCTGGCCGGCGATCCCATGGTCCCGTTCGGCGTCAACGGGATTCGCATCGACCGGGACAATGCAAAGGTTTACATCTCGGTGACCGCGGAAAATCTTTCCCTGAATGGCGTGATCTACCGGCTGCCGCTGGTGGCCAATCCTGCGCCGATGATGCTGCAGGAGTTTCACCGCTATACGCCGGACCAGACAGGGCTGCCGGCTCCGGACGGGATTGCGTTCGGTAAGACGGGGAAACTGTATGTGGCGCTGGCGGGGACGAGCCAGATTTCCGTGCTCAAGGCCGATGGCACTGAAGAGGCGCGCTATTCCGGTCCCGCCGACAATCACTGCGGAACGCCCGATCCGCTTCCCTGGGCGAATCCGGCGAATATCGCTTTCGACAAGCAGTCGGAATCCATCCTGGTGACGAATCACGCAAGTCTGGTGCCTTATGATCCGGGTCTGTTTGCGGTGTTCAGCGTGTATGTGAAAGACAAAGGGCAGCCGCTTCCCTGACAAATAACTCACGGCGAAACCACCAGCGGCAGTTCGATGAAAGTCGACTGCCCTGGTGCGTGATACACGCGCTGCACCGCTTTCCGGTAATCATCCGCCTTTGCCCAAAAAATATTCGGCACGAACGTCTGTGGATTGCGGTCGTACAGCGGAAACCAGCTCGACTGCACCTGCACCATGATGCGGTGGCCGGGCAGAAACACATGGTTCGCCGCAGGCAGCGCGAAACGATAGGGCAGCGGCTGGTCCGCTGCGATCGGTTTCGCCGTTTCAAAACTCTCGCGGTAGCGCCCGCGGAAAATGTCGGCGGACACCATGAGTTGATATCCCCCCATGCGCGGCTGCCCGGCTACCTCATCCGGATAGACATCGATGACCTTCACCACCCAGTCGGAGTCCGTGCCGCTCGTGGACGCCACCAGATTGACGAGCGGCTGGCCGCTGATCTTCACCGCCGCACTCAGCCTGTCCGTCACAAAGGCCGCCACATCCGGACGGCCCGAGGCTTCCCGCTGATCCATCACCAGCCACTCCTCCCAGCTCTTTCCTTTGTCGTATGAGTTGGAAACGATAGGGCGCGGCTGGAAGGGCACCGGTTTGGCGGGATCGGACACATACTCCTCGTATGCGGCTTCGCCGGGCCTGGGAGCATCGAGGCTCAGCTTCCGTCCGGCCGAAAGATACATCGGCACCGCCTTCACCGTGCTCCCGGCGCCGCCGGACGGCCACGCCGTCAGTCTCCGCCAGGTGTTAGTGCCGGTTTCAAACGCCATCACTGGCGCCACGTCCGCCTTTGGCGCGCCGTCCTTGAGATACTGGTCAAGAAACGGACGCAAAATTTCCCGCCGGAACGTGAGGGCCGTATCACTGCCGAACTTGATAGGGCCCAGCGCGCTCCCGTCGCCGATTTCCTGCCCGTGAAACCACGGCCCCATCACCATGAACACCTTGTCGTTCTCCGTGTCTTTCGGCTCTATCGCTTTGTAAACAGCCGGTGCCCCATAGATGTCCTCCTGGTCCCACAGACTGTGGACCAGCATCACCGGCACCTTCAGCGGCTGCGCCGCCAGGATTTTATCCACTGCCTGATCACTCCAGAAGGCATCGTAGGACGGGTGTTCGAGGAGCTTTCTCCAGAAACCCGTCTGCTCCAGCCCGCGGCGGCGGCCCAGTTCTCCGGCGGATCCCGCTTCCATAAACATATCGTAGGTATCGAAGTGGCTGCTCCACCAGTTTTGCTCCGATTTGCGCGTCGTCTCCTGACGATAGATGTAGGATAAATTTACCTGGCGAAACGCCCCGTTGTGAAACCAGTCATCGCCCATCCAGCCATCCACCATCGGATTCATCGGCACGGAAACTTTCAGCGCCGGATGCGGATTCACCAGCGCCATCAGCGGCAGAAATCCGTCATAGGAAATCCCCAGAATGCCGACCTTCCCGTTGCTCTCCGGAATGTTCTTCACCAGCCAGTCGATGGTATCGTAGGTATCTGTAGCGTGATCCACCGGCGTCGGATTCTGCGGCCCGTGCAGCGGGCGGTTCATGATGTAATCGCCTTCGGACCCGTGCTTGCCGCGGATATCCTGCACCACGCGGATGTAGCCCCCCTCGACGATGACCTCCACGGCATTGTCATACCCGTCAAGATTCGGACCGAGGTGCGAACTCTCGGTGCGCGTCGTGAGCTTATCTGCATCATAAGGCGTCCGCGTCAGCAGCATCGGCGCTCCCTTGGCGCCTTTGGGCACGAGGATCACCGTGTGCAGCTTCACGCCGTCACGCATCGGGATCATCTCTTCCCGCCGCACGTGATCGAAGCCGTCCGTCTGCTTCTGAAACTTCTCCGGCGTCTCACTCGGCAGTTCCGGATAGGTTGCGGGTGGTGGTGGTGCCGTTTGCGCCACCGCGGGGCTGACGAGAAGAGAGAGTGTCAGGAGGGATTCGGCGATCTTGATCTTCATGGCAGGGTCTTCATGTGAGAATATTCCGGTGGATGGAATATTCTCAGCATTTCAGATTGTCCCTGCCCATGCAAGGCCGCACGCCGGGAGGCCTGTTTCAGGCAGTGGCGCGACTCAGCCGATGCTGCGGAGGGTGGGCTCACGCTCCCACCGGCGACCGGCCTTCGCTGTTTGAATATAGGCAGTCACGCCCTTCCGGTCGGGGACGGAGAGCACGCCATCGTCAGGACTGACGGAGGCGGCATCGAGCAATGGTTGGGCCGCGGGGACATATCCTATCACCTTGAGGTGAGCGAAAGCATCGCGGACCCAGTTGACGGCGGCGGCCTCTTTCAAGAGCGCGGCACATCCTTCCGCTGAAAGGAGGAGCACGACAGTATCAAACAGGAACGAAGGGCCGCCGGAGAGGGCAAAATCCGCTTCGACATGGATGCCGTCATTGCCGGTGGCTCCGCCTATCTTCGGGGCGACGAGGGCGACGCTGGCTTTCTCCTTTTTAAATGAGGCCATGAGAGCGGCGAGCAGGACGGCGTCGAATCCATCAGTGAGGAGAATGCCGGCTTTTCGGCCCTTCAACACGGCGGGAGCTTTCGCTATGATGCTGAGCGCCGGGGAAGGAGGGAGATCCCGCGGCGCGATGGCCGGAGTGGCGGGAAT
>JADMIO011432786.1_pt1 | contig 33523 bp, 28 predicted proteins | sample 8958161 | NCBI WGS metagenome assembly JADMIO01 (sample SAMN16585339, study PRJNA669376) | soil metagenome | isolation source: Crop rotation soil | place: USA: Cullars Rotation, Alabama | collected 2011 | reverse complement strand
GTGTCCTCGCCTAAGTTAGGCGAGGTGGATGCGAGCAGTAAGCAATTTCAAGTTCCTTGCTCGCAGACGGAGTGGTTCCTAATCCGCCATCCTTAAGACTCTGCTTTTAAGAATTCTGTCCGCCGCATGTCTTTCTCCGCGCCCCATTCCGTCTTGTGTCCGGCGCCGTCCAGTTCAACAATGACGCGGAATTCCGGACAAAAAAAGTCCGCACAATAAAGCCTCTGCCGGCGCAGTTCAAGTCGGCGATGAGTTGTCGGCGTTTCATGGGCAGGCGAGAGCAAGGCGAATTCCGAAGCGGTGCGGCGCGGGAACCACTCCGTCCGCGAGCAAGGAACTTGAAATTGCTTACTGCTCGCGTCCACCTCGCCTAACTTAGGCGAGGACAAGTTGACCGAAGCCTTGTCGCATCTGGAGAAGGCAAGATCCTGACCTTGGAAGGTGCGAGTGGTTGAGGACGCGTCTCATAAGACGTGTCCTCGCCTAAGTTAGGCGAGGTGGATGCGAGCAGTAAGCAATTTCAAGTTCCTTGCTCGCAGACGGAGTGGTTCCTAATCCGCCATCCTTAAGACTCTACTTTTAAGAACTCTTTAATCATAGACAGCACGCCTTCCAAATAAAGTCTCTGCCGGCGTAAGGTTATGGCGCAGTTCAAGTCGGCGATCGTTGGTGGATTCGAGGTTGTGGATGAGCCGTCGGCGTTTCATGGGCAGGCGAAATCAGGTCGAATTCCGAAGCGAAACTACGTTCGCCCTTTAGCCGGCGTGCGCTTCACGACGTTGCGAAGTTCTTTAAGGAAAGTAAGGAGCACGCGGGACTGCGAATCACGACGATAGGCGACAGCCTGCTCGACACGCACGGAACTCTTCAACGGACGGAAGAGCAGATTTGGCCACGCACTGCGGACGCTCGGGGTGCAAAAGGCGATGCCCAGCCCGGCACTGACCAGAGTGAGGCTGGCAACAACGTTGTCGGTTTCGTGCACGGCGTTTAGATTCACGCCGTTGTCCCTGAACATGACCGTAATCGCGTCATGCAAACCTGGAGCGACGCGCCGGGAAAAGATGATGATCTTCTCTCCATCCAAGGCGGTCAACGGCACCTGTGGATAGCGCGAAACGTCATGACCGCGAGGCATTGCTATCCAGAGCGGTTCGGATCGCACCGGTTCCAGCACGAATTCCGAATGGTGCACCGGCAGGTTGAGGAAACCAACCTGGATACGTCCGTCCTTCAGCGCTTCGATCTGGATACCCGTCGTCATGTACTGCAGCTCGATTCGCACGGCAGGGTATTTTCGAGCTACAAGTTTCAACGTCTCAATCAGCACTTCGTTGACGCCGCTCGGCACGCCGATAGACAACTGGCCGATCTCTCCGCCACCCGCGAGAGCTGCGACGTTCGCCAGGTAATCCACATGACCGAGAACGAGGTTCGCCTCAGCGACAACGCGCTTTCCGGCGTCGGTCAAGCGCACTTCACGTTTGGTGCGCTCGAAAAGTTTGACTCCGAGTTCCATTTCCAACTGGATGATCTGGTGACTCAACGGCGGTTGGCTGATATGCAACCGCATGGCAGCCCTGCCGAAATGCAACTCTTCGGCAACGGCCACGAGATAGCGGAGATGTCGCAGTTCCATGCTGTAAATCAGCAGGCAAGTTAGTGCTTACCCCCTACGGAACTCCAATACATTCGATTAAGACGCCGGGCGTATCAGTGCTGACATGGGTGCGAAGCATCTGATAATCTATTCTCTATCGTTTGATTCTTTGAGGGGCAATGGAGCTTCGCCACTTGCGTTATCTGGTTGCTGTTGCTGAAGAACTGCACTTCGGCCGTGCGGCAATCCGCCTCAATATGAGTCAACCCCCGTTGAGTCAGCAGATCCAGCATCTCGAAGAAGAACTCGGTGTAAAACTTTTCCAGCGCACGAAGCGCGCTGTTCAAATCACGGACGCTGGACGGCGAGTGGTGACGGAAGCCTACCAGGTGCTGGCCCGTGTCGATCATTTCTCGGCGGTAGCGGCCCAGGCTGGCGAAGGACAGATCGGTCATTTATCAGTAGGTGTTCCCGGAGGGGCAAGCCACATCCTCATCGAAACTCTCCGCGCTCTGAAGCAATCCTCCCCTGGAGTTCGCATTGAGCTGCAATTCATGAGTACCGGCATGCAAGTTGAAGCGCTGCTCGATCGGAAAATCGAAGTGGGTTTTGTGAACCTGCCTGTTCACGAACCGTTGCTGGTCCTTGAAACAGTCACTCAGGAACCGTTGTGCCTGGCGATGCCACCGGAACATCCGTTGGCCCGTAAGTCTCGAATTCCCGTCGCTCAGCTCGACAATCAGCCCATGATCCTGTTTCCGCGGCGAGTGACGCCGGGCCTCCACGATTCCATTACGGTCATGTGTCGGAACGCGGGCTTCAGTTTGAATGTGGTGCATGAAGTCGACAGCATCATCGGGGGACTCACGCTCGTCAGCGCGGGTTTCGGTCTCGCCTTCAGCACGCCCAGCATTCAGCGGCTTTGGCCAGACATCGTCTTCCGGCCGATACAGGGCGCTCCAGATATCCAACAGGCGGTGGCGTACCGGCATGACGCCATCACTCCCGTGCTTGAAACGTTTTTGAAATCCGTTCGGCAATCCTCGCGCCGTAGTAAGTCGAAGAACATGACCGCTTGATTTGGCGCGCCGATAAGAATCCCCTGACAGCGGTATAATCCGCGCAACATGTCCGTCACTGTCGCCAACATCACCCCCAGAGGCGTGATCGATTTTTGCCGAAGTCGCGGAGTGTCTCCCGACAGCCTGATGGCGGCAGCAAGAATTGATCCGGCGCTCATTGCTGTAGCCGGATCCCGGTTATCCGCAGAGCGTGCGTTCGCATTATGGGAGGAGGCGCGAAAAGCTACCGGCGACTCCCTCATCGCCGAACACGTCGCCAGCGCCCTCCCTTTTGGAACCTACAGAATCGCGGATTACCTTCTTCTTACGGGCGCGACGCCTCGCGATTCACTGAAGAAATTCATCCGAAGTTTTCCTCTCGTGAATGCTGCCTTCCAATTGCAACTCACATCGTCGGCCACCGGAGTGCACCTCGAACTGTGCAGTCCCTACGAGCCGGAGGGCCCGTCGCGGTTCTACGTGGAATTCATCTTTGCGATGATTTTCACGCGACTGCGCTTCGCCGCCGGCCTGGACTGGCGCCCCAAGGAAGTTTGCTTTGCTCATCCGTTGCCGGCCGGAATGGAAACGCATCACCCCACCTACCATTGCCGTGCGCGATTCAAAGCTTCCGCGAATCGCATGACACTCGACAAGAATATCGCGGACATGTTGCTTCCGAGCGGCGACGCTCTATTAAGCGAGATTCTCGATCACTACGGTCAGTCGCTTCTGAAACAGTCTGCAAAAGACGACTTTCTCAACGACGTGAGGACAGTTCTCGGCGATGGCTTTTCGCGCGGAGATATCCGGCTGCAGACGACCGCTCGCAAGTTGGCCCTTAGCGGCCGCTCTCTTCAGCGCGAACTTGAAGGACGCGGAACCTCGTACCGGGAAGAGATCGATCGCTTCAGGCGTCATCTCGCGCTGGATCTTTTGAACCGCACCCAGACCCACGAAATTGCCAGCCTGCTGCAGTTTGCGGAACTGAGTTCCTTTCGCCGAGCCTTTCGTCGATGGACCGGCAAAACTCCGCGAGAATACCTGCGTACGAAAGCCAACTGATGCGGACACGCAACCCCGGCCCCGGATGCGGCGCATTCGGCAACTCAGCCTGGCGCATTCGGTCCTTGATCTCGGCGGGATTACCTTCTATTACCTTCGGAACGCCTCTATCGGCTCAGGAGAACAAAGATGAATCGTGAGACTCGCTTTCGAATTATTGCAACCGCTGTGATGGTGGGGACACTGGTCGGTGCACATGAACTTATAGGACTCTCCCGGCAAGCCCCCGCCCAGGGCTCCCCTCGCGTTGTATCCGAGACCGATTGCTCGGCGGCAAAGTTGGGTACCAGCATCCCCGTTTCATCAATTGGCGAGCCCGTCTCCGGAGTAACGCTCGCGGCGCCCCGCTGGGTGGCTGCGACAGGGAACGCACCTGCCTATTGCTCGATCGATGGAGTCATGGCTCCAACCGTTACAAGCGCGAACGGCCGTCCGATAAATTTTCGCGTTGTGCTTCCCGGATCGTGGACAAGTCATGCCGTGCAACTTGGCGGTGGCGGCATGAACGGTTCAATCCCGGGCCTGACGGGAGGAGAGGCCGCAGCGTTGCTCCAGAGAGGATTCGCGACCTATGGCAGCGACTCGGGTCATCAGCAGGCGGGCTTCGGACCTCGCGGAGGAGCTCCTGCGGCGGGACCCTCGCCGGACGATTGGGCACTGAGCGACGAGGCGATCAAGAACCTGGGGTACATGCAATTGAAGAAGACCCACGATGCGGCGATGGTCCTTATGGAGCGCATGTACGGTGAGCGGCCACGCTTCAATTATTTTGTCGGCACATCGCAAGGCGGGCGCGAGGCTCTTACTGTCGCCCAAAGATATCCGGCAGACTACAACGGCGTCGCTGCGAACGTGCCGATCGTCAGTTTTTCGTCGCTCATGCTCGCTCCGGAATGGATTCGGATTCAGGAAAAGCCGGCCGCGAACTGGGTCCCGCCCGCAAAGGTCGAAGCGATTCGCGCTGAGTTCGTCCGTCAGTGCGACAAGCTGGATGGTCTGGCGGACGGCATCATGAATAATTACATGGCATGCCGCGCCATCTTTGACGTCAGTCAGGGAGCGCCGAACCGCAATCCCTGGGCCTCCAAACGGTGCCCTGACAACGTCGATCCGAACCCTGCGGACACAAGTGCGGCTGCGTGCTTCACGGATGGCCAGATTTCAACCCTTAAAGTGGTTTACAGCCGGTACAAATTCGCGACGCCCCTGGCGAACGGGACAAAGACGTTCGGCATGTGGGTGCCGAACATCGATCCGTCAGGAAGCGGGCTCATTGCAAATGGCCGGTTCAAAGGACAGGAGGGTGCCGCTGAGACCGCGGCGAATCACTCTCACCTCGGCGTCCTGGGCGTCACCGGATTCCTGATGAAAAACACCCGTGCCAATCCTCTCGACTATGTTGAAGGCGGGGCCCTCAACGCACGCCGCGAAGAAATCTCGGCATGGCTGGATTCCACGAACCCCGATCTTTCCGCGTTTTCCAAACGCGGTGGAAAAATGATTGTCGCAATCGGGACAAACGACACCCTTGCATCGCCGGGAGCCCAACTGGATTACTACCAGTCCGTTATCGACAAGATGGGACGACCTGCGGTTGACGAGTTCGCGCGCTTCTATGTCATTCCCCAGACAGGCCACGGTCTCACGGGTTCCAGTTATACGCGCGATGGCGATGGCCGCTCGATCACTGCGGCACAGATCCCGAGCCGGTTCGATCGCGTCGCCATGCTGCTGGAATGGGTAGAGAAAGGCATGGCGCCCCCGAAGTCGGCAACGGTAACCGGAAATGGCGGTACTCTTCCGTTGTGCTCCTATCCCACATACCCGAAATACAACTCAGGCCCCGCAACCGATGCGGCCTCGTATTCATGCTCGGATCGTTAACGCGATGAGATACAAACACTGGCTCTGTCTTGTTCTCGCGATGGGCACCCTCTGCGGGCCTCTCGTCCGAACTGCGGCGGCCCAGTCGAAAGTACTGATTCCGAACACGGCGTGGAATTGCGGAATGCCGGAGGGGATACCCGTTCCGGAAAGCGGTACACTGCTTTTCTCCGCTGAATTGAAACTCGAAAGAGTTGTGAACGTCGGAAAAACTCCCTACGGCAATCGACAGGTTGCCGTAGCGCAGGAAGGCATGATGTCCGGCACGAAATTATTCGGCACCGTCATGCCGGGAGCTCTGGATTTCGAACTGAAGCTGTCAAACGGCGTCGTCGAGATTGAGCAGATCTTCGTTCTAAAGACCAGCGATGGTAAATACGCCTATCTTCGGACCGCAGGAACGGGAATTGACTCCAACGATGTGAGAATCGTCTTTGATTTCGAAGCGCCAAACGCCGGAGAGTTTTCCTGGCTTAACTCCGGGAAATATGTCGGACGCCGCGTTGTGAACACCTTGGCAAAAACTCTCACTCTTCGCGTGTTCGATGTTTCCAATGTGACGGTGGCCAAGGACGCGTCGAACTCCGTCCGCATCAACAAACCGGATGGCGTTCCGGCACAGCCCTGGGACTATCGAAGGCCTGAAGCCGGAGAAAAACAGGGCAATATGCTAATCACCGAGACGGTGACATTGAGCCCCAGCCAATCTGTAGGTCCAAGCAAACGCGGCAATCGAAACATCATTCCGATTACAGGCGGAGAATTGGCGGGACGCATATCCGGCAAGGTTCTATCTGGCGGCGCCGACTATCAGAATCTTGCCGCCCCGGCGACGATCGATGCGCGCTACCTTTGGCAGACGAGTGACGGCGAAGTCATTATCGTCCGCAATGCCGGCCCGTTTGGCGCGCTCGTGCCAACCTTCGAAGTGCGCGTCGATAGTTCGTATGCCTGGCTCAACACGGGTAAGTTTTTGAGTTCGCCTCCGGGAGTAAAACCGGGAGGCGTCGGCATCACGATGTACGACAGTACACGCTGACCCATTCAGCAAAGCGCTTCCGGTCTATATCGCAGGGGATGTTCGAGCGGCCGTTTCTTTTTCGCAGACTTGTCAAAACTCAGTCTGAACCGTTTCTTTGAGACCTCGCGCACATAGCCATGAAATTAACGAAAGGCCACACGCATAAATCGTAACGGCCCATGAACCGCCGAAGGCTCCGTAGAGTGCGGTCGCTACGAACGGCGTGATGGCGCCACCAAGAAGAGTGCCCAGCGTGATGCTCAGCGATGCGCCGCTATAACGATATGTTGCGGGAAACAATTCCGCGAACACAGCGGCCTGAGGGCCGATGTACATTCCCTGCACTATCAGCATGACGCACACGGCAAGTGCCGCAAGAGGGATGGATTTTGTATCGATGAAAGGGAAGAACACCGCCGATGCGACGACAAGAAGGCCGCAGCCCCATCGCATCATCCGGCTTCGTCCCACCTTGTCCGAGCGATTCGCGAAGAACAGGATGGAGACGGCAAAGAGAATCGAAGCAAATTGCAGCAATCCCAGCGTGACCGGTAGCGGGAACTGCAAATTACGCGTCGCGTACGAGACGAAATAGACGATAACCAGGTATCCCGTGGCGCTGATTGAAAGATAACTGCCGGCCGCCAGAAAAACCGCGCGTCCCTCCTTGCGCAACACGTCAACAACCGGCATTCGCCGTGTCGATCGCGCTCGCACAACATCGGCAAAGACGGGGCTTTCCGCAATGCGTAGGCGGACGAAGAAACCGACCGCCACGAGCACGCTGCTCGCAAGGAACGGCACGCGCCACGCCCACGCAGCAAATTGCGGGGGGCTGACGACGGTCGATGCCAGAAGGAAGACGAGGTTCGAAAGGATGATGCCCGCCGGAAGTCCGAGAGCGACAAAGCTGCCGAAGAGCCCCCGCTTCCCTTTTGGCGCGTGTTCGACCGACATCAAAACGGCGCCGCCCCATTCTCCACCCAGCGCAAAGCCCTGAAGGAAGCGAAGGAAAACAAGCAGCGCCGGAGCCCATGCGCCAATTCGCGCGTAGCCGGGCAGCAGCCCTATCGCAAACGTTGAAAGGCCCATGAGCACCAGGCACCAAACCAACGTCGATTTCCTGCCAACACGATCTCCGAAGTGGCCCATCACGACTCCACCCAGCGGACGCGCAAGAAACCCGATGGCAAACGTCGCAAAGGAAGCGAGCGTGCCCGCGAGCGCGGAAACCTGCGGAAAAAACTGAGGCGCGAACACCACGGCGGCAGCGGTACCGTAAATGAAAAAATCGTACCACTCGATCGTCGTACCGATCGCGCTGGCAAACGCGACGCGACTCGCTTCTCTTCTGCGATCTGTCATTTCGAAGCGACGATCTTTCGCGCGAGAAGCCATTCATAGAGGCGCTCGTTCCACGTGTCCACGGGAAGTCCACGGGCAGACATGCCGAAACCGCCGCTGACCTGATCGTAAACATGGATCTCTGCAGCCTTGCCCGCGGCTTTCCACGCCGCAAAGAGCGCCAGACACCCGTTTGTCACATTGAAGTGCGAAGAGCCCACGGCAATGAACAATGGCGGAGCATGCGCCGGGACAATAACGTCCTGCAGCGCAGGCCCATAAACAGACACAAGGAAATCGGGCGACGCATCCGAGCGTTCTGCCAGAACCGTGCCAACCGAGATTCCGCCTCCGGCTGAAAATCCCATGATGCCGACCCGCGCCGGATCGATGCGCCATCCGGCAGCATTCCTGCGTGCCAGACGAAGGGCTTGCTGCGCATCCGCAATTCCCATCCGCAGCACTTCCGCCAGCGCCGCGTCTCCGGGCTCCGGATTTGCGTTTGCGTTGCGAATTTCAAGCTCCACGCGGGCAGCGCCGCCATTCCCGGGACCTTGAGGCGGACCTCCACGGCCGCGCGCGCCGGCAGGTGAACTCTGCAACGTGCGGTACTTCAAGACCAGCGCGGCTATGCCTTTGCTATTGAGCCATCGCGCGACCTTGATTCCTTCACTGTCCCAGGCCAAAGCGCGCAATGCACCGCCCGGGGCTACGACGACCGCTGCTCCGCTCGCCACAGCGGGAGCCGGCAAAAAAACCGTGACGCTCGGTTCACTGACGTTTGCAATGGTCCGGTCGCCGGAGGGGGATGTCGTCGTGGTTTCCGCGACCGTCCAGGCTTCCGTTCCCGGAGCTCTCCCCGGCCACAGGCGGATCTCCTGGGGCGCCCCGCCTTGTGCACGCGCGGAGCCGCACGCCACGAAGGCGACAGCGAGCGCTATTGCAGTTCCGAAAGCTATTGTTCGCCTCATGGTCATTTGTAGCGGTCGAAGAAGTCGAACACGCGAGGCCATACCATCCCGACCATGCTGCCGTGATTACCATTGACTTCGAGATATTCAAATACGAAGCCGCCCTCGCGCATGTACTTCGCCATCGCACGGCTCCCTTCAAGCGACGGAGTGGCGCCCGTTCCTTCCGTCATGAAAATGGGAAGTTTTTTGATTCTCTCGAATGGATACGTCGAAACATCCACGAACGGGCCGGACATCGGCGCGACGGCGCGCCATCGATCGGGATAACGCGCTGCAAGATGCCACACCCCTCCACTGCCCATCGAGTGTCCTGCCAGATATGTTCTCGCCCGATCCGCGCCGTACTCCTCGGTAACGACCTCCAGCGCGGTCATCACCTCCAACTCGCTCAAATTCAGTTCGCGTTGGCGTGCCGGCGTTACTGCCGCACGCTGCGTCACCGCCGCTGCCGTCTCGCCGAATACCGCAGGCAGTCTCAGCGGATTCCCGTACGCGCCCATCGCTGTAAAGCCGAGAGGCGAAACGACAATGTACCCGTGTTCGGCGGCGAGCTTCGGCAGCAGACCGTCGTTCATGGTCATGTAGCTGTTCTCGTCGGCGCCGGCGCCATGCAACATCAGGATAATCGGCAGCGACGCCTTGCCGTCCCATGTTGGCGGCACGAAGACTCTATAGGGCATCGACTGTCCCGTCGGTGCGAACGTGTACTGACGGTGCTGATTCCCGGTTGCGCGCGGCTGCGGCGCGGCCGTCTGCGCCGTAAGGCCAAGCGTTAGCGAAACTAGTGCGCAACACAGAACAAAATGTCGAAGCATGGTCTGCCTCCTTTAGGTTCCAACTTGAAGAGTCGTTTTGTCCAGACTTGACGACGCGGATGGAGGAGGCCCTCCGGGATAGGAGGGCTGGCACAGCCTGGGTGGTCGTTCAATCAAGAATTCTTTGTTGGATCTTGAACGCCCACCCCGCCTTCGGCCCCCCTCCTGTCAGGAGGGGGGCTCCCCTACCGCGACATTGTCTTTCCTTTTCACTAGTCCTCTTACGTTTGCCCGCGCAGAGCGCGCAGTCTCGCCTGGGCAGGAGGAGTCGTGGAGCCGGAGAGGTCGTTCAATTTCGATAAGAGGATTCTCTGTTTGATTCTTGAATAACCATCTCTGAGCCCTACTCACGTCGTCCCCTCCGCAACGGAACGTTCAGCGGCCAGGAGCGCTGCGGTCTTACCTCCGCCGGTAATCCGATAGAGAAGAACGATAAGTCCCAGCGTAATGACGTCCGCCATCGCCACCATGTAAAAGCCCGCAGTGAACGAACCGGTCCAATCGCGAAGAATTCCCAGCATCTGTGGCCCGAAGTAGCCAAACAGGCCGGCGCCAAGGCTGACGACACCCATCGCATTCCCCGTTTCACTGCGCGACGTCACGCTGCCTGCAAGTCCGTACAGCTGATTCGCGGCCGTGAAACCCAGACCGATCACCGCGGCGGTGGCCACACGGAACGTCGCAAGATTCTCAATCGTCATTGACGACGACGCGATCGCGAGGAGGATGAAGATGCCGCCAAGTACAAGCAATCTGTTAAAGCGGTCCACCAGAACGCCAACCACAAGGTTCACGAGAATTGCCGTGATGTACCCGGTGCTTATGATGAGACCAGCAGCCTTCGCATCGAGGTTATAAAGTGCCTTGCCTACGCTTGGCACGAAGTTCGTCACGGTGAATTGTCCGAACCCGCCCATGCCGACGATCAACGCAAGTATCCACACCACAGGAGAGAGAAACGCACTGCGGTTTGAACTGAGGCTGGCGCCGTGAGCGCCCGGGAGGGTCGGGGTGTCGACGGGTGCCGGACGGTAAAACAACACGAACGCCGCGACGCCCAGCAGCGCCATTGCCGCGTACCCAAGAATTGCAAGCCTCCAGCCAAGGTCATCGGCGAGCGCGCCTCCGATCGGCGCGCCAATTACAGAGGCAAGAGCGGACGTTGCGCCGAGAACTCCCATCGTCCGCCCTCTCAGCGACGGTGGCGCGGTGAGCGCGATCGCAATAAGCACACTCACGAACGCAAACCGATAGCCGAAGATTGTCAAGCCACGGAATGCCAGCGCGGTTTGGAAGTCCCAGGCCTGTCCAAGCAGCAAGCTGCCGCCGGCAACGCCGAGGAGTCCGGCCGCAAGCACACGCTTCTCGCCGAAGCGCTTCGCGCAGAGCCCGGCCGGCACGCTCAGCGCGAGGGCCAGCAGGCCGTAGATACCGGTAAACAAGCCAAGCTGCTTGTAGTTCATGCCGAATTCCTGCTGGATCGACGGCAGGAGCGGCGAAAAACCGAGGTTCGATAATTGCAGCGCGAACATCGCCACCAGCGTCACCACGAAAGGTAGTCCCCACGCGGACGTCGGTCGCACGGAAACAGCCTTCATGCGAGCACCCGCTTCTCGAGAAACGACTGCACAGACTCACGAGCCGCTTTCGGATCCCAGGCGCGTGCGTCGACGACATCGGCTTCAATCGGCAGCACGGGAACGCCGGCATTCTCCAATGCACGCTCGATGAACAGGCGTCCTGCAGCCGCCGGCTTCATGCTGCGGGGCCGCAAGACAAGCGCGCCATTGATCCGGTGAAGTTGCGCCTGTTGCACGATCCACTCCGAAGCCCATGGTGGATTGTGAAGGTACTCGTTAAAACTCGCGAGCCTGCTGGCGAGCGCGGTGATGGGATCGTCGAGACCATAGCGAATGTAACCATCCGGTCCGAACGCCAGATACATCGACCACACGAACACGGCTTTATGGGACGATTCAAACGCCGTGTAGAAATCCGTGTCATGCCAAAGACCGACGCCGACCCACATCAATCGAGCCTTCTCCCCAGGGCATGCAGCAACCCCGGCGTCCACCCGCTGCTGCACTTCATCATGGAACGCGCGAGCGTGCCCCAGTGCCCAATCGGTGCCCCGGACCCATTGCGTGGCCATCACATTGCTGATCTGTTCAGTCATTCGTACCGGCGCTTCCGGAGCAGAGGCAATCAGCTGACGCGTGGAGTCGAATATCTCCTCCTGCTGATTGACTTTTTCCAGCCGTTGCCGAAGCGCCTCCATCTCCAGCCGCTGCCCGCGAATCTTCTCCAGCCGCGCGACAAGCCGCGTCAGGGTCGAGGCGACAAACGCCAGCCGATGCGGTTCAACGAGGTCTCTCCAGCGATGACGGCCCAGTTCCCACCATCGGGCGGGCAGATCGGTAGCGCCCGGGTGGTCGATCTCGATCAACTCGGTGCCAAACGCTTCCGCCCAAAGGGAGAACACACGGTGGATGCAATCACACGTGAGACGCGCACAAAGCAGGCGGGGTGTTGGCAGTCCACCCCACGGAGGTTCCTGAACATCTCTATACTTCGTGGTCGCGTATCCGAGACTGCAGTAGTGACAAAGGCCGGCGTGATGGCCATCGGCAGACATCGCGTCCAGATACGCCGGGGCCTGGCGTTTTGCGGCAACGAGCGATGCCCACCACTGATTGCTGACGGCCGGAATATCGAGAAGATCGAAGAGTTCGAAAGGCACGTCGGCTTGGAGCAGCGCATAGGGTTGGCGCTCGTCGAAAACGCGCCGCCGGAGATCGGCGAACCATTCCTTTTGATATGCCGCTGCCGCGATAGTGGACTCGAGCTGTTTCTCAGCCACGATGCACCTCGGCGCGCGGCGACACGGTGCGCAACATCAAATCTAGCCGTTCCTCATCCGCAGCCGAAAGCGGCCTGCAGGAATCACTGAACACGCACGTGTGGGGAATGCCACGCTTCTGCAGCAGATCGCGCAGCCTGGGATAGTCCCAACCAAACGTCGTGTCTTCGGGAGGCAGAGAGACGACGACCGCGTCAACGTTGTCGAGACTCGCAGTGATCGCGGATTGAGCTTCGGCCATAGGGGTTCGGGGACCGAGGGCATCCGCCGAGTACTTGTCCGCGAGGGCCTCTAATGGATCCTCATTGCACGCGACATCTGCTCCACCCGCCCCGTTTCCCCACGGCCCGATCTCAGAAACGACAACACCGCCGTGTTGCTCGATCGCGGAGTGCAGGATAATGCCGTCTACCGGCGCGCCAGCCAGAAGAACTCTCGGGCCAGCCAGCGGCGGGCGGATGGAAATTTCGTTGGCCGCGGCGTTTGCCAGCACTGCGTACACTTCCGGATCAACGTTCCAAAATGCGCCAAGCAATGGAAACACTTCCGAACCGTGGATGCGCGGCATGCCGCGACGCAGGGACATCAATCGTCTGCCGGCTGCGCGCGCGGCGTTCGCCTTTGTAATCTCCTCTCTCACATCGTCAAGAGTAACGATGCGGTTATCTACTTTTGACAGTTCATGCAGCAGATTGCGGAAGCGCGACGCGTTGTAGGCTCGGATATCAGGTCCCTCGGACTGCAGAACATCGAGCAGCAGGACCGGCGGTAACGCTGGCGTCAACCCCAGGCGAGCGAATTCCCGCAGATAGAGAAAGAACTTGTAGTCGGCATCCGAGGTGCGCGGAACGATCATCCGTGCCGCGCTGGAAAGACGGCCTGTCAGCGCAGCTTCCGCGAGGTTTCGCAACCTGTTCGGAAAAACTCCAGGTTCAAGATACGCATCCGCCGCCGGTGTAGCCGACAACCCACCACGTGCGACCACAGGGCCCAGACCTGCCGCTCGGACGATTTCAATTGGCACCGATGGCCATGAAATAACGACCGCACGCTGTTTCTGTTTCGCGATCGTGGCTGCCGCGATGCCGGACTCCTCAAACGCAGCGGACAGCAGGGTAATCGGCGTGGTCCTCATGGTCAAATGACTCCGTCGGCTCGCATCTTTTCAATTCCCGGCGGGTCGTATCCGAGCCAATCGCCATAAACGAGATCGTTGTCCTGCCCCACGCAAGGGGCCGGCCGCAGCTGCGGAGGCAGCGCATCTGAGAATGTAATGGGAACACCCATTCCCATCACATCGGCAACGCGACCAAACTTCGGGTGGTCAAGCGGCACTGTTTCGCCTCGGGCCTGCACACGCGGATCGCGGACAGCACTCGCGGGTGATCGAACTTCCGCCGCTGGCACTCCATGTTTCTCGAGGAGAGCCACCAGAACGGCGGTCGGCACTGTCCGGGTGAAAGCTTCGATATGTGCATTCAACTCGTCCACGTGGAGCACGCGCGCATCACGACTGGCGAAACGCGGATCGGATTCGAATTCCGGATGCCCGATCGCGGCAAACACTCCGCGGGCAAACTGTTCGGATGGTGCACATATGGCGACGTGACTGTCCGCCGATTCGTAAATCCCGAACGGCGTCAGCCGCGGGACCATTCGTCCGGTGCGTTGCGGGAGACCACAAGCTTCGAGAAGATCGAACGGTTCGGCGGCGACGAGTGCGGTGAGGACACCGAGCATCGAGACGTCCACCACTTGGCCTCGACCCGTCGTATCGCGCTGCCGCAGCGCGGCAAGGATGCCTATTACGCTGAAGACCGGTGCGAGAAGATCAGCCACCGGAACGCCGACACGGACCGGCGGATCGGCAGGAACCCCAGAGGTCATCATCAGCCCGCTAAGCGCCTGGATAATGCTGTCCATCGCTTTTCCAGATCCGTTGGTCTTTGTTGCGCCGAATCCCGAAATCGAAGAATAGATAACTCGCGGGTTGATCGTTTGCGCGAAATCGTATCCGATGCCAAGCCGGTCGAGCGTACCGGGGCTGAAATTCTCAACCACGATGTCGGCGTGCTTCACGAGATCCGCAAACACATCTTTCGCCTGCGGGTGTTTCAAATTAAGCGTGACGGCAAACTTGCCGCGCAGGCGGTTCAGCGCGGACACGGACACATCATCGATCGTTTTGCGGCTTAGCGTCACCCCGTCAGGCCCGAGATAGGGCGGGTTCTGCCGGCAAGGATCGGGCGCGCCCGGATTCTCGATCTTGATGACACGAGCGCCCAGCCCAGCCAGGAGAAACGTGGCGAACGGCCCCGCCAGTGCATGCGTCAGATCGAGAACCGTCAGACCGCCAAGGGAGCTCGATTGTGCAGAGTACTGAAAGTCGTCGAACATGATTCTGTCGGCGGAGTCTAACAACCGCCAACAAAGGCGGCTAAGACTTTCTCCGGCCTTTCGTCAGACGTGCCACGTCTTTCGAATTGCCAAGGCACTGGCGAACCAGATCCACAAATGCGGAAACCAGCGGCGAAGAATTGCCTGCCTTCCATGCGACAACAACGGAAACTGTCGGCACGGGACTGCATTTGAGTGGCTTACGGACCACACCGGACGGCAGCAGGGCGCTCATAGAGTCGGGTAGAAGCGCAAACCCCAATCCTTCCTGCACCAGGCGAAGGTGTCCCAGCACGTTGTCGGCGCTCGACACGGCGTGCATACGAATCCGCGCCTGCCGGTAAAGCGCGGCAATCGCGTCGTGCAAACCTGGCGAGAGCGAGCGGTCCATCGTGATGCAAGGCAGGTCGTCCAGCAGTTCCACAGGAACGCTCCTGCGGCTGGCAAGTGCATGATGGGCCGGAAGCATGACAACGATTTCTTCCCGCAGCAGTTCGCGGCCTTCAAGTTCATTCGATTGAATCGGGCCGCGCATGAAGGCAACGTCAAGCGTCCCGGCCACAAGGCCGGCCGTCGGTTCTACCGCGTACTTGCTGTGCAAAACCAGTCTTAGATGAGGAAGTCGTTCGGCAATGAATGGACGCAAAATCGGAAGAATGCGAACATCGGCTGCGGGAAATGTTCCAATGGAGAGATCACCGGCGCGTCCGCCTGCCGCCTGCTTCGCCAGTCTGCCGGCGTGCTCGATCCGCGCGAGAATGTCCTTCGATTCCCGCAGGAAAATGCGGCCTGCGCTCGTCAACGCGACATATTGACGGCTGCGTTCCAGCAGCGCGACACCCAACTCCGCCTCGATTTGCCGAATCTGCTGACTAAGAGACGGCTGTGACGTGTGCAGGCGCGCGGCAGCGCGCGTGAAATTCAATTCCTCCGCTACAGCAACAAAATATTTCAGGTGTCGCAACTCCATGCAGAGAGGCTAGACGGCGACGGTGTCGTCTGCAACCGATTCATGTGAAGCCGGCAATTTTTCGCAGGAGCTCTACTTCCCCCGCTCTATCTCCTCGATTGTCGATTCGATGTAAGGAACAGCCGCAAGATCCTTCGGTCTGCCGGCCCGCTTCTTGATCTCGAGAAGCTCGCGAAGAGCGAGGAATCGAAGAACTCTCCCTTCCAGTTCCATCTGAACAGAAAAGGGCAGCAGGTTCTCATAGTCACGGCCCGCGTCGATGGCTCCCAGGCAGTCGAAGTCTCCGAAAAGAGTCTTAAGCAGGATGTGTCCAGGGCCTAATAGGTGGGACTCGTTCGGGCGCAATCCCGGCGGATCGTTCCGCGCTACAGCGTCAATATCCGCCAGGACACGCAGCAATCGTGCAACATTCTCCGGCGTTCTTCGGTGAACAATATCGAGATCCAGCGTCGCCAGTGGAACGCCCTGCAGAATTGCGGATACCATTCCAACGCCGACGAAGTCGACGCCCGCGTCAGCGAGCCGGATCAGGATCTGATGATACTGAGGTTCGACGTAGTCCACGGCGGATTCTCATAGTCGAGGCCAGGAAGGACTCCACAGCTTTCAGCCTTTCGATAGGAGAAAGTGAGAGATGATACCGGATCTGAGAAAGGTCAACGCCCCGCCAGTCGATCTCAGGCATCGGGAATGGCTCCTGGGGCGATGCATCATGGTTGTCGATCCGGTGAATCACGGCCATAGTGTAACAATGCCCCGGCGTCCTGTCGCATCAAAACGCGCCCACCGAAAGACGTGCCACGTCTAACAAATCGATCGAGAAAGTCTTAGCCCCCGCAGCTGACGGTTGTTAGACTCCGCGACAGAAACGTCAACGTGAACAATAAACTCGTCACAAAGGAAGCCTCTTATGGTGAAAGCGAGAAGGGTTGCATTGGGAATTACGGCCGGCGCACTGGGCATTTTCATGGCTGGCACATCGGCTTTGGTTGGCGGCCAGGTCGGCGGTCCTGCAGCAGGAGGAACAGAGTCCGGTGAGCGAACTGTCGAAGACGGCGGCACCGGTAAATACAAGGCTATTGCCGTGAGCAATAGCGGCATTCCAACACACACGATTTACCGCCCGAAGGACCTCAGCGCATTCGGCGATCGAGAGAAGCTTCCGATTCTGGCATGGGGCAATGGCGGATGCGCGAATTCAAATGCCGGCCACCAAAACTACCTTTCGGAAATCGCATCGCACGGTTATCTGATCGTGGCGATCGGGCCGCTGCAGGCGGGCGGCGGCGGACGTGGGGGACCGGGTGCTGGCGGGCCTGGCGCACCTGCCGGCGGCGCGCCTCTTCCGAGCGGTGGAACTCTACTCGATGCCATCAACTGGGCTAACGCGCAGAACGCGAACGCTCAGAGCCCATACTACCGAAAGCTCGACACATCGAAAGTTGCCGTCTTCGGCCATTCATGCGGCGGACTGCAGGCACTCGAAATCTCTGTCGACCCGCGCGTCAAGACCACGCTGGTCGTGGACAGCGGGATATTGAATGATCCGAATACGGCGCCCGGCGCCGCGCGAGGCGCAGGGCCAGCGGGCGGAGCGGCGGGCGGAGCGGGTCGTGGAGCAGGTGGCGGGGCGCCTGCAGGCGCAGCCCGCGGCGGTGCAGGTGGCGGCGCACTTCCCGGCATGCCCCCGCTGACGAAAGAACTCCTTGCGAAGCTTCATGCTCCGGCTTTCTACCTTCTGGGCGGAGAGACGGACATCGCGTACGCCAACGGCATGGATGACTTCAAGCGCATCGAAAAGATTCCTGTCTTCGTCGCCAACAAAGGCGTCGGCCACGGCGGAACATTCAACCAGCCCCACGGCGGCGACTGGGCGATGGCTTCCGTCGCATGGCTCCAGTGGCAATTCCGAAGCGATGCCGACGCGGGCAAGCTTTTCACGGGTAACCCTCCCGGACTCGCCAGGAAGGATGGCTGGACGGTGGACAAGAAAAATATCCCTTAAGGGATCGAACCCATGAAAGCAATCTGGCTGGGCACAGTAACAGTGCTGGCAGCTTCTGCAGCTCTGGCTCTGGCCCAGCAAACAACGGCCAGCGCGTGGATTTCTGCAGGGGCCACCGGCGTTCTATCCGCAAAAGCGGAATACCCAACACCCACTGGCCGCGTGGGTCTCGTCCTTTCCGACGGGCCGGTCGAAATGAAGGGCCATCCTTTCTTTACGCCTTTGGGCAGGAACGGACGCGCCTGCGTGACTTGCCATCAACCGTCCTATGGCATGAGTTTTTCTGCCGAGGCAGCGCGTGATCTGTGGAAGCGGACCAGTGGCAAAGACCCGCTGTTCGCCGCTATCGACGGATCCAACTGCCCGAATCTTCCACAAGAGCTGGAACAATCGCACTCCCTGCTGCTTGAGCGCGGGTTGATTCGCGTTTTTCTTCCGGTTCCAAAAAATGCCGAGTTCACGATCAACGTCGTAAGCGACCCCACCGGGTGCAACACCAGCCCAATGTATGGACTGAACAGCGCCACTCCAACCGTCTCGGTCTACCGGCGTCCACGCATCGCGGCGAACCTGAAGTATGTGACGGGGCCGGCGCCGCGTATCGTTTTGAAGCTCGGTGCGCTGGCGGACACCGATCCCGCCACGGGCCGGCCTGTCGGTATGAATTTCATGGCGGACGCGCGGGAAGCGACCTTGCTCACACAGGCTCGAAGTGCCGCGATGGGGCACACGGAAGCGCAATCCGTCACGGACGATCAACTGCGAAAGATCGTCGACTTCGAGAATCAGGTCTTTGTCGCCCAGGTATTCGATAAATCCGCCGGCAGTCTTGTGGAGCCCGGCGGCCCGCCGACACTCGGACCTTCGGCCATGGCCTCCCACCGGCCCGGCGTCCTCGGAGATAACGACTACGATTCCGTGTTTCTGAGTTTCGAGTCGTGGAAAAAAGGAGGCGACAGCGCTCAGGAAAAATTTCGCGCGTCCGTCGCGCGTGGCGCCGACATCTTCATGTTCCGGCAGTTCTGGCTGCGCGACGTCACGCACATCAATTCCATCGGTCTCGGCAATCCGCTCAAACGAACCTGCGCGACTTGCCACAATCACCAGATGACCGGACAGGACTTGTCTGCCGGCTTCGTGGATCTCGGAACCACGAATTATCCGCGGTGGACGGAGCCTCCCCTGTACAGCGACAGCCGTGATCTGCCCGTTTTCAAGATCACTTGCAAACCGGACGCACAACCTCATCCATACCTCGGACGCGTAATTTACACGAGCGATCCCGGCCGCGCGCTGATTTCGGGTCGGTGTGCCGACGTCGGTTCGATCGTCATGCAGCAGTTCCGCGGTCTTTCCGCGCGGGCGCCGTATTTTTCCAACGGCTCGGCGAAGAATCTTCGCGAACTTGTGGACTACTACGATCGGCGATTCGACATGAAACTCTCCGAAACCGAGAAACAGGACCTGATCAATTTTCTGGGGGTGTTATGAAGCTCAAGGTTCTGACGGTGCTGCTTCTGGTGCAGACCGGCGTCGCACAGCAGCTAAACTTCGTGACGTGCCCCATTGTCAGAGACACGAAGACGGTTCCCTGCTTTCTCGCGGAGTACGAAGGCGAGACCTATTACCTGGCTGTTCAACAGGACATCTCCGCAGACCAATACCCGCCGCAGTTGCTGCATGAAGTTTTAGTGGAAGGCACGATCGACAAGAGCCCGCGTGTGTGCGGGGGGATTCCGCTCAAACCGGTGAAGTTGTCGGTCTTGCCAGAGGTCAACCAGGCCTGCAATACCATTCTGCCGGCAGAGCCGGGCATCGACGCTCCAGCCACACGGCGGGCGGCTGGGCCATCGACGAGGCAACCCGGTGCAGCCACTCCGCCGCCTGCGCCTCCTGCACGACCCACTCCTCCGTTCACCGAGCGGGAATGGAAAGTGCTCTACGACTTCGACAGTGCTTTTCTGTTCTCACGAGATACGCGAACCGTAAACCAGGCCGCGGATTACGCCGTCGCGGCTAACGCGAAGCGCATCGAAATTGTGGCACGTCGCGGCGCAACCTTGCTGTCCAACGGAAAGGTGCTTGTCGAAGGCGAGTCCATCGCCGCTCAACGCGCGGAGCGTGTCGCGACGTTGATGAAGGGACTGGGCGCGGAGCCGTCTTCGGTGAATGTTCGTGTTGTCTCCACGCCACCACAACCCGACGGCAAGACGGATCCCGAGACTCGCGTCGTCTCGATCCGCGTCTTGCCTTAGTTCTCGCCCCGGCAATTCGCCGTTCAGAAACTCAGACCTGCGCCGCCGATACTTCCGTTTCGCCCTGGCGCCGGCGGGCAAATACATTCCAGCGGCGCCACGCCTCCCAGACATTACCGACGAGGACACCGGCGAGGAGATAGTAGACGGCGCCGATGACCTCGAAAAAGAAGTAGCTCGAAATGGCGACGATGATGCCGCACACGATTTGGTCGGCATACTTTGATGGTGACGTCGGAGGATCGGTGAGGATGAAAAAGGCGAAGAACAGAACGGCCTGCAGGTCCGGCGCCCGGAAAATCTCGGCCACGCGTTCCGCGTCGCCGAAGAACGCCGTCGCTGTAAACAATCCGTAATAGAGGCCCAGGAAAACCAGCGCCAGGGGCAATTTGTTCACACGGTCGGTAATAAACAACCCGGTGACGAAGAGCACAGCCAGAGCCGCCGGGGGAAGTTCCGGTAATGCGCCCCACCAATTCTGCAGCGCGCCGAAGATATAGAAACAGGCAACAAGGGCGAGGGCCGCCGGATTGAATACATTCGCATAACGCGTCCTGAAAACGTACTTGCTGCAGACTGCGATTGCCGATCCGGCTGCAAAGACGTACCACGGCTGATACGGACTCAGGACCATCGCCACAAACAATCCCGACAGCACTGCGCCGTCCGGAAAACTCCAGGAGCTCTTCTTTTTCCTCAGGATGATGGCATCAATGGCTCCCGCAGTTATCACTGCGCCTACCAGACCCGGCGCCACAACAAGGATTCCCTCGTGCAAAGCGGCGGCGGCTGCAAGGATAGCCAGGATGATGAGAAGGATGCCTTTCGGCGTGCTAAAGAATCGCCGTAGCGCCGAGCTTGTATTCACGACTCATGCCTTCCGTTGCAAAACAGTCGAGCGCCGGCGAAATCAGCAGTCCGTCGAGCTGCAACCGATCCAGAAATCGAATTCCTTCCTCCGGCCCCAGCACGAACGCCGCTGTCGCGGCCGCATCGGCAAGCATGGCCGTAGGCCCGATTACTGTCGCACTTGCCAGGAGTCTGGCGGATTTTCCTCGCTGCGGTTCAAGGATGTGGTGGTCGGCATCAGGAGCTTCTCCCTGCCGGCGTTCGTAGTCTCCTGAGGTGCATACCGCGGCGTCGCGAACCTCGATGACTCCGATGAGTTCTCCATCACGACGTGGATGACGGATGCCCACAGTCCAGGCTCTTCCACCTGGATCGCAGCCACCCATGAACAAGTCCCCTCCGGCATCAATGGAAAAACTCCCGAAAAGCCGCAGTTCGCGAGCCGCCAGATCGATGGCCATTCCTTTCGCGACGGCCCCCAGATCCAGGACTATGGGCCGCAACAGCGTAATTGTTTTTTCTCCGGGGTCCAGCAAAACATCCCGGTAGGTGACGCCGCTGTCCGGTTCGATGCCGGTATGAACAACTTGTTTCGTAGAGTATTCCTGATTGAATCCCAGGGTCTCCATGGAAGCGCCGATGGTCGGATCGAACGCACCTCCGCTCTCTTCGGCCAGTCCAACGGCAAACCGAACGGCTTCAAAAAGCATGTCGCTAACCGGCACCACAGACTCGGCATTCCGGGTTAAGTGGAGGAGTTCACTCTGAGGATCGAAGCGCGAGCAACACCGTTCGACCTGACGGAACCATTGAAATGCGCGCTCGACCGCGACGCTACTGCCTTCTCCCGCCGGAACGTCGATGGTGATGATGGTTCCCATCAGGGGAACGCTGCGCCGGTATCGATCGTCATTCACTGGGCTGGTTTGGCGGCTTCCTTGAGGGCTTCTTTTACAGCGAAGTAATAAGCATCGACGCTTTGCGTAGCGCCCGTAACGTTAGAGAGGCTCTCGGGGTTTTGTTTTGACACCATCTCGGGCGGAGTCGTGCGGATGACCGAACAGGAATAGCGCGTGCGGCATTGCGCGATCTCAGCGGAAGCAATTTTGCCGGCCTGAATCACGACCTCCACCTGTATCTGCCCGTGCCGGCAGGAGCCCCAGCCGAGGTAGCTGCCGTCTCGATACGAAGATTGGCCGGCGAGCGCCGCCACGGCCGCCGGGACCGCAACAGGCGGTGACGCAATTTCCGCTGCCTTCGCGATGGGTGGCGCGTTGGCGATAACGGCAACGGGATCCGCCAATTTCGCAGCGGGTGCAAGAGCAGCGTCAGATGAAGATGTTTCAGTTAACGGGACCGATGCTGCAACCTGCGGCTCAACTGCCGTAGGGCTATTGACCACTGGTTTTTCGGCCACCGAAAGAGGATCGACAATGGCCGACGTGTTGGATGCCAGCGGCGAATCAGCAGCCGACGCCGGTGTAACTCCAGAGACCTCCGCAACAGCAACGGCATTCCTTCGCGGGGCCGAAGACTCCGCATCGAGTCGGTCCGCTGCGCTGCTGGTCCTGTCGTACCCTGCCGCGTAAACCGCAAGGATCGCGGCGGAACTGACGGCAAGCAGGCTATGGGAAACTTTCTTGCCGGAGGTTCTTCGTTCCGTCACGAGGTTCTCTGACGGGCTGGGCCCCATCAGTGCACGAAGCGCCGGGATTCCCGCCAGCACGAACAAGGCAAGCCCGGTAAGAGCCAGCCATTCGGAATGATAGAAAATCGTGGAGGTGCTCAACAGCGTGGTAATGATCGCCGCGACGACGGTCATCGCCACTACAGAGAAGCCCGGATTCTCCGAATGCAGGATCTTCATTGTTCAACCACTCCCAACGTTGCGGGAATGGTACTGGCGGTGTGCATTTCAGTCAACACTGCAGGAAACTGGAAACAGGCACGGAGAGATGGGATCAGGAGTGAGTGTTTGTTCATATTCATGAATAATCACTCACTCCTGCGGCTTAATCCTTCCAGCCTTCCGGCGGGTTGCTGCCGCTCGCGATTTGACGGGTCTTATAGAGCCACTGGCCCTTCACCTTGACCCAGGTGGCGTATTCCTTTCCCTGCGTCGTCATCTTCATCGGGTCGCCGACCTTATCCTGGCGGTATTCCGTGAAAATGACCTGTGATGTGGCCGTGTCGCCGTGCACGATGATCAAGGGATTGTCGATGACCACGTTGAACGCGGTCCTTTCGCGCGGGGGCGCAGCAGCAGCAGGCGCCGCATTAGCAGCCGGGGTGGCAGGAACTGCGCCAGCGGGAGGCGCTGCGGGAGCACGGTTGTAGGCCTGCTTGATGCCTTCATGGCCCTTGTAGTGCCTCGTGCCGAGAATCAACTCGCCGTCCTCGGCATAAAAGCTCTCTTCGGCCTGACGTTCCGCTTTGCCGAAGTTGTAGTAGTAACGCGTGATCTGATCCAGAATCAGCTGGCGGTCGATCAACGTCTGCGCCGTCATCTTGTCTTCTGCACGCGCAGCCGCCGCGCTTACCAATGCGACGCCGCACAACGCCAACGCAGCGGCCCAGATGCGCGCCTGACGAATGGAATTCCGCTTCATGACCATCCTCCTTAACTTGACTGGTGTTCCCGAGTCGTACTTATAGACCGTAGTCCGCACTGGAAGCAAATCCTTAGCGTGCACGCCAGACGGCCGTGCCAGCGCTCGGCACCCCTCCCTGAAAAGCAGGGGGATCCTTCCAGGCGCATTGTCATGCCGGAGATACTGCGCCTCCCGTTTGCCGGCTAGCCCCGGATGCTGTATATGGGAGAGCGCTTTGTTCGCAAAGACCAGCAATTATTCAGGAGGTCGCTCATGCCCGGTTCTTCACATCGGATGTCCCGCAGGAAAGTTCTGAATCAACTTGGTGTCGCCGCCGTTGTGACCGCGGCGAGTCCGGTGCTTGCCAGAGGACAGAACGGGCCCGTGTCGCCCGCGACAGTAGTATCCACGCCACCAAGAGACTTCAGCCAACCGTCCGTGTACTTCAGCGATCCCGATGTGCTGGCTATCGACCCTTCGTTTGGAAACATTTCGCAAGGCAATGCGCCCCTTGAACGGCTTTGGACCGGGGGCCTGTGGCTGGAGGGTCCGGCATGGAGTTCGGTTGGCAGATTCCTCGTCTTCAGCGATATCCCTGCCAACCGGCAGATGCGGTGGATCGAAGACGACGGCCGTGTCGCCGTCTTCAGAATGCCGTCGAACAACAGCAACGGGAACTCGTTCGACGCCATGGGAAGGCAGCTTTCATGTGAACATCTGACGCGGCGGGTTGTTCGATACGAGCATGACGGATCGATCACGATCGTTGCGGACACTTTCGAAGGTAAGCGACTGAGCTCCCCCAACGATGTCGTGGCGCATCCTGACGGCAGTTACTGGTTCACCGATCCTCCGTATGGCGGTCAACTGTACGAGGGACAGCCGGACGCTTCCGGCGGCCCGTCGAATCCCGCGGGAACGCTTCGGCCGCGAATCGGACAACCACCGGAGGCTGGAGCATTCAAGCGCGAGTTGCCAAACGCCATCTATCGCGTTGACGCGTCCGGACGAATCGCACAAGTCGCAACCGAGAAGGACGTGCCCGACCCGAATGGCCTGGCATTCTCACCCGACTTCAAACGCCTTTACGTATCCAGCACGGGCAAGGGCCCCGGCGACACGCATGACGGCGGCAAAGGCGACCTGCACGTCTTCGATGTCACGAACGACAACCGGCTCACCGGTCATCGCGTCTTCGCGGACTGCAAAGTCGATGGAGTGGCCTGTGGTCCCGACGGCGTTCGCTGCGATGTCCACGGGAACGTCTGGGCATCGAGCAACGCCGGCCGGGCCGTCGGCTATAATGGCGTGACCGTATGGAATCCAGCAGGCAAACTCATCGGGCGTATAAGGCTTCCTGAAGTCTGCGGCAATTTGTGTTTTGGCGGTCCGAAGCGCAACCGTTTATTCATGATCGCCAGCCGCTCCCTTTACGCGCTCTACGTCAATACCCAGGGCGCGGGTATGGCGTGATAAGCTGCGCTCACTACGATCCATAACCATGTCTTCAGCGGGCAAACTACACGCGCTTCTCATTCTGACAGGGCTTGCGATGCTTTCGGCAACGGCGACGCCCGCCTCGAAAGCATCCGACTCGAATTTGGAACAGAGGTTCATCCAGACCGTCCGGCCCTTTCTCAGCACGTATTGCATGGGATGCCACGGCACTAGCGCGCCGGCTGCGCAATTCGATATGCGGCCCTACGCATCAATGGCGCAGGTTGTCGACGATTTCGGGCATTGGATCCTGATGAGCGAAAAGCTGGCCTCGGGGCAAATGCCGCCCAAAAGCGCAACGCAGCCTCCCGCCGAGGTTCGTCAGGAATTAATCGACTGGATTCGCGACGTGCGGCTGCAACTGGCACGCCGAAATGCCGGCGATCCCGGGTCGGTTCCAGCGCGGCGGCTGAGCAACGCGGAATACGACAATACAATCCGGGACCTGACCGGGGTCGATATTCGGCCGGCCCGTGAATTTCCGATCGATCCGGCAAACGCTGCGGGCTTCGACAACTCGGGTGAATCCCTGGCGATGTCCCCGGCATTGTTGAACAAGTACCTCGAAGCGGCCCGCAAAGTAGCGGATCACATGGTGCTGACTCCCGATAGCATCGACTTTGCTGCGCATCCGATGCTGGCAGAGACCGATCGCGACCGTTACGCCATCAAGCGCATTCTCGATTTTTACGCCTCGCAGCCGACCGACTACGCGAACTACTTCGATGCGGCTTGGCGGTACCAGCATCGTGCCAGGCTCCGCAACGCCGCAAATACGCTCGACGCTGCCGCGAGCCAGGCCGGTGTCAGTCCAAAGTATTTGCGGATCATTTGGCAACTGCTTCAGGAAAAATCGGACGCGTCCGCCGTCGGCCCGGTGCACCGCCTTCAACTGATGTGGCAGGCCCTGCCGGCGCCTTCTGGCAAAGACTCCAGCGCACCACACGCGGAAACGACCGCGATGCGCGATTTCGTCGTCCGGATCCGGCAGCATACGGCCATGGAGTTTGCCGCACCCGTCGTGCGCGGTTTGCCGGCCGGTTCACAGCCGCTGCTGAATTGGAAGTTGCGCAATTTCAACCTGCATCGAAATGAATTCAATCCCGCGGCTCTTCGGAACGACACCGATCCTCCCGTAGCCCCACCGCCCATTCCCCGCTACCCGGGATTGCATCAGGAAGCGGCACCTCGCTGGGCTGCCCTTTCGGCGAACGCGCGGGCCGGCGACACGGACCTGATCGTTCCGGCTGCGGATCGCGCCAGATATGAAGCGTCTTTCGCGAGATTTGCTTCCGTATTCCCGGACACGTTCTACGTCTCCGAGCGCGGCCGCTACTTCCCGGACGATTCGGACGACAAGGGCCGGTTCCTGAGCGCCGGCTACCACAATGTCATGGGATTCTGGCGCGATGACGTTCCACTGATGCAGTTGATCCTGGACGAAAAGGGACAGAAGCGCCTCGACCGCCTGTGGGACGAGTTCGACTTCATCGCGGCACACACGGCGCGCACCTGGGATCAGTTTTATTTCAATCAAAGCGGAGCCGTCGATGGCAAAGGGGCCGAGGCCGGACGACTGCGCCCCCCGGACAAGGCCATCACCGATCCGGAAATCATCTTCGGATTGATGAACGACTTTGTCGCGAAAGCACTGGCGGACCCCAGAAACGATCCGGTCGCGCCGGAGGCGATCCGCTTTCACTTCAACCGCATCAACGACACGCTGCGCTCACTCGAACGCATGCACGTGGATGCAGTCCCGTTTCATCGCGATGCGCTGGTCCGGTTCGCCACGCGCGCTTTTCGGCGGCCTCTGGCGAAGGAGGAACGTGAAGATATCCTGAAGTACTACGACAGCCTGCGAACTCAGGACGGGCTGTCGCACGAGGAAGCCATTCGCGAATCCATCGTCAGCATTCTGATGTCGCCCCGTTTTTCGTTCCATATTGAGTTCACAAGCGATTCATCCGGCGGGCCGACGAATTCCTCCGGCTATCGACCCTTGCCGGCATATGCGCTGGCGAGCCGCCTGAGCTACTTCCTCTGGGCGAGCATGCCTGACGAAGAACTTCTGAAAGACGCGGAATCCGGCAGGCTGAAAAGACCCGAGGTTCTGATGGCGCAAACACGCCGCATGCTGAAAGATCCGAGAGTCCGCGGATTGGCGCTCGAGTTCGGCGGCAACTGGCTCGACTTCCGCCGCTTCGAACAGCACAACGCCGTGGACCGTGCGCGGTTCCCCAGCTTCACCAACGATCTCCGGCAAGCGATGTTTGAAGAGCCCATTCGCTACATAGAAGATGTCGTACGCAACGACCGTTCCGTGCTGGATCTGCTTTACGGCCGGTTCACGTTTGTGAATGCGGTCCTTGCCAAACATTACGGAATGCCTGCCGTGCAGGGCGGCGCGGATCGCTGGGTTCGCGTGGAGGATGCGTCGCAATATGGCCGAGGCGGACTCCTGACAATGGCCGTGTTCCTGACACAGAATGCGCCCGGATTGAGAACGAGTCCCGTGAAGCGCGGCTACTGGGTAGTTCACCGCTTGCTGGGCGAGACGATACCGCCACCGCCGCCCACCGTTCCCCAACTGCCGAAAGACGAAACCGCGATGGATCTTCCGCTGCGCAACATGCTGGAGCAGCATCGGAAAAATCCTCTTTGCGCCACGTGCCACGCCCGCTTCGACACCTTCGGCCTCGCCTTCGAAGACTACGGCCCCGTCGGCGAAAGACGCACGATGGATCTCGGCGGGCGGACGGTCGAAACGGATGCGGTGTTTCCCAATGGGACCATCGGCTCGGGCTATGCCGGCGTCCAGGCCTACATTCGCCAGTATCGTCAGAAGGACTTCGTCGAGAACTTCAGCAGAAAACTGCTGGCATACGCGCTTGGCCGCTCGCTCCTTTTATCCGATGATGTGACGGTGAACCGAATGACGGCGCAGGCAAAGTCCGAAGACTTTCGATTGAACTCCCTGGTACTGCAAATCGTCAACAGTCCCCAGTTCCTGAACCGGCGCGTTGAGGTACCGAATCAACCTGAGAGAGGTAGAGGCCTATGAAGAAAATGACGCAGCTTTCGCAACGGATGTCGCGCCGGACCATCCTCCGCGGCGCTGGCGCTGTCATGGCCTTGCCCTGGCTGGAATCGCTGCAGGCAATGCAGACAACGCCATCGTTTCCCAAAAGATTTGCTGTGCTCTTCATGGGCAACGGCGTCAACGAAGACTACTGGGGCTCTGAAGGATCCGGTACGGCGATGAAACTGAGTGAAACGCTGGAGCCCCTCGAACCGCTGAAGCACAAGATCAATGTGATTCATGGACTATTCCACAAGCGCGCCATGGGAAACGGCATTCATCCCGCGCAAACCGGCGGTCTGCTCTCCGGATCGGTGCTGCAGAAAGGTGCGATCGTCAAGGCCGGGATCACCATCGATCAGGTGCTGGCCAACCGCGTGGGACAGGAGACCACGCAACCCAGCCTCGTGCTGGCTTGCGAACACGCAATGACCGGTTTCCACGAAACCAACTATTCGCTCGCTTACAGTTCCCATTTGTCCTGGCAAAGCCCGGATTCACCTGTTCCCAACGAAGTCTATCCCTCACTTGCCTGGGATAGCCTCTTCGAAAACCGCGGCAGCCTGCGAAACGTCAGCATTCTGGATCGCGTGAAACAGGAGGCCGAGGCGCTGAGCAGAACAGTAAGCAACTCGGACAAGAGGAAGCTCGACGAGTACCTGACCAGTGTACGGGAAGTCGAGAAACGCGTCGATATCATGCGGGCCGCGAAGGACCAGGCCGATGATCTCGGCAAGACAAAGAATCGCCCGGCACTCACGATGGAGCGCCCGCTAAACGGATTGCCGGAAGACTTGCGCGAACATCACCGGTTGATGCTGGATATCCTCGCCATCGCTTTCCAAACCGATAGAACGCGAATCGCAACCCTGATCCTGGCCAGGGATCTGGGCGCACTCTACTATCCATTCCTTGACGTCGCTGACGGACATCATGCCGCATCCCATCAGAACAACTCACGCGGCTATGCGCGCATTGCACGGTATCACCTCGGTCACCTGGCCTATCTCGCTGCGAAGCTCGACGCGATGCCCGAGGGCGAGGGCACGGTGCTCGATCACTCGTGCATTATGTGGCTTTCAAATCTCTGGATCGGCCGCAGCCACGACAATTCAAGACTTCCCCTGGTTCTGGCAGGCGGACTGGGAGGCACGCTGCAAACAGGGCGCACGCTCGATTACGTCAAAGCGGGCGACGCCAATCGAAAGATGTCGAGCCTCTTCCTGTCATTGATGGACAGAATGGGCGTGACGCTCGACAGCTTCGGCGACGCGGACACGCGCCTCGCGGGCCTTTAGCAGCCGTTATTTAACCGGATATCCCTGCCACACAGACTCGAGCGCCAGCGGCAAGGTCTGCGCTTTCACGGCGCGGTCGCAGTGCCCGGCATTGCGAGCGAACACAAACTGATACGGATATCCCTTCGCTGCGAGCGCAGCCGCCATTCGCTCATTTGCCAGCACCCAGTCGTGATAGTTGTCGCGCGTGATGAGATTGTCACGATCGCTCACATTCATCCAGATGCGCAAAGGCTTCTTCGGAGAATTCGGAATGAGCGTCTCATGATAGTCCCACGCGCCGTGCGGCGTCTCCGGGTTGTACGGCCACTGCTGATACACGAACGTTCCGGAATAGCTCAATACACGGTGATAGAGATCGGTGTGATACCAGGCCATCGATAGCGCAGCAGCTGCGCCGGAACTGCAGCCCATGGCCGCGCGGCCATCGGGATTCTTCGTCAGCTTGACGTTGTACTGTTTCTCCACCAGCGGCAGCACTTCCTTCTCGACGAACTCGGCGTACAGGCCCGACATCGTGTCGTATTCGAGTCCGCGCTCGCTGCCCTGCGCGTCACCGCTGCCGTTGCCTATCGATATCGCGATCATCACAGGCACCCGCTTTTCCGCGATCAGGTTGTTCAGCGCAGCGAAGAGGGTTGCATCAGGACCATCGCCGCCGACAATGAACGGAGCTTCCGTTCCCGGAACATACTGCTTCGGCACATACACCGCGACTTTACGCGTGTATGGCGCCGGCTTGCTATTCACGATGAGCTTTAAAGGATCCGCGGGATCGACCTGAATGCGGGAGTTCGCCTCGCGCGCGATGCCGGGATAGATCTTGCTATCCTTCGACTCCATTGTGAATTCGAAGACCTGTCCTTGCGGAACACCTTCCTTGACGGCCATTTCGGAGGCCGGGGTGTGCGTCGGTCCGATGATAAAGTTGCCGCCTTCCTTCGGCGACGGGACTGTCCCGTCCGGAAGTTCCTTCGCCTTGACGTAGCCGGGCGTGTTCGGGTCACGCGTGGGAGTCTGGGCCACCGCGACGATGGCTCCCATCAACAGGCAAATCGACAAAGTTTTTTTGTGAAGGGCTGGCATCGAGAACTCCTTTTCGGCGGATATTGACGTGCGCCATACTCTCACGTTGTGCCCACGGACGTCATCAACTTCGGCATCATCGGCTGCGGCGAAATAGCGCTGCAGAATCATCTGCCCGGTCTTTCCATGTGCCCCGGCGTCAAAGTCGTCGGCTTGTGCGATGTCGATGCAGGCGTCCTCGAACGCGCACGGGCGCGCACCGGAGCGGAACTCGTTTCCCGCGATTACAACCTCATCCTCGACCGGAACGATATTCACGCGATCATCATCGCCACACCCAACTGCCTTCATGCGCAGATCGCGCTCGCCGCAGCTGCGCGGGGCAAACATGTTCTTTGCGAGAAGCCGCTGGCCATGAATCACGCCGAAGCGATCCAAATGGCCGATGCCGCGGAACGTGCGAATGTTCGCCACATGACGGCGTTCACCTATCGATTCGTGCCTGCCATGCGTTATCTTGCGCATCTGGTGAAACGCGGCGACGCGGGGGAGCTTTATCACTTTCGCTCCTGCCGGCTGCAGGATTGGGGGACCCGAGATCTGGGATGGAGACAAACGAAGGCGCTTGCAGGAACCGGAGAACTCGGAGACATGCTGAGCCATCGCATCGATTTCGCCCATGTCCTTGCGGGTCCAATGCACAGGCTCGTGGCGAACGTGAAGCAGTGGCATCCATCGCGCGGCGGCAGGTCCAACGATCTGGAAGACTGGGGCGCGTTGATCGCGGACTTCGAATGCGGCGCAACAGGCGTGCTGGAGAGCAGCAAGCTTGCCAGCGGACGCAATGAAAGCTGGCGAAGCCTGGATTACGTCGAAATCAACGGCAGCGAACGATCGTTTGTCTTCACGACCGGCGATTGGAACAAACTGCAGACCGGCAGGGTTGGCGGCCCGGGCCTCGAAACAATCGATGTGCCGCGCGAGTTTTGGAAAACGCCCGGCTGTCCCAGAGAACTGGGAAGCGGCGATCCGCTCGTGACGTTCCGCTACGATCAGACCTGGGAGTTCGTGGATGCGATTCATAACCATCGTCCGTGCAAGCCTGACTTCTACGACGGCGCACGGGCGCAAGGCGTCATTGACGCGGCGTTACGATCCGCAGAAACGCGGCAGTGGGTGACACTATGAAAACAGCGATCGTCACGGGCGGCGGCAGCGGCGTGGGACGCGCGCTTGCCCTCAAACTCGTCAAGGAAGCGTGGCGCGTGGCGATTCTGGGAAGACGAATCGAAGCGCTCGATGAAACGAAGCGACTGGCCGGTCCGGCGGCCTCGCAGCTGACAACGCATGCTTGCGATGTGGGAAACTCCGACGCCGTCGCCGCAGTGGGTCGGGAGATACTCGAGCAATTCGGCAATGTCGACGCGCTGGTGAACTCTGCCGGCACGAATGTGCCGCGTCGCGCTCTGGCGGTGCTGTCGCTCGATGGTTACCACGCCACGATGGATGCCAACCTGCACGGCGCGTACTACTGCGTTCAGGCGTTTCTTCCGCGTATGCGAATTCGCGGTAGTGGGACCATCGTCAACATCGTTTCGGAAGCCGGCAAGTTGGCCTCGCCGAAAGCCGGGCCGGCCTATGTGATGAGCAAGTTTGGAATGGCCGGTTTGACGCAGAGCATCAATGCGGAAGAACGACGCAACGGCATCCGGGCGTGCGCGATCTTTCCGGGAGACATCGACACGCCTCTGCTCGATAAACGGCCGGAACCGCCGGACGCGAATGCGAGAGCGACGATGCTGCGCGCGGAAGATATCGCAGACTGCGCGTTGTTCTGCATCAATCTGCCGCAGCACGTGGTGGTAGAGGAGATGGTCGTTCGGCCGCGGTAACGGCTGAGGGGGTTAAGGGGCAGCTTGGGAACCAAGGAACTTGAAATTCGTTACTGCTCGCATCCACCTCGCCTAAGTTAGGCGGGGACACCTCTTATGAGACGCGTCCTCAATCTTTCGCACCTTCCAAGGTCAGGATCTTGCCTTCTCCAGAAGCGACAAGGCTTCGGTCAACGTGTCCTCGCCTAAGTTAGGCGAGGTGGACGCGAGCAGTAAGCAATTTCAAGTTCCTTGCTCGCGGACGGAGTGGTTCCCGCGCCGCACCGCTTCGGAATTCGCCTTGCTCTCGCCTGCCCATGAAACGCCGACAACTCATCGCCGACTTGAACTGCGCCGGCAGAGGCTTTATTGTGCGGACTTTTTTTGTCCGGAATTCCGCGTCATTGTTGAACTGGACGGCGCCGGACACAAGACGGAATGGGGCGCGGAGAAAGACATGCGGCGGACAGAATTCTTAAAAGCAGAGTCTTAAGGATGGCGGATTAGGAACCACTCCGTCTGCGAGCAAGGAACTTGAAATTGCTTACTGCTCGCATCCACCTCGCCTAACTTAGGCGAGGACACGTCTTATGAGACGCGTCCTCAACCACTCGCACCTTCCAAGGTCAGGATCTTGCCTTCTCCAGATGCGACAAGGCTTCGGTCAACTTGTCCTCGCCTAAGTTAGGCGAGGTGGACGCGAGCAGTAAGCAATTTCAAGTTCCTTGCTCGCGGACGGAGTGGTTCCCGCGCCGCACCGCTTCGGAATTCGCCTTGCTCTCGCCTGCCCATGAAACGCCGACAACTCATCGCCGACTTGAACTGCGCCGGCAGAGGCTTTATTGTGCGGACTTTTTTTGTCCGGAATTCCGCGTCATTGTTGAACTGGACGGCGCCGGACACAAGACGGAATGGGGCGCGGAGAAAGACATGCGGCGGACAGAATTCTTAAAAGCAGAGTCTTAAGGATGGCGGATTAGGAACCACTCCGTCTGCGAGCAAGGAACTTGAAATTGCTTACTGCTCGCATCCACCTCGCCTAACTTAGGCGAGGACAC
>JADMIO010941411.1_pt1 | contig 33524 bp, 26 predicted proteins | sample 8958161 | NCBI WGS metagenome assembly JADMIO01 (sample SAMN16585339, study PRJNA669376) | soil metagenome | isolation source: Crop rotation soil | place: USA: Cullars Rotation, Alabama | collected 2011 | reverse complement strand
CAAGTGTGCGAGGTCGCGATCGCGATAGAAGACCTGGCCTTCGGTCGGTTCCGTCAGCCGAAGAATCGCGCGGCCGAGTGTCGACTTTCCACAACCCGATTCACCGACGAGTCCGAGTGTTTCCTGTTCGAATATGTCGAGCGACACGCCGTCAACAGCTTTCACGACGCGCTTCTCGGGATTCGTGCCGAACAACTTATCGAGTGGTCCACCACCGCCGAGATCGAAGTGTACTTTGAGATCTTTGATCGAGAGCAGTGTTGTAGGGTTAGGACTCATATGATGGTTTTTCTCCCGCAGCGGCGCAACGGCGCAACAGAAAACCTTCTTCTTTTCGCTGCGCCGTTGCGCCGCTGCGGGAGAGATTCTTCGTAAGAACTCATGAAACACCGCCCGACTCGCTGTAGACTTCGCGCGCGAAATGGCAGAGCGAATAGTGATCAGCGTTGAGCTGCACGAACGGCGGAAACTCGCGCGTGCAGATGTCCTGCGTGTAGTCGCAACGCTGTGCAAAGGGACAGCCGGATTTCAGGTGTGCGACGTCCGGCGGCAGTCCGGGGATTTGATAGAGCTTGCCTTGTTCGGCTGTCGGATCGGGTACGGAACGAAGCAGGCCTTTCGTGTACGGATTGCCGGGAACAGAAAACAATTCCTTCGTCGGCGCCTGCTCGAAGATCTTTCCGGCGTACATGACGATCACGTGGTCGGTCATGCCTGCTACGACGCCGAGGTCGTGAGTGATCAAGATCACGCTCGTGCCGGTTTCGCGTTTGAGTTTCTTTATCAGCTCGAGGATCTGCGCCTGGATCGTGACGTCGAGCGCGGTGGTTGGCTCGTCCGCGATCAGCAGTTCGGGTTCGCACGAGAGCGCCATTGCGATCATCGCGCGCTGGCGCATGCCGCCGGAAAACTCGTGCGGGTAGCTGTCGGCGCGTTCACGTGCGTCGGGAATGCCGACTGTTTCCAACATGCGGATCGCGTGTGCGTGCGCCTGTGCTTTCGTGTGGCCCAGGTGCAGCTCGGTCATCTCCATCAGTTGTTTGGAAATCTTCATGAACGGGTTGAGTGACGTCATCGGATCCTGAAAGATCATCGCGATGCGGCGGCCGCGGATCTTGCGAATCGCGTCGCTCGAGAGCAGCAGCAGATCGTTACCATTGAAGACGACCTGGCCCGAGACGATCTTTCCTGGCGGTGTAGGGACGAGGCGGATGATCGAGAGATTTGTGACTGACTTCCCCGAGCCCGACTCGCCCACGATACCGAGCGTCTCACCACGCTTGAGCTGGAAAGAGATGTCGTCGACGGCTTTGACGATTCCGTCGTCCGTTTCGAAGTAAGTGCGAAGGTTTTTTACTTCGAGAAGATTGCCGTTACTAGAAGTCATACGTTCAGCTTGGACAGCGTCAGTACCACCTGCGGTAGCGGGTGGGTGCGTAGCCTTCAGGCCCGCATTGATAACTCCGTAGCCAGATGGCTGCGCACCCACCCGCTACCGCAGGTGGTACTGACCCTATCCAAGTACGGGACTTGTATCCTCCTCATACCGTCCTCATCTGCGGATCGAGCGCGTCGCGCAGGCCGTCACCAAGGAAGTTCAGCGAGAAGAGCGTCAATGCCATCGTCACGCCCGGGAAGATCAGTTGCCACGGAAAGACGGCGATGTTCTGAATTCCGTCCGCCGCCAGACTGCCCCACGAAGCGAGCGGAGCCTGCACACCAAAACCGAGGAACGAGAGAAACGCCTCCGTCAACATGATCTGTGGAATCTCCAGTGTCGCGTAGACGATCACCGGACCCAGCGTGTTCGGCACGAGATGTCGAAAGATGATGCGCGCATTCGAAACGCCCGTCGCTCGCGCCGCGAGGACAAACTCCTGGTTCTTCAACGAAAGCACCTGCCCGCGAACGATCCTTGCCATCGTCAGCCACGACACAGTTCCGATCGCGACAAAGAGCAGTATCAACTGACCACGCGGCGTCTGGCTGCGAAACATCGACAACAGCACGATCACAACGATCACGTACGGCAGTGAATAGAGCACATCGACGATGCGCATCATCACGTTATCGACGCGCCCTCCGACGTAACCAGCGACCGCTCCATAACTGACGCCGATCAACAACGAGACGAGCGTCGCCAGAATTCCGACAAAGAGGGAGATTTGTCCGCCCTGTAACACACGCGCGAACTGATCGCGCCCGGCGTTGTCAGTTCCCATCGGATGCGCCCACGAGAACTCACCGTTCGGACCTGTGAAAGGCGGAAACGATTGCGTCAGTCTCGTATCGTGCGATGGAATGTAATCAGGGGTGAAACCAAAGACACGCTGGATCACTGTCGGCCCGATGATCGATGAGATCGTGACGATGACCACGACAACGAGACCAAAAACCGCAAGCTTGTTCTTGAGCAGACGACGCCACGCATCGCGCCACAGCGACGTGCCTTGTACAAACCGCCCCACTTCACCGGGCATCAGGTCGGCCTCAGCCACAGCCATCTCCGGCCCGATGTGAATGAGCTCGTCTGGTTCTGGTTTTTTCTCGGTGGCCATTTGCAATCAAACTTACTGGTATCGCACGCGCGGATCGAGATACGCGTACGCGATATCAACCAGCAGATTCATCAACAAGAGTGTTATCGCGATGAAGGCGACGATGCCGATGATCAATGGCTCGTCGCGATTCAGTGACGCCTGTATGAAGTAGTTTCCCAAACCCGGCAACGCAAAGATCCTCTCGACCACAACAGTTCCCGTTAACAGAAACGCGAGGGCCGGCCCGGTGTAAGAAACTACCGGCATCAGACCGCCGCGCAATGCATGGCGAATCACAACATCACGCTCGCTCAAGCCTTTCGCGCGCGCCGTGCGTATGTAATCAGACCTCAGTACTTCGAGCATTCCCGCGCGCGTGAGTCTCGCGATGTAAGCCATGTAAAGCGCAGACAGAGTCACTACCGGCAAGACGAGGTTTCGACTCGGAAAGCCGCCCCATCGAGATGGCGGCAGCCAGTAGAGTGCAAGAGAAAAGACGAGTATCAGGATTGGGCCAAGCACAAAGTTCGGCACCGAGATCCCGAGCATCGCGAGTGTCATCGAGCCGTAGTCCCACTTCGAATTCTGTTTCAGCGCCGCAATCGAACCGACAGTCACGCCCACGATCAGTGCTAACAGGTAGGCGAGAAGACCGACGGCGGCCGAAACCGGCAATGAGCGTTTGATGATTGTATTTACTGACTGTCCCTGGTATCTGAGCGACGTGCCAAAGTCGAAATGACGAATGATGCCCCACATCGTCTTCCCGTATTGCTGGTACCAGGGTTTATCGAGGCCGTACTTTTCACGAATGATTTTCTCGATGGCGGGAGGCAGAGGTTTCTCACCCGAATAAAAGTTGCCGGGGGCGAGTTTGATCAATACCCAGGTGATCGAGATCACGACGAGTATCGTCGGAATGGTTACCAGGAGGCGTCTGACAATGAACCGAAACATTCGTTAGTTACAGATCCGCGTTCGCCGCGCTACTCAGCGGTCAAACTCGGCGTGCCATAATCCCATTTCGCCCGGTCGCGCTCGATGTAAACATATTTCCACGCGAACAAAGAGGCTGGATTCGGATACATGCCTTTCACGTAAGGTTTCTTCAACCAATTCACCGACGGTGTGTCAATCGGAATGATCGGCTGGTTGTCGAGCATGTAAGCTTCCGCTTTAGCAAGCAACTCATACCGTTTTTTGTGGTCGAGAATGCGATTGGCTTCATCCAGCATCGCGACGTATTTCGGATCGAACCAGCCGGTGCCGCTTTCGTCTGCCGTGTAGAAAACACTCAGAAACGTGAATGGGTCCATGTAATCGGCGCCATATGCACCGCGCGCGAAGCCCTTGTACTCGAGCTTGCTGCGCGCATCCAGAAAAGTCTTCCACTCCATGTTTCGGAGGCCGACAGTTATGCCGAGGTTCTGTTTCCACTGCGCCTGCATCCATTCGGTGACGGATTTATTTGCTGCCTGGCTGTTGTATATAAACTCGACCTGGTCCACCGGAAACTTCGGACACGAGAAAGTGCCGTCCGAGTTTTGCTCTACTGGATAACCCGCCTCGCCGAGTAGTCTGCGCGCTTCTGCTGGATTGAAGGCCGCGCCCTGGGGTCGTGGGTAATCAGCAAACGTTCCCTCCGGCACGAATGAGGTGAGTGGTCTTACAATCTTCCGCCAGCTTGCATATGCTTCTTTATCGATCGAGAGATTGAACGCCTTTCTAACCTTCACATTATCCAAAGGAGGTTTAGTGGTGTTCATGATCAGATAATCATTCGCGGCCTCCGCCTTGTCCATGTAGTCTTTCTTCGGCTTCATGATATGAAGCCATGGGGTCGGCACAGCGTGGTTGAAAACCGCATCAAGCTCACCCACCTTGTAGAGATTCATTGCGGTGGCGTTGTCGATAATCGGATAGAAATGCAGCTCGTCGAGCCCCACTGTCTTTGCGTCCCAGTACATCGGATCGCGTTCGAGCACGAGTCTATCGTACGGCACCCACTCCTTCATTTTGAATGGGCCACAAGTGACGATGTGCTCGGGTTGCGTCCATTGCGCGCCCCACTGCTCGACTGCTTTACGCGGCACGAGCCGGAAGACCTGGTGGGCAAGCAACCGTAAAAAGAATACTCCTGGTTGCTTCAGGTAGACCCGCACTGTGTATTTATCAACGGCTTCAACCCCGATATCTTCGGCCTTCACTGGCACCCGCCACTGCGGCCTTGAGTTTTGGATCTGCTTCGATTTGCTTTGTGCGAGCTAACTCTTTGCCTGGAAGCGTCAATCGCACGGGGGCATGCATTTGATGGTGAAAGGCTGTGTCCGGATCGGGCGTCGACTCCTTCGGGTCGGCGGGATACTCGCTCTTTGCCGGATCGATCGGGCTATTGCCGATCGATTCCGGTGGCGGATTTTCCTGAAAGTCTCTTTCTATAAGAAACTGGCCGGTTTTCGGATCGCGTACAAAGACGCGCTGCTGATTGTAGGCCTCGGCGTTTTTCAGGTAAGAAGCCAGGTAGGCGTTCTGGGAAGCCGTCTTTTTATCAACCGCACGCCTGAAACTGTAGACGAAGTCGTTCGCGTCGATTGGATCGCCGTTGGACCAGCGACCTGTGGTCCGCAGGTGAAAAGTAAACTCAGATGAATCGTTGTTGATATGCCAGCGTTCTGCCAGGGCCGGCTCTGGCTCGAGGGTCTTTGCGTTGTATTCAACGAGACCTTCGTACATGGCCATGTAGATTCGTGCTTCAGGTTGGCCGTTGCTGATTGCGGGATCGAGCGACGCGGGTTCGTCCCCAGTGACGTAACGAAAGATGTTGCGCGTGGGAGGAGTCGTGGTTCCGAAAAACTCTTCGTTACTGGAGACGACGGTGCATGAATAAGTCGAGAATGCCAGCGACGCCAGCAAGACGAGTCCAACAATTTGTCTAAACTTGCGACTACTCATCGGTGCACCTCCGACTCAAAATACCGATCACGTTGTGTTCAAGTGCGAGTCATGAGGAAACTCGCAAGAAGAGACGGGTGGAAGTTTGCCACAAAAAGGCACAAAAAGCACATAATGAATTTGACTCCGATCGAGCTAGATTCATTATGCGCCCTTTTTGTGGCTATATTTTGACTGCGTAGCCGAGCCCGTCGCCTACAGCTAAGACTTCGGCAATCAATTGCGGATGGTTCATAAAGTAAGGATTGAATTCGCGCAACGCGACTGTCGAGCTTTCGGTGTCGCCGGTCGCGACTCGTCCGCCCCACAGCAGATTGTCGACGATAACGACGCCGCCAGTGCGCAGACGCGGCAAACCGAGATCGAGGTATTGTGAGTATTCTTCCTTCATCGCGTCGATGAACAACAGATCGAAAGTCTCATCGAGGTTCGGCATCACTTCCAAAGCCTTGCCGCGTTCGATCTCGACCTGATTCAACACGCCGGCGCGTTTGAGATAGCCAGTGGCCGCACTGATCATCTCATCGCTCGGATCGATCGTGACCACCCGGCCATTCTCACCCATGCCACGCGCGAGATGGATCACCGTATACCCGATCGCCATTCCGATCTCGAGCGCGTTGCGCGCACCTGAAATGCGAGCACTGATCTCTACGAACCGCGCGACCTCACGGTCAGCAATCGGCACGCGATGTTCGGCGGCATAAGCCTCCATCTCGGCGAGCAAAGGATCGCCCTGGGTCAGGAGTTGATCCAGGTATTTAGCTTGTTCCGGTTGAATGATTGCGTCGAATTTAGCCTTCATAAAAAATCCGTCAACTGTCGGGATTATCCTGCGCATCGCCCGTGACTGAGACGTAGCGGCGACCGAGGCCGAGTTGTCTTAATTTATGTTGTAGCGACTGCCGGTGCATGTCGAGAATCTCGGCGGCGCGCGTCACGTTTCCCTGAGTGTACTCCAGACAGCGACTGATGTAACGACGCTCAAACTCGCGCCGGTCCTCTCGGAAATCGGCCGTGAACGGCACTCGCAGACCGTCGATTTCACCATCGCTATTCTCGACAATGCCGTCTTTGGAGATGCCCGCCGTTATCTCGTCCGGCAGATCTTTCGGCGCGATCTCGTCGCCGTCGGCCATGATCACCGCGCGGTCGATCGTGTTTTTCAGCTCACGCACATTGCCCGGCCAGTTGTACTCCATTAAGCGTCGTAATGCACCCTGGCTCAACGAACGCTGCGGCAGCTCATAACGCTCGGCGGCGAGACGCGTGAAGGTTTCGCACAGGAGCGGAATGTCTTCGCGACGCTCGCGTAGCGGTGCAATATCGACTGTAACAACACGCAAACGATAGAAGAGATCCGCGCGGAAGTTGCCGTTTGTGATCTCCTGCTCGAGGGGGCGATGCGTAGCGCTCACGATTCTCACGTCGACAGGAATCGAGTCGTTTGCGCCGAGACGCTCGATGCGTCGCTCTTCCAACGCGCGCAGCAGTTTTGCCTGCACGTTCGAGCTCATATCGCCGATCTCATCGAGGAACAACGTGCCGTGATCGGCCTGTTCAAACTTTCCTTCGCGGCGTGCTGCAGCGCCTGTAAACGCGCCTTTTTCATGACCGAATAGCTCCGATTCGATTAACTCGGAAGGCAGCGCGGCGCAGTTAACAGCCACAAAGGAAGCATTTCTACGCACGCTGTTGCGTTCGTGCAGCTCACGCGCAACGAGTTCTTTACCCGTGCCTGACTCGCCACGCACAAGCACGGTGGCGTCAGTCTCCGCGACCTTATCGATCATCGCGCGCACTTTCTGCATCGCATCGGAGTTGCCGATGAGTGCGCCACGCTGTGTGCGCTCGACTTCGATGCGGCGTCGCAGTGAATAATTCTCGCGGCGCAGTTGAACGGTCTCGGCGGCGTTTTTGATTACGAGTCGCAGATCATCGAGCTCGAAGGGCTTTGAAATGTAATCGTGTGCCCCCGCTTTGACGGCTTCGACGGCCATGCGTTCGGAGCCGTGCGCCGTGACGATGATCACGAGTGGTGCATTGCCGTTTGCACTTTTGAGCTCGCGGAGAAAGTCGAGTCCGCTGAGTCCGGGAAGATTTACGTCGAGAAGGAGCAGGTCGGGGTCGTTTTGTTTGAGTAAGGCGCGGGCGGCCTCGGCGGAACCTGCTTCAGTGATGTTATAGCCAAAGGTGGAGAGGGCGCGCCGCATGCCGTAGCGTGCGGCTTCCTCGTCGTCAACAATCATCAATCGCAACGCGTCTTTTCTCACTTCCTGAGTAGTTTAGGGCCGTGCGGCCCTAAACTCCTAGCGCGTTGCGTGCCACAGTTATTTCTGTGTTCTCTTCGCGGAGACGACGAGGATGATCGCGTCGCCTGATGGACCAATGTTGAGAGTGCCGACAATCACCGGCTCGGATTCGCGCATGCTGATGTCGGTCGAGACTCCCGTTTGCTCGTAAGCGACGGTTGGGGCGACAGCGCCGTTGGCGGCAATTGCGCCGGGTGTTTGGATCGGAACGCGAGCGCCGAAGTTGAAGCCGAGCATTTGCACGACTTGCTGGTTCTCAGCGTTGCGGACCAGTTTCACTTGCCGCACTTTGAATTGACTAAAGCTCGGGGTCAGGCTCGACGCGGCGGCAGTTGGCCCAGCGAGTGGTCCACCGATCCAGCTCAGATCCAAACGGCCTTCATTCTTCACGCGATTGATCAGCGTGGCGGCGAGGCGATAGTTCTTGAATGGTAATGACGCGCGTAGCTGCTTCACTACGGGATCGAGTGACGCCGGTAACTTCGCGTTATCGACTTCCTGGTTTGTGCCGACGACGAGATAGAGTTGTGTGTCGAGATTGGCGTCATCTGTGGCATCCTGCGCTTGCACATTCATCCATACCGCAGCGCACAGTACGAGCAGCATCGCGGTGAGAAAGTTTTTGATCTTCATCGGGTCGTTCTCCTTCAATCGATAGGTCGTCAAGGTCAAACCCTAACACGCGCGCATGGATGTAAAGTTCCCGTTAGACAGGATGACAGGATTTACAGAATTAACAAGACATTATCCTGTCAATCTTGTAAATCCTGTAATCCTGTCTACAACTATCTCTACATCCGGACGCGTAATTGGAACAACGCGCCACCACCATTCCCAGTAACAAGCGTCGCCGTTCCACCAACCTCCTGCACACGCTTGCGCACTATCGCCAAACCCAATCCCGTCCCGCGCTGACGAGTAGTAAAGAACGGCTCCCAAATCCTTTCCCTTAAATCTACCGGCACGCCCGTGCCGCTGTCCTGAACGCTAATCACGAGCTCACCATCCGACTGAGCAGCCATCAACTCGACTCGTCCACCCGCAGGTGTCGCCTGTAGCGCATTGAGTAACAGGTTCGACAGCGCATCTCGCAAAGCCGAAACCGACCGCCCCGCAAGCTCCGCGTCAACTTTCACTTGCAGGTCGAGAACGATTCCCTGCTCCCTCGCACTTGCGCGAAAGAGATCGACGACAGATCGCACGAGTTCATCAACGCTGAGCGGCTGTCCCGCCGGACTCTCCTTCCGCGCAAAACTCAACAACTGCGTCACGCTCTGGCTCAGCCGATCAGTCTCACCGACGATCAACCCGAGATCGCGTTCGTACTCATTGCGCAAACTCTCATCCTCACGCATCACCTGTGCGATCGATTTAATTGCCGACAACGGGTTCTTGATCTCGTGGGCCACCGTCGCCGCCATGCGACCCAGCGCCGCGAGACGCTCGCGTTCGGCAAGCTCGCGTTCGAGTCTCAAGTTCTCTTCGAGCAGTCGTGAATCATCAATGGCGATGGCAACTTGGTTGGCCAGCAAGCCGAGTATCGTCCGCGCGTCAGGCGTCAAACTCGCCGACGCCGCATCAACTGCCAACAAGCCCTGCACCTTGTCTTCACGACGTAACGGGTACGCGATCTTGAAGCTCTGATCATTTAACACAGCTTCGTCTTCAACCGGCAGCCAGCCATTTTCCTTAGATTTTTGAAGTGCTTCCTGGACCCACGCTTCCGAGGCTTCAACAATGATCTTCAGTTGTCGCAGACCCAGCGCTTCGGTTGTGCGCTCCTCGACGAAGTGCAAGAGATCCGAAAGGTCTTTGTGCTGGCCGGCATAAGAACCGATGCGCGCCACGATCTCTTTGTACAGGGTAGCTTCACGTTCAAAAAGCTTCCGAAACCGTTGGGCCAGGAAACCTCGCAAGGGCGCCGCCAACAATGCGAGGGCGAGAATCAGCAACGCTTCGACGAGTCCCGGCCTGACTCCATATCGCTGCGTCATCCAGTCGCCAATCGTGCGAATACCAAAGATATAAACCGTCAAGACAACCGTCGCGAAAGTTACGACGACGAGACTTTCTTCGATGATGATCTCGAGATAGCGATAACGATAGATGTAGTACGCCAACAGGACCGACGGCAGGAGCGACCCGAGGTTCGCAATCGTCTTGAGATATAGTCCCGCCGTCGTGCCCTCACCAAGGCCTGCTGCAAGCGCGGCAAAGATCACGACGCCCACACCGATGAACGACGCCGCGAGCGTCTGCATGATGCGTCTCTCGCTGCGGTTCTCGCTCTTTCGGGCAATAAGCAGCTCGGTCAACGCGATCAGGCCCAGCACGTACGCAATCCAGAACGCGAAAGGAATCACGAAGAACGAGAGCTTCGTGAACATCGGTGCGTAGTCGCCCGTCCAGAGCGCGGGAATAGCGATGAGCAGGAAAATCGTGGGGATATAAGAAAGGTAAATGCGAAACTCTTCGCCGCGATTGAGCGAGCGGCCGTGTGCATTCGCCCAGAGATGAAGATGGACGTGCAGCAGGAACGAGTAGGCGAAAGTGATGCTGACGACGGCGACGGTATCAGCGACGCGCAGCAACGTGGTCCAGGTGTCGGGACCGAGATCGAAAAGTCCGTGCAGAGTGATGACGAGATTGCTCGTGTGCCACCCGCCCATCGTGAGAGCGAGCAATGCGAGGAGACGCTCGATATTGCTCAGCTTGCTGCGATGCGTGACGAGCTGAAACAGCATCCAGAGCGGCAGCAGCGCGCCGATGCTGTAACCGATGACCTGGAGAATCTCGAGGGGATCAAGTGGGGACATCGGAAATTATTAGCCGCGGACTCACGCGGATAAACGCTGATCTGCGTTCATTCGCGTTAATCCGCGGCTAGAAAAAGTCGATGACAATTTAGTTTGCCGCAGTGCGTCCCACCGGCGACGTGAACGTGATCTCGACGCGGCGGTTCTTCTTCTGACCTGCGACCGTCGTGTTTGGCGCGAGCGGGTTTGACGCGCCCATGCCGTTTGCCTGAATGCGCATTGCATCTACTCCCGCCGTCTGAAACCGATCTGACAACACCCGCGCACGTTCCTGCGTCAATTGCTGGAGCGCGACTTCGTTGCCTTTGCTATCAGTGTAAGCCTCGATCAGTATTTGATAATCAGGATTACTCGCGAGCAGCGCTGCGAGCGGCTCGAGTTTCGCAGACGATGCGGCAGAGAGTGTTGCTGCGCGCGTACTGGTCCAGATCGTTTCCGGCAGCACCAGACGGAAACCGGTGGCAGTCTCTTTCAATGAGCCGTATTTCGCAAGCGTCTCTTTCAGGTTCGCTTCCGCCGCTCGTTTTTCTGTCGCCCGTCGCTCAGCTTCGACGCGCGCCGTCTCGGCCTGCTTCTCACCTTCGAGCCGCGCGAGCTTAAGTTTCGCGGCGTCACTTTCCGCACGCAGCGTTGCGATCTCATCACGCAGTTGCGCGTTCTCAACTCGCTTCTCACGTAACTGATCGTTCGCTGTGCCTGCATCGCGCTCAGCAAGCTCACGCGCGCGGGTCTCTTTGTCGAGTGCGGCGCGGAGCCTGGCCACTTCACGCTGTGAAGCATCGGCACTCTCTTCCGCGGTTCGCACTGCCTCATCACGACGGCGAATCTCTTCACGATTGAGTCTTGCAGCCTTGCGCGCCGCAGCGACTTCTTCTGCATGTTGGCCCGCCGAAGTTGCTTTGCGCGCTTCGAGATCAATCTCGGCAACCGACTGATTCATTCGCCATGCTTTCTCCGCCGCCTGCAAATGATCTTCAGCAGTCTGTAATTCGTTCGGGGCGTCCGACGATGCGCCCGCGTACTTCGCGAGACTGATTGCCTGTCGCGCTCCGAGTAGTGAAACGGGCGTCTGGCGATAATCGGCATCGGCAATCTCCGGAACGCGCGCCGTGCGGAAGTAGTCACTCGAATTGCCGATGTATCGCACATCGACAGTCTCGACCTGGCTGCCATTCGGTTTCTGCGGTGGGAGGTTCTCCATCACCACCATGCGGCTCGGAACCTTCATCAGGAAGTGCGGCTCGGCGGTCATGATGAGCGCGAACGTTTGCAGCGGTGTAGTGACGTCGATCTTAGAATCAACGAAGACGCTGCCGCCGCGTTTGATCTCGCCGAGGTTGTCGACGTGTCCGTCCGGCGAGATGGCCCAGAGAACGTAAGTGGTATAAATGCCGCCAAGCTCGGACGCGCGCGGAAGATCCTCTACGCTCAACTCGACGCGGGTGCCGCGGCGTCCGGCGCGTTTCACCTTCGCCTCACCTTTCAGGCGCGGCAACAGAGTCGTCCCGCGAAACTTGACTGTAACTGTTTCGTCCAGAGGATAAGTTATCGCTACGGTCTTACGTTCGACGTCCTGTTGGGCAATTGCGATGGAAACAACGAGAAGACAAGCGCTGAATGCACAAACGACGCGGCTGAAATTCATGGCGAAACAACTCCTGGCTGAAATCTGGGAAAGTGGCTAGAAATCTACTATTTCCTTGATGCCGTAAACACGGGCATTGTTGCCGAATGGTCAGGAGGAGGTCAAGACGAATTAGCCGCGGATTGCACGGATTATTTAACGGATTTTGTTTTCCGGTAGGCGGCTGTTTGGATGATCAGGACGCAGATCCCGGAGAGGAGCAACATCGGGATCCAGCCCATCGGTTTGACGAACCGGAGGATTAGCCAGGCAAGTATCAGCCCCGATCCGACCCACCACAGCATCAGGGAATCTCGTTGAGCTTGTAACCGACGCCACGAACGGTCAGGACATATCGCGGATTTTTCGGATCAGTCTCGAGCTTCTTACGAAGCCGATTGATGTGCGGATCGATGTTGCGCTGGTAGCCTTCGTAATCCGTACTCCAAACTCTATCGAGGAGGGCGTTTCTGGACCATGCTCGTCCCGGTTCAGACGCAAGCAGCTCGAGAATCTGAAATTCAAGCGGCGTTAGATCGACACGAAAGCCGTTTCGCATCACTTCGTGACGACGCTTATCGATTACCAGATCGCCGACTTCGATGCGTTCACCATCCGGTTCCTGCGGCGCAGCGCCGCCGCGTCTCAACAGCGCCTCGACTCTGTACTCCAATTCGCGCGGACTGAACGGCTTCGCGAGGTAATCGTCAGCACCAGCTTCGAAACCCGCGACTTTGTCGGAAAGCGCGTCATGTGCGGTCAGGAACAGCGCCGGTGTTTGAATGCCGCGATCGCGAACTCGTTTGAGTAGCTCGATGCCTGACATGCCGGGCATCGATACGTCGAAGATGAAACAATCGAATCGTCCCGCGATGGTGGCTTCGAGCGCCGCCATGCCGCTTTCGCGTTCTTCCACATGAAAACCCAGCCGTCGAAAGTACTCGGCCAGGAGAAGTCTCATATCGGTATCGTCATCTGCGATGAGAAGACGTTTACCTGCGTGCTTAGTGTTTGGTGTCGCTTGCTGTGCCAAATGTCTGATCCTGTCGGAGGGGATCTCAATTCACCCGCGTTTTTAGCGGACGAATTATAACCTAAATTGAGGCAGACTCATGCGGGGAAAAGATTTGCATGATTCACGCCCAGAAATAAATCGAGCAAATCAGTCAGCCTTGACGCATATAAGTGGGGGTAAGTATAGTTCTTTCTTACAGATTTTGGGCGATTTTTCTACCTCCCTTATAGCAACTGATCAGAGATTTTCGCAACCAGACATGCGTGATCTTCGCCGCCTGTTAAAGTATTTGAGACCTCACTGGCCAATCTTCACGCTGGCCACTTTCGCAATGCTGCTCGTCGGTTTACTCGAGACAGCCACCGGCAGTTTGATCGTTCCGATCTTCGATCAGGCATTTGTTCAAGGTGTTGGTCAGCGTACCCCGACGATTTTCGGCCTGCAACGATTAATTCCCGAAGCCCCGCTCGGTGCATGGAAAATGATCTCGATCCTGCTGATCGTTTTCACGCTCGCTAAGGGCATCGCGGAGTACTTCTCTACTTACCTGATGGCGCGAATCGGCCAGTCAGCCGTGCTCAAATTGCGCCAGGATCTATATAGCCACCTGCTCGCGCAGTCGGCGACTTTCTTTGAACGCCATCGAACGAACTACCTTGTTTCACGTCTCGTCTCAAGCGCGGCCGCGATCGAGACGGCAGTCACGAGCACGCTCCGCGACATGCTGCGCGAGAGTTTCACCCTAATCTTCTTTCTCGGCGCGGCCTTTTATTACAGTTGGCGACTCGCGCTCGGATCGCTCCTGATTGCCCCAGTGATCGCAGTGTTGACGGCGAAGTTTGGAAAAGCGTTGCGTAACCTCGCGCGCGAGAGTTTTGAAGGCAGTAAACAACTGACTGACACCGCACAGGAAGCGCTTGCCAACCAGGGAATCGTGAAAGCCTATCGTGCGGAGAAGCGCGAGTCAGAACGCTTCACTCAAGTTGCCAAACGAATAGTTCGCGCCAATCTGAGGAGCGCGAGTATCGCCGGCGCTTCACCGCCGACGATTGAGATGATCGGAATCCTCTTCGTCGTGCTGCTGTTGTTCTTTGGGCAGCGGGAGATCATCGCAGACCGGATGAACACGGCGCAGTTCGTCACGTTCCTCTTCTTCCTGTTCCGCAGTTACGACCCGATGCGCAAGCTCTCGCGACTGCAAAACAGTATGGAGCAGGCGCTCGCCGCTGCGCATCACGTGTGGGAAGTGATGGACGAGCACTCCACGATCAAGGAGAAACCCGGCGCGACCGATCTGCCGGCGTTGAAGAAAGAGATCGAGCTTCGGAATGTTTCGTTTGGCTATTCGAATGAGACAAAATCGGTGCTGCGCGATGTGAGCTTGAAGGTTAAAGCAGGCACGATGGTGGCCCTCGTGGGCCAGTCAGGCGGCGGTAAGTCGACGCTGACAAAGCTTCTTCCTCGTTTTCACGATCCGAGCTCCGGCGCAGTCTTGTGGGACGGCACAGACATACGCGATGCGACGATCGCCAGCTTGAGAAAACAGATCGCGCTCGTCACTCAGGAGACAGTTCTCTTCAACGACACTGTTCGTCACAACATCGCTTATGGAAAGCCTGAGGCGACTGATATCGAGGTCGAAGAAGCAGCGCTGATCGCATTTGCGCACGAGTTTATTCGCGAATTACCTGATGGTTACGATACGATTGTCGGCGAGCGCGGCATCTTTCTTTCCGGCGGCCAGCGCCAACGGCTCGCTATCGCCCGTGCAATTCTGGTAAATGCGCCAGTTCTGGTCCTGGACGAAGCTACGTCAGCGCTAGATGCTGAATCGGAGCGACTGGTCCAGAGTGCGCTCAGCAACCTGGTACGAAATCGCACCACGATCGTGATCGCGCATCGTTTGTCCACTGTGCGACGGGCGGATGTAATCGTCGTCATGGAAGCCGGACGGATCATCGAGATCGGAACACACGCGGAATTGCTTGCCAAGGGTGGGCAATATCGAAAGCTTTACGAGCTGCAATTCGCGGACGAAGAAGAGGAACTTTTAGTTCAATAGGTCGAATAGGTCATATAGGTCCTATTAAGAATGGGCATCGAGAGCTGCTAATAACATGAAATCAATGACCGGATACGGCAAGGCGATGGTGGCGGGAGACGACTTCTCCGTCTCTGTCGATCTCAAGACCGTTAACAATCGATTTCTCGATATACATCTTCGCGTCGGATCCGAGCTGGCTTCTCTCGAACCGTCGATCAAAAAACGCATCTCTTCGAGACTCTCGCGCGGCCGCGTCGACGTCACCGTCAGCATGGAACGCGTGGCGCAGATCGCGTACGAGATCAATCGCCCGCTAATCGCCGGTTACGTTAGCGCGTTGAAGCAGCTTCAGCAGGACTTCGATATCGGCGGTGAGCTCGACATCAACGTCATCGCGCGCATCCCCGGCGCGGTCCAGCCCGCTCGCAACGGCATCGACGAACGGATGACCGCCGCACTCGAGCGTGCAATGGACCAGGCGCTCGATGAGCTCGAGAGAATGCGCGAGCAGGAAGGCGAAGCGCTCAAGAACGAATTACGCGAACGAGTACAGAAGATCGAAGCACTCGTGCCCATCATCGAGTCGTCGGCTGCAGGACTCGCCGACGCATATCGTCTGCGATTGCAAAAACGTATCGGTGAGCTGTTGAACCGCGGTGGACAGGTCGTCGAGATCGATCCGGTGCGACTGGCCCAGGAAGTAGCTTATCTCGCAGACCGCAGTGACGTCAGTGAAGAGATGGTTCGTTTGCGCAGCCATCTGTCGCAGTTTCAGGAAGCACTCAATGCTCCCGGCGAGGCCGGAAAGATGCTCGATTTCCTCTTGCAGGAGCTCAATCGCGAGGCCAACACGACGCTTTCGAAGTCTACGGATCTCGTGATCAAGGAGGCGGGTTTAGCGATCAAAGCAGAAGTGGAGAAACTTCGCGAGCAGGTTCAGAATGTCGAGTAAAGTGAAAGAAGTACAACTGGCTGGACCAGTCAACCACGCTCCTTCAAGAGGAATTCTCTTCGTCGTCAGCTCACCATCGGGCGGCGGGAAAGGCACCATCATTCGACACGTGCTGGATTGTGTGGAGAATCTTAGCTATTCTGTCTCGTTCACGACTCGTGCGCCACGGCAGACTGAAGTCGATGGCCGCGAGTATTTCTTTGTCAGCCCTGAAACTTTCGACGAGATGGTAGCAGCGCGTGAGTTTCTCGAATCGGCCTGCGTACACGGAAATTTCTACGGTACGTCGAAGAAGCAGGTTCTCGAAGAGACTGCCGCCGGCGCCGACATCATTCTCGAAGTCGACGTGCAGGGCGCGGCGAGCGTGCGCGAGCTGCTGATGGATTCGGTGAGCATCTTTATCCTGCCGCCTTCTTATGAAGTGCTGCGGCAACGCCTGATCACACGTGGAACAGACTCGCCAGAGCAGTTGGAAGTGCGTTTACGGAATGCGCCTGAGGAGTTAAAACAGTATTCAGCGTTTGATTACGTAATCATTAACGATGAGATTGACCGGGCGGCCGCGCAGCTTGCTTCGATCATTTACGCCGAGCGCGCCCGTTGCATGCGCCAGGAGCCGCTGGTGCGGGAAGTCATCCAGAAATTTAAAAGCAATTCAATCGAAGATTCATTAGACTGAAGGAGCCATCGAGTGCCTACACCGACAGAGTTAGTTGAGACGGACGTTGAAGGAAGCCACGGGCAGGAAGTTGATTCGAAGTATCGTTTGATCATCCTCGCCGCGAAACGCAGCAAGCAATTGCAGCGTGGCGCGTCACCCAGAATTGAGATCGATCCGCAGAAGCACAAACCGACGCGCATCGCACTGGAAGAAGTGATGCGCGGCCGCGTGCAGTTTGATATCAAGGATGGCGAAGAGTAACCATCCGTGATTACATGCCTTTGTAATCAGGCCCGCCACCGCCCTCGGGTGTTACCCAGTTAATAATCTGGTACGGGTCCATGATGTCGCAGGTCTTGCAGTGAACGCAGTTTGAGAAGTTGATCTGCAAACGCCGCTTGCCGTTTCCACCGTCTTCAACCATCTCGTACACCGCAGCCGGACAAAACCGCTGACACGGGTTCCCGTATTCCTCCGCACAACGCGTCGAACAGATATTTGTGTCGAGCACGTGCAGGTGGGCCGGCTGGTCCTCGTCATGGCCCACCGCGGCGTGATAGACGTCTGTCACTTTATTGAACGTCAGCTTGCCGTCGAAACGCAGGTCCTTGTAACGCTGCTCGATCCGGTCGCCGCGATAACCGTACGCGGACAACTTCTTCATCTCTTTATGACCAGCGCGAGCATGATCACGATCGAAGATTCCCCACGCGCGCCCCCCCGTTACGAATTGCAAACCCGCATTGAACAGACCGAGCCAGCGTCCATGTTTGAACGCCGCGTGGAAGTTTCGAACCTTGTGCAGTTCGGGAACGATAAAACTGTCGTCCACGGCCTGCTCGTACTTCTGCAACTGTTTCGCCGAGTAATCACCCGCTTTCAATGCTTCGAAGATCACTTCAGCCGCGAGCATGCCGCTCTTGATCGCTGAGTGAATTCCCTTCAATCGCTGTGGATTAAGAAGTCCGGCGCAGTCGCCCGCCAGCAGCACTCCATCGGCGTACATGCGCGGCATCGCGAAGTAACCACCGGCTGTGACGGTCTTCGCTCCGTAACGAATCATTTTGCCGCCTTCGAGCAGCTTCGCGATGTATGGATGAGTCTTGTAACGCTGAAACTCAGCATGCGGATCGATTAACGGATCTTTGTAATCGAGACCGGTGACGTAGCCGATGTTTACGACATTGTTTTGCATGCCGTAGATCCAGCCACCGCCATACGTCGACGTGTCGGAGGGAAAGCCGAGCGTGTGTGTGACGCGTCCGGCCGGATAGCGATCGTCCGGCAATTCCCAAAGCTCTTTCACGCCGACGCTGTAGGTTTGCGGCTCGCATCCTTCATCGAGCCCGAGACGCTCGACTAATTGTTTCGTGAGCGAGCCGCGTGGTCCTTCGCCGAGCACAGTCACCTTAGCGCGCAGATCGACGCCGGGCTCATAATTGGCTTTGCGCTTCCCTTCCTTGTCGATGCCTTTGTCCCCTGTGCGCACGCCGAGCACGCGATCGTCGTCGTCGTAGAGCAAGTCAGCTCCGGGAAACTCCGGAAAGATGTTGACGCCCGCTTCTTCAGCCTTCTCGCCGAGCCACGCAGTCAAACGATTGAGTGAGACGATGTAGTAGCCGTGGTTCTTAAGCGGAGGCGGCGTGATCGGCGATCGCAGCGCGAACTTCGGAGTGAGATAAAGAAAGTAATCTTCTTTTACTGGCGACTCGAGCGGCGCGCCCTGTTCCTCAAAATCCGGAATCAGCTCGCGCAGCGCTCGCGGATCCATCACCGCGCCCGAAAGAATGTGCGCGCCGACCGCCGCGCCCTTTTCAATCACCGCGATCTCGACGTCGCCGAGGGATTTGTCTTCTTTGACCAGTCGTGCGAGATGCAGCGCGCCGCTCAGGTTGGCCGGGCCGGCGCCTACAAACACGACATCAAACTCTAACGTTTCTCGTTCCATGGTTCACAATTTACACAGATTCCGGCGATTGTTCCAACACCACTAATCTGTGTAATCTGGGAGTTATGCCAAACCATCTTATCAACGAGACCAGTCCTTATCTCCTGCAGCACGCGCACAACCCGGTTGATTGGTACCCGTGGGGCGACGAAGCGTTTGAAAAAGCGCGCCAGGAGAACAAGCCCGTCCTGCTAAGTATTGGCTATTCAGCGTGTCACTGGTGTCATGTGATGGCGCACGAGTCATTCGAGAACGAAGACATCGCGCAGCTTATGAACGAGAACTTCGTGAACATCAAGGTCGACCGCGAAGAGCGACCGGATCTCGATCAGATCTACATGAACGCCGTGCAGATGATGACGCATCACGGCGGCTGGCCGATGACGGTTTTCCTTACGCCCGATGCAGTACCGTTTTACGGCGGCACGTATTTCCCACCGCAGGATCGTTACAACATTCCCGGATTCCCGAGAGTCTTGATTGGCGTTGCTGAGGCTTATCGAGAACGTAAGGAAGATATTCAGCAAACAGGCGATTCGCTAATCACCGAGTTGCGCCGGCTGAGTGAAACAGGCGGCTCCGATCATCCGATCAAGCCGGAGCTGCTCGATGCCGCTTACGCCGGCATGATTAGAAACTACGATTCGGTTAATGGCGGTTTTGGCGGCGCGCCGAAGTTTCCACCAGCGATGTCACTCGAGTTTCTGCTCCGCACCTACGCGCGCACAGGAAAACCCGACACACTCCAGATGATTAGCCATACGTGCAGCAAGATGGCGAATGGCGGCATGTACGACCAGCTCGGCGGCGGTTTCCATCGCTACTCGACCGACTCCCGCTGGCTCGTGCCGCACTTCGAGAAGATGCTCTACGACAACGCCCTGCTCTCACGTTTCTATCTTCACTATTTCCAGGTAAGCGGCGACGAGCAGGCGCGCGCAACTGTCGAAGGAATTCTCGATTACGTGCTGCGCGAGATGACTCATCCTGAAGGCGGCTTTTATTCGACTCAGGACGCTGATTCGGAAGGTCACGAAGGAAAGTTCTTCGTCTGGGACATTCAGGAGATCCGTGACGTGCTCGGTGAGACTGCGGCTTCTCGTTTTTGTGATTACTACAACATCACTGAGGGGGGTAATTTCGAAGGCAAAAACATTCCGAACGTTACGCGCACACTCGAAGACGTCGCGGTCGCACACAGGATTTCCGTCGGCGAGCTGCAAGCGTCATTGAACGAAAGCAAACAAACCCTCTTCGAGCGCCGTGAAAGGCGCATAAAACCGGATCGTGATGAAAAGATAATTACCGCGTGGAACGGACTGATGATGGCGAGCTTTGCTGAGGCAGGCATCGTCTTGAATCGCCCGGATTACACAGAAGCGGCGAGGAGAAATGCGGAATTTGTAATTTCAAACCTGCGGAAGGACGGAATGCTTCTGCGCACCTGGAAAGATGGGCAGGCGAAGTTCAATGCCTACCTGGAGGACTACGCATTCCTCGCTGAAGGCTTACTCACCCTCTTTGAAACCACCGGGGAATTTCGCTGGCTCACGAAGTCGCTGGCGCTAGCGGTGCAAATGGTCGCTGAGTTCTGGGATGAGCAAGCCGGCGCTTTCTTTTTCACGGGTAAATCTCATGAAAACCTGATCGTGCGTTCCAAGGATTTCTTCGATAATGCGACTCCCTCGGGCAATTCGGTTGCGGCAATGGCGTTGCTGCGGCTGGCGATCCTCGATGGGAAGGAGCAGTACCGGAATTTGGCCACAGCGACGCTTGGCGAGATGGCCGATCAGATTCGCAGGTATCCTTCCGGCTTTGGGTACGCTCTTTCCGCCGTGGATTTCCTTCTCTCAACGCCGCAGGAAGTGGCGATCGTCGGAAACACGCCCTTTGATATCCAGCCAATGCTCAGCGAAGTTTGGAGCCGCTATTTGCCAAACAAGGTCGTCGCCCCGAGTTTTGGCGTTGATGTGATTCCACTTTTGGAGGGCCGCACTCCGCTAAACGGCCTGCCAACTGCGTATGTTTGCGAACATTACACGTGCAAACAGCCAGTCACTGATCTAGCTGCCTTACGAGAGCAGTTGTGGACAGGATGACAGGATTTGCAGGATGAACAGGATTTATCCTGCAAATTCTGCAAATCCTGAAATCCTGTGAAACTTTCCGTTGAAAATTGGGCGTTTTTCCTCTATATTGTCTCTCGTGCCAAACAGTGTTGGCACCATACCAAGCGCGCTAATCACTCACAATTCGTACGAAGAAGGATTGGGCCCCAGCAATGCTGCAAACCAACTGGAAGAGCACCGCGCTCATGGCCGGAATCTCGGCTGTGAGCGCTCTTTTGCTTTTGTCAGCCGCAGTCGCCACCGTCGACCTCGCATTGTTCACAAATATCGGTATTGGATCCTGGCTACTGCTGCTCGCGATCGCGATCGCCTCGAGCCCGCTGACTGTCCGCGTGGCTAGCGACGACGGCATACTTCGCAGCCGCGAATCGATCGCCGACTCGTTCGTGTTGCTCGCCGTAATGCTCTACGCAGTGCCACCATCAAACACCGCTGGACCAGCAGTGCTACTAACGGCGGTCGTTGCTTTTGTTTCCACTTATCGCATCGCGAGGAACCGCGAAGTCGTGCTCAAGATGGGCATGGCCGTGGTCTCCACGTTTATCGCCGCCTCGCTGTACGGCGCGCTGATAGATCTATTTGCGGGACAAAGCGACTTACCTGCACAGGGCGCGCTGCCATTGAACGTCTACCTGATTCCGCTACTCGTCGTCGCCGCTCTGCAATACGCACTAAGCACGATCGCGACTGCATGGTTCATCAGTTTTGAAGCTGGTAAGTTCACGCTCGTTCCGACTCCGGAAACAGTCGTTTGGACGCTTACTACAAAACTCGCCGGCGCAGCGTCAGCTTCCCTGTTCTATGCGGCCGTTCTGAACAAGACACTTGCATACGCTGTGCTCGGATTGTTGATCTCCTTGCTCGTCTATCTTCTATACCGCTTCAACGAGCGACGCCTCGAACAGATCCGCGATGCTGAAGCTGAGCGGCGCCGTCACGTCGAAGAGATGGCGGAGATTCACATGAACACGATCGAGTCGCTCGCGATTGCGATTGACGCGAAGGACCAAACTACACACGGTCACGTTCGCCGCACGCAGCTTTACGCAACGCAGATGGGCAAGCTCTTCAACGTCTCCGAATCAGAGCTGCGCGCGCTACATGCCGGAGCGTTGCTGCACGACATCGGCAAACTCGCGGTGCCTGAGTACATCCTGAACAAGCCGGGCAAACTCACGGAAGCCGAGTTTGCGAAGATGAAGATCCATCCCACCGTCGGCGGCGACATTCTCAAACGCGTCAACTTCCCTTACCCGGTTGAAGACATTGTCCGTTATCACCATGAGAAGTGGGACGGCAGCGGCTATCCGAAAGGCCTGAAAGCCGAAGGGATTCCACTCGTCGCGCGCATCATCTCGGTAGTCGATTTTTATGATGCAACACGTTGCGATCGTCCGTATCGCAAGGGAATGAAGCGAGAGGAGTCGCTCGCCCTCCTGCGCAGCATGGTTGGAAACGCGTTTGATCCGAAGGTGGTCGACATGTTTGTGCAGCACGTCGAAGAGTTTGATCGAATGATCGGCGCGCAGGACATCAAGGAGCAGGTCGCGTCAGCGGCGACGGAAGATACGCAAACAGCTACGAAACCTGACGCCGGCCTTGCGCCGGACATTCTCGGCGTCACTGAAGAGGGTTCGCCGTTCCGCTCGATCAGCGACGCGCAGAGAGAAGTTTTTGCGTTACACGAGATCGCGCAGACCATTGGCTCGTCGCTCAATCTCAGTGACACCGTCACACTCGTCGCAAACAAGTTGCGCGCAATCGTGCCGTTTGAAACGTGCGTGATTTACCTCGTTGACGATCCGTCAGGCAAAGCGATCGCGGCACACGTTCTCGGTGAAGAAGTCGAGGTGTTTAAGAAACGCCGGATCAACATCGGCGACGGGATTACGGGTTGGGTGATCGCGAATGCGCGTTCGATGTGTAATGCGTCGCCGGATCTCGACCTTATCGGCATTCCGGATGAAATCGTGAAACGTTATCGCGGCGTACTTGTATCGCCGTTGCAGCGCGAAGACGGCGCTTTCGGCGCGATCGCGCTCTATTCGCAGAGCCGCACGTCATACACGACCGAGCACGTGCGTTTGCTGGAATCTGTTTGCCAGCACGCGTCCAGCGCTCTCAACAACGCTTTGACTTACGAGAAGACGCGCGACAGCGCTTTGATCGATCCGTTGACTGAGCTGCCGAATGCTCGTGGCTTCTACATGATGCTCGAGCAGCGTATAGCAGAATGTCAGCGAATGAACCGTGAGCCGGTGGCGCTTGTTTGCATGGATATCGATGACTTCAAGATCGTAAACGACAAGTACGGTCACTCGATAGGCGATCGGTTGCTGGCGAGCGTGGCGGGCGTTGTTCGCCGCGAGCTAAGGCAGATGGACATACTGACTCGCTATGCTGGGGATGAGTTTGTCGCGATCATGCCGATGGCGTCGAGCAAGATGGCGGTATCGATTAGCGAGCGCATGCGGAGTGCCGTTGAGGAACAACTCTTCTCAGTACGTACCGGCACGATGGTCGGCCTGGGCGTGAGCCTTGGCGTCGCCTGTTTCCCGGACGACGGCGAGACTAGCGAAGAGCTCCTGAGCGCCGCCGCACGCCGGATGCAAACCGATAAAAACAGCCGCAAAGCGATCCTCACGGTGGCAGGCGCCGGCGTCAGCTCGATCGACATGATGACCTAAGCCACAACAGGCACAGAAGAATTATTAGCCGCAAAAAGGCACAAAAAGCACAAAATGATTATTGATTGGACGCCGCCCTTTTAATAAACATTTTGTGCTTTTTGTGCCTTTTTGCGGCTAAAACGTTTCTCCTTTATAATCCGACGATTCATGAGCAAACAAACAGCAGCACCACCTTCAGCCGCTAAAGCCGAAGAGCAGCAGAGCTCTACAGGCGCCGGCGTTATGGACGCACCTCCGCAAGCAGACCCACAACTCCTTAAAAAGGAACGAGACCAGGCCAAGGAACGACAGAAAGACCGTCTCAGCGGTCTCGACAAGGATCAATTGGTCGAGCTGTACCGCCAGATGCTTTTGATCCGTCGCTTCGAAGAGAAATCGGCGGAAGTTTACGTCGCCGGCAAGATCGGCGGTTTCTGTCACCTCTATATCGGCCAGGAAGCAGTCGGCGTCGGCACGATCTCCGCTATCAGAAAAGACGATTATGTGCTCGCCAGCTATCGCGAACACGGTCTCGCGCTCGCTAAGGGAATGTCAGCTCGGTCCATCATGGCCGAGCTCTTTGGCAAAGCGACCGGTTGCTCGAAAGGCAAAGGCGGCTCGATGCACATGTTCGACAAGAGCCTCGGCTTTCTCGGCGGCCACGCGATTGTCGGCGGCCAGATTCCACTCGCAACCGGGACTGCTTTCGCGACGAAATACCAGGGCACCGATCAGGTAACGCTCTGTTACTTCGGTGAAGCAGCCGTCAACCAGGGTGCGTTTCACGAGTCGCTGAACATGGCGCAGCTCTGGAAACTGCCGTGCATCTACATCTGCGAGAACAACCAGTACGGCATGGGCACTTCCCTCGCCCGAGCGATGTCTCTGCAAAACATCGCGCAAAAAGCTTGCGCTTACAACATGGCTTCTGAGTTTGTCGACGGCATGGACGTGCTTGCAGTGCGCGAGGCGACGTTGCGTGCAGTCGAGCGCGCGCGAAAAGAATACCTGCCGACCCTCCTCGAAATTCGCACCTATCGCTTCATGGGACACTCGATGTCTGACCCCGGTAACTACCGGACGCGAGCTGAGATCGAGAAGTACCAGGAGCGCGATCCAATCAAACTTTTCTCTGCGAGCCTGCTTGAAGAGAAGATCGTCGATCAAAAAGCGTTGGACGAGATCGACCGCAAGATACACGAGGAAGTCGAAGATTCACTGCGTTTTGCTGACGAGAGCCCGTTGCCCGATCCGTCGGAGCTCTACACTGACGTCTACGCAAACCCAATCAGAACCGAGCGCGGTAGCGCCGGGTAATCTATCGAGTGACGCTTCAATTACGTTGACCCGGCGCTACCGCGCTCGGTTCTGTTTGACCCGGCAAGACTATTTATGGCGACAATCACAATCCGCGAAGCACTTAACCAGGCCCTCCGTGAGGAGCTGGCCCGAGACGAAAAAGTTTTTCTCATGGGCGAGGAAGTCGCCGAATACGACGGCGCTTACAAAGTCACCAAGGGCCTGCTGCATGAGTTTGGGAACAAGCGAGTCATAGACACGCCGATTACGGAGCTTGGCTTTGCCGGTTTAGGTGTCGGCGCAGCGATGGCGGGGCTGAGACCGGTCGTCGAGTTTATGACGTTCAACTTCTCGATCCTTGCCACCGATCAGATAATCAACTCCGCCGCGAAGATGCTTTACATGTCGGGCGGGCAGTTCAACATTCCGATCGTATTTCGTGGTCCGAGCGGCTCGGCGTTTCAGGTTTCATCGCAGCACTCGCAGGCGATCGAATCGTGGTACGCGTACTTCCCTGGATTGAAGGTCGTGATGCCGTCGACGCCGGCTGACGCGAAAGGCTTGTTGAAGTCTGCGATTCGCGATGACGATCCGGTGATCTTTATGGAGCAGGAGCGGATGTACGGGCAAAAGGGCGAGGTGCCGGACGATCCCGATTTCACGATTCCGCTCGGCGTCGCTGACGTGAAACGAGAAGGAACTGACGTCACGATCGTGGCGCGCTCGTTGACGGTGCCCCTCGCGTTGAAAGCCGCGGAGCAACTTCAGGAGCAGGGCGTCTCGTGCGAAGTGATCGATCCGCGAACTATTCGGCCGCTCGATATCGACACGATTATCGCGTCAGTGAAGAAGACAAACCGCGTCGTGATTGCGGAGGAGTCGCACCCGATCTGCGGCGTGGGCGCGGAGATCAGCGCGGAGATCATGGAGCGCGCGTTCGATTATCTCGACGCGCCGGTGAAGCGCGTTTCGGGCGTTGACGTGCCGATGCCGTACGCGAAGAACCTCGAGAATCTCGCGATACCGGATGTGAATCGCATCGTCGCTGCGGTGCGCGAAGTCGCGTATTTGGATTAGTCCTTTCCACAGATTGCACAGATTATGGCAACCAAAGTAATCATGCCGAAGCTCTCCCCAACGATGGAGGAGGGACAGATCTCGCGTTGGTTGAAGAAAGAGGGAGACAAGGTCTCCATGGGCGAGCCGCTCGCCGAAATCGACACCGACAAAGCGACGATGGAAATGCAGGCGCTCGGCAACGGCGTACTGCGAAAGATCCTTATCGGCGAAGGACAGTCTGCGCCGCTGGGGCAATTGATCGCCGTGATTGGCGAGCCCGACGAAGACATCGCATCGGTGTTGTCTGAAGCGCCCGCTCAGCCACAGGTCCAGGACCAGAAGGAAGCTGACCGGCCCCCATCTGCGCCTAATGTGGCTGAACAGAAGGAAACGGACGTACCGCCACCTGCGCCTGATGTGGCTCAGCCGCAACCACAGGCGAAAGCGGCTGCTGCTACTGCGAATGGCGCTTCAGGCCGCATGATAGTTTCGCCACTTGCAGCGCGCATGGCTGCCGATGCGGGTATCGACCTGCGCTCGCTGCAAGGCAGTGGGCCGGGTGGGCGCATCATCAAGCGAGATATCGAAGCAGTAATCAGTAAGCCTAAAGCCGCGCCGGCGCCTTCATTCGTCCAGCAGGCAGGTGCGTCAGCTTATCGAGACGAGCCCGCCAGTCAAATTCGACAAACGATTGCGAAGCGACTCGTCACGTCGCTGGGCCCGGTGCCGCACTTCTTTCTCACCGCCGAGATAGAGATGGATCGCGCGGCGGAAATGCGCAAAGGCATCAACGCGTTCGATCCCGATCTGAAGATCAGTATCAACGACATCATCATCAAGGTTGCGGCGGCGGCGCTGATTCAACATCCGCAAGTGAATGCGTCGTATCAGGAGAAGGTCGTGCGCTACTACGAGCATGCTGATGTCGGCGTGGCGGTGGCGATTGAGGATGGATTGATCACCCCGGTGGTTCGTGCGGCGGATCAGAAGTCGTTGAGCCAAATCGCGGCGGAGGTTCGCGAGCTGGCGGAACGTGCGCGATCGAAGAGATTAAAGCCTGAGGAGTACACGGGCGCGACTTTCTCAGTCAGCAATCTGGGGATGTTTGGGATTGATGAGTTTACGGCCGTGATTAATCCGCCTGAAGGCGCAATACTGGCTATCGGCGCGATGAGTGCGAAGCCTGTCGTGCGTGATAACGAGATCGTGATCAGGCAGATGATGCGCGTGACGATGTCGTGCGATCACCGGGTGATTGACGGCGCTACGGGCGCGAAGTTCTTACAGACGTTCAAGAAGATCTTAGAGAACCCGTTGTACCTCGTCGTCTAAGTACACAAAAAGCACAAAATATTTATTGAAAGGGCGGCGTCCAATCGATAATCAAATATATATTAAAAGGGCGGCGTCCAATCAATAATCATTTTTGTGCTTTTTGTTCTTTTGTGCCTTTTGTGTACTACTGTTCTATGCGGCGCGGACAGTTTCCCGCTTAAAGCAGCTCGCAATCTCCTCCGCATCGAGCGTGTCGCGTTCCATCAGCATCTCGACCAGACGTCCAATCGAATCACGCTCCGCTGACACCACCGCACAGGCCCGCTCGAGCTGCTCGTTGATCAGCTCGGTCGTACACTCCTCAACCTTATCGAGCAAGCTCTGACTGCGCTGCTGGTCTGGGTTTCCGAGGTGAATCGGCCCGAGACGGCTCATACCAAACTCGCTCACCATCGCCCGCGCAATCTCCACTGCACGCTCGATGTCGTTCGAAGCGCCCGCCGTCATCGTGGACAACAAAACCTGCTCCGCGGCGCGACCACCAAGCAACAACGCGATCTGATCTTCGAGATACTCGCGCTTCTTCATAAACCGATCGCGCTCGGGCAGCGACTGCGTCACACCCAGAGCACGTCCCCGCGGCAGGATCGAAACCTTGTGAATCGGATCGCCATTCTCCACCGCGAGCCCGACCGCAACGTGCCCCGCTTCGTGAACGGCAGTCGCGTAGCGCTCGTCCTCGTCCATCATGAACCCTTGTCGCTCGGCGCCCATCAGAATGCGGTCACGTGCAAACTCGACGTGCTTGCGAGCAACTCCAGCCGCATCGTCGCGAGTTGCGGCAATCGCGGCTTCATTCATCAGGTTTGCGAGCTCGGCCCCTGAGAAGCCCGGAGTTCCGCGCGCAATCCACGTCAGATCGAGACCGTCCTCGAGTTTCAGGTTACGCGAGTGGACTTTCAGAATTGCCTCACGACCAGTCACGTCAGCGAGATTCACGGCGATCTCACGATCGAATCGACCCGGACGCGTCAGCGCCTTGTCGAGAATGTCAGGACGATTGGTTGACGCAATGACGACAACCGCGCTCGACTGATCGAAACCATCCATCTCGACCAGCAACTGGTTGAGCGTCTGATCCTGATCGGCGGTGGCGGAGTCGCCGCCACGGCCGCGCTTGCGTCCGAGAGCGTCGATCTCGTCGATAAAGATGATGCAAGGCGAAAGCTTTCTTCCCTTGGCAAAGAGATGTCTGACACGCGCAGCGCCGAGTCCGGCGAACTTCTCCTGGAAACTCGATCCCGACGCGGCCAAAAACGCGACACCGGCTTCCTTCGCAGCCGCTCGCGCGAGTAGCGTCTTGCCTGTTCCCGGCGGGCCGTAAAGCAGGATGCCGCGCGGGACTCGACCACCAAGCCGACTAAACTTTTCAGGATTGCGCAGAAACTCGATCGTCTCCGTCAACTCCGCGCGCGCCTCGTCAACACCGGCCACGTCCTCGAAACCGACGTTCTGTTTGCCACTGGAATTTTCAAGCTCGAACGATCCGCGGCCGCTCATGCTCGAGTAGATTCGCCAGCCGGCAAATCCGATTAGTCCAAGCGTCAATATGGGCAGCGCCCAACTCACGATGCTCGACAACATTCCGGGTTGCAGCGGCCGAAATTCAACCGGCACGTTCTGCTTTCGGAATAGCTGGACGATCTCGGCCTGCGTAGTCTCGCCAGTCACAGTTGCTTCCTGGAGCGAGCCGTCAGCCTTTGTGACAGTCAGCGTCTCACCTTCGACAGCGAGCGCCGTGGCGCCACCAGTTTGGGCGAGATTATAGAGTTGGGAGTAGTTGATCTTTTGAACAGACGGCTGATGCCGTTGATAAGTAGCGATAGCTGCGGCAATGACAAGGGAGAAAGTTATGATTGCCAGGCATGCAAGAGCGACTCTGCGTGTTCGAACAGAGACCCTCGGCGTGGGGGTGGGCATAAAAAACGAAACCTCCAATAAATTAAAAACAATCGGGATTGGAACAGCGACGGAACTTCGAAGGAAGGACCCGCTAGAAAACAGCTAAGTGGCACTTTACCAGTGACTAATATGTGAAGTCCAGAACAACTTTGTGAAATTTAGACCTTTAGCTACCTATAACACGGATTAAAAACGGATCTTCGAAGTCTATCCGCATACATCCGCCAAGATCTGTGGCACGTTTTAATACGCCTGCACAAGTCAATTTCGCCTAAATTCCAAGAAACAGAAACGGCATGGTCGTTGCTCAAGGGACTGCGTTGCTTTTGTACCAACGAAACTTGGGCGTGGTTGACAAAAGGAGGGAAAAGAAATGCTTTGGACGATTTTTGTAATTCTTTTGGTCCTGTGGTTACTGGGCGTGGTAAGTAGCTACACGGTTGGTGGGTTCATCCATATTCTACTCGTGTTAGCACTAGTGGTGCTGCTTATCAACATTATCGGCGGACGTCGTACAGTCGTATAAAAGGCAAACTCGCACACTGTTTGCCCTGCTCGACGCCCGACACCACGCCTGGTAAGTCGGGCGTCTATGAAATCAGGCAAGTGGTAAATCGACTACACTAATGATTCGCCCTACTGGATACAGATTCATTTGCGGATCCCAGTAGGGCGAACGCTTGTAGAAGAAGCGAAGTCGCGCTGAAGGACTGGCGGCAAATTCAGGATCCAGTGCAAGGAGTTGTCGAAACTCCTGCTCGACCGCTGGATCTTTCTCCATCATTTGGCGAGCGAGATCTTCGAGCACGTAGTGTTCTGCGTACTCCTTCTCTTCAAAGATCGCATTGAAGAAGCCCCAGTGGGCCAGGGAGTCAGGCGCTTCGGGCTCGAGTAGATTCAGTATCACTTTCGCTTTCGTCTGGGCCACTGGCACGAACGCTGAGCCCGGCGGAAAAATTCTGGTCTCGACTGTCTTCTCGGCGTCGAAGCGTGGCATGTGCCGGCCCTCGAATGGACCGTCAGGCCAGCTCACGTTTGTGAAGCGATAACTCTCGATCTCCACCGAATGAAACTCCGCGAGAGTCTTCATCTGTATGCCGTGCGCTTTCAACACATCGATCACTGTGGTCCATTGCGCCGGCACGATGTAATAGAGCGGCGGAGGCACCGCGGTTTTGACTCGCAACGTTTGATACATCGGGATCGTTAAGTCGAGCGGCTCGCGACCGTAAATCACGCGCAGATCTCCCGACACCTCGCTCTGTTCCGTCTCGTAAGTAAAAGCTTTCAAATCGAACGGCGTCGCCTCGTCAGTCAATTCAAAATCAATCGGAAAAAGTTTGTCCGGGTGATAAGCGCTGCCCATCGCGAGCGTGCGCTCGTCGGCTTCACGGCCGATTGTTTTCAGTCGTTGCGGATCGCGATTGACCTCAGTCAGCGCGGCGCGAAGAAAATCGTACGTTCCGATCACACGCGAGCGATAGTCTTTGATCATGTGCGTTTCGATCAGGATACCCGGACGATTTCTGATCGGTACGTATCCGGTCGAGAAACGAGGCGAGCCGGTGAAGTCTCTCGTGCCCAGCTCGAGATCGCGATTATCGACGAACTCGAGATACCACGAGATGATATTGCCCGCCGCTTCAGTCGCAGGCGCGACTTTCCCGCCGAAGACTTCGCGTTCCCATGCGAGCACCGCATTATCGACGCCGTCGTGATGTTCGTGGTGATACGTTATGTTGCAGCGATAGTCTGCGCCGTCTGTGACGTGACAGTCGATGAAGAGATCCGGTTCCCACTCGTCCCAGAGCTCCAGCCACGCGCGCGTCTCGGGCGTGTCGGCCTTCATGTAGTCGCGGTTGAGGTTCTGGTACGTGCTCGTCGTGCGCCAGCCCATGTCGGTTGGACCGTTCTGGTTGATGCGATTGTAAGGGCTGGAGCGCTCGTGGCCGTCAGTGTTGTAGATCGGGATAAATAGAAGGACGACGTTGTTCAGTATACCGGCGGCGGTTTGCGTGATCGCGATGTCGCGCAGAAGAGCAAAGCCGGCGTCCTTGCCGTCGGGCTCGCCGGAGTGAATGCACGCCTGGATCAGTACGACTGCTTTGTTCTGTGCTTTGGCCGCCTGTGGCGAGAACGTATGTGTTTCTGAAGCGATGACGAGTGGTAATTCCCTGCCCTCACCGCTGAAGCCAAAATATTGATATTCGATCGAAGGTGACGCGTGCGCGAGCCGGCGCGCGAAGGCGACGGTGTCTGAATAGCTCGGTGTTTCGCGGTAGTCGGTGCTTTCGGCGTGCGTACGCCACTCAGGGGGTATGTTTGTTGTAGACATGGTTTTCTCTGCGTGCTCTGCGTATCTCTGCGCCCTCTGCGTTTGACTGCCCTCGTCTCCTTTAACGCAGAGGGCGGCAGAGATACGCAGAGTACGCAGAGAGAAATTAGTTGAATTGAGTGCTACACGAGCGGCACTCCGAGCGCCGGCGCGCATTCAGAGTGCCGCATGCTGAACAACGAATGTACATCACTCGCGTGAACCAACCCGTGATGAACGCAGAAGCCCCCAATATCCCGACAAGGACAGCTGCGTTCAACAGAAAATCCTTCACTCCGCTCCTCTGGACCGATGATTGAGACCGCGTTCATACCCGGACTGGAACGGCCTGTCAAGCACCGTGTTCGCATACTGCGTTCTTAACTCATCTTCCACATCCGAATATGCCCTATCTCTGCGTTGCGGATGCAGCGCCGCCGTGTAGCCACGACGATAACTTTCCTCGTCCTCATCGAAGTTGCCGGTGTAGTGAGTGCGCTCTCCTTCACGCTGCTCGGCCCACCAGTTTTCGCGCAACACGTCGAGGTCTTCCGCGCCAGCTTTACTCATCACTTCAGCCGCATTGTCAGCTTGGTCGCCTTCATCCGCGTACGCGATCAGCACGGTATGTCCATGTCGCAGAGCATCTTCGTAAAGATAAACGTCTTCGTGAGGAATGCCTTCTCCCAGTTCTTCTTCTACCTGATCGCCGACTGCCGAACCCGCCGCTGCGCCGACCGTGCCCAGCAACGCCGCGCCAAGCATTCCAAACGCCAGCAACGGTCCAATGCCCGGAACCACCAGACTTGCGACCGCCAGGCCAGCGGTCGCGCCGCCCGCAGCGCCCATCGCTCCACCGACCGCGGCGCCCATCGCTTTGCCCATACCCGGCTCTTCAGTGTCGCTGACCGGAACACCCGCTTCGAGTCGTTCCGGCGCACTGCCTGGCCTTACGATTCCGATCCTTTTGTCCGGTATACCAAGGCTTCTTAACTGTTTGACTGCATTGTCCGCTTCATCTTGTGATTTGAATACTCCCGTAACTGCCTGCATGTTTATTCCTCCCGAATTGGTTTCGATCAGCTTGTTTATAGCGACTGACATTCCGCGGCAAGCAAAGAACGCGACCGACACAAATCGTTGAGGAATTCCGCAAAGCTATGTTAGAGTCGAAGGGCGATCAACCCAGTAAACACGAGGCTCAATAGCGGATGTACGACATCGTAGACAAACACTGGCCTATGTCCGAGGGCGATGGAAAGGCCACCCGCAAGAAGCGCCCGCGCATACTTGCGATCACGACCGATTGTTGCACCGGCTGCTCCGGATCACCGGCGTGTATCGAGTACTGTCCGATTGAAGCATGCATGTTCTGGGTGCCTGACGAAGATCATCCTCCGTTTGGACGCATCGAAGTCGATCCTTACCTGTGCATCGGGTGTCAGAAGTGTACGAGCAAAGGTCCCGATGGGGCGTTTCTCGATGGTTGTCCGTGGGACGCGATCGAGATGGTTCCGACCGATGACTGGGAAGGCGTACACGGGATCACGCTTCCTGATGCACCGCCCGCTCCTCCAGCGTAATTAGCCACAGATTTACACGGATTTTTGACGGATTGCTTTCGCCGTGAGGGATGCTTGTTCCTTCACGCGGGCGGAAGCGTCGGTTGAAGATGCGTAAGAGGTGATCAGGGGTAGGTCTTCTTTTGTTCCGACTAAAGCCAGGGCGCGCAGGGCTTCCCAGACGCTTTCTTCATCTGAATTCAAACTAATCAGGTCTTCGTCGCGCGTGATCTGAGAGCCGTTGGGCTTGAAGATCTTGTTTACGCGTCCGGGCAGCGGAGAGCGCAATTCCATAAGCTTTCCATCACTCTGCTGAATGCGAGCCAGTGGGGTAATGCGCGTTACTTCCGTTCCTTCGTGCATGCTGCTCGCTAGCACACCATCAGCAGGC
>JADMIO010361613.1_pt1 | contig 33525 bp, 27 predicted proteins | sample 8958161 | NCBI WGS metagenome assembly JADMIO01 (sample SAMN16585339, study PRJNA669376) | soil metagenome | isolation source: Crop rotation soil | place: USA: Cullars Rotation, Alabama | collected 2011 | reverse complement strand
CGCCAAAGTTCGGATTGGCGGCGCCGTTGATGGTCGGCACGCTGTCACGGATCACCGTACCGTTGGAAATCAGCGGCGTGCTGTAGAGATCGTTGACGCTGGGCGCCCGGAAGTCGCGCGAGAAGGTCATGCGATAGCGGATGTCGTCAATCAGGGTCCAGTTCACGCCCGCCTTCCACACAAAGGCCGCGCCGCTTGAGTCGTAATCGGCGATACGGGCCGCGGTGTCGACTTCAAATTTCTGCATCAGGGGCATGTTTGGGATGGTCAGCGGAATTACAGCTTCCACATAACCTTCGCGCACCTGGTTGGCGCCATAGAAGGCCTGCGCGCTGGCCTGGCGCCAGCCAAGCACTTGGGAGACTGGATCGGAGGTCTGGTTGATGGAGTCGCGGCGATACTCGCCGCCGATGGCCGCGGAAATCGGGCCCGCCCAGGTGCTGAACAGGTCGCCGCGCAGATTGCCGCCGATATTGAGCTGGTTATTGCCGTCCCTCACATAGGAGGTACCCCGGTAATAGGCCAGCCCCGACTGGCTGATGGTGCCGGGACCGAAAATATTGATCGGCACGCAGCCATTGGTCGGATTGGCGATGGTCGAACGGCAAACCGGCTGGCCCACCGGCACACCGGCCACGCCACCCGTGGCGGGATTCGCCACGGCATCGACCGCATTGAAGTAGTTGGTCTGGATGCGGTTGTTGAAGGACTGGTTGTAATAGTTGGCTTGGGTGTAGGCCACATGCGCATCCCAGCCCCAGCCGCCGAGCCAGGACAGAGTCCCCTGCGCCCCCGCCACGTAGCGCATATAGGTCGTAAGATTATTGTTGACGGTCGAGCCGTCTTCGAAATTCTCGCGGCCATAAAGGAATGTGGCGGGAAGCGTGCCGCCATTGCCTGCGATAAGCATGTTCCTGATGTTCAAGGCAGTCGGAGAGGTGGGGTTCCAGTTGGGCGAATTGATCAGGTAATAATTGTCGGTGTTGATCTTTAAGTCGCCGGGATTGTAATTGGGGACATTGGTGCCGATTTCGGTATCCGAGGAATACAGCACCGAAGCAAAGACCTGAATCGACGGCGTCAGGTCATAGCTCAGACGGGTATAAAGATTATAGCGTTCGGATTTCGCCAGCAGCACGCCGCCCGGTGATGCAGCGGGCTGCGTGACCGTCTGAACGCCGTCGCCATTCTGGCAATAATTGGTGGAACCGCAGAGCGCGCCTTGATTGAAGGGCGCCAACACGCCGCCTGCCAGGAATTGAAAATATTGGGTGGGCGCCCCGCTTTTCTGCGCCACTTGCATCACACCGCCACTGGTCACATTGGCCAGCGTGCCGCCGGGTGCAATGGTATAAGTCGGCGCGCCGGCCGCGACCGCCGCCTTGGTGTTGGTGAATTGGGTCCAGGCCTGCCGTCCCCAGGGACGCCGCGCTTCATAGATGATATGCGGCTGATTGTAGTAAGAGGCCGCGAACACGACCTGACCCTTGCCGCCGGCGAAGCCATGACCGTATGTCAGGCTGCCCGCCAAGGCGTGATCATCGCCATAGTTTGAGCCGGTGGCCTGCAAGTCGATCTTGCCGCCCTCCATCTTGGGCGTGAGCGACACGTTGATGACACCGGTGATGCCGTCCGAGCCATAGGCGGCGGACGCGCCGCCGGTGACAATGTCGATATGGTTGATCAACTGGGCGGGGATGACGTTAACGCTGAAGCCGCCGCCGGTGATGTTGGTGTCCGCGACCCGCATGCCGTCGATCAGCACCAGCGTACGGGAGGAGCCGATGTTGCGTAGGTTGAAGGTGCTGACGCCGATATTCTGGGAATTGTTGTTGTTCTGGTTCGGCGCCAGGGACGGAATTTCAGCGATGATGTCGGTGACCGTCAGCGCGGCCTTTTGCTCCAATTCCACACTGCCGATGGCGGTCGTGGGCGTAGGCGTCTCGAAGCCCTGACGGATAACGCGGCTGCCGGTGACGGTTACGGTCTCGGTGGTCTGATCTTGCGCCCATGCCGGCATGGCCAAAATGGCAGCGCTTGCGCTCATCAACAGAACGGCAAATTTCGATTTCTGCATGTGTTTCCCCTGCTCCAAATGGTTTGCCGCGCTGTGCGAGATGTCCCGTCTCGCCAGTGCGTGCTTCATCTCTGCCGGCGGCCCGCCAAATGTTTTCGCCCTTGCAGAGGTGCTGGGGACGAAGCTAGTCCTGACTTTAATCCCCCATGAAGGCAGAAATGCGCGAATGGGATGTGCAAAAATGCTGGTAGTGGTATCTAGTGTCCCGAGCGGCCGGTGCGGAGCTTGGAGCTGCATACAATGTGCAGCCGCAGGCACACGCCGTTTCGATGCCGTCGAATAATAAGGCGGGCCGGGGGATCGTTTGGAGAATTGGGACGATATCCGCGTATTTCTTGCGGTGGCACGGCAAGGCGGGCTGACATCGGCTGCCCAGCATTTGGGCATCAACCACACAACCGTGGCGCGCCGGCTGACAAGCCTGGAAGCATCGCTCCACACCAGATTGGTCAACCGTACCCCCACCGGTGTCACGCTGACGCCGGCAGGACAAAAATTCCTGCATCACGCCGAACGTATCGAGCATGAGGCCTTAAGCGCCGAGCAGCATGTCTATTCCGCCGACGGCACGGTTTCGGGGAAAGTCCGGCTGGCGACGCGGGAAGGCGTGGGCGCCTGGCTGATATGCCCCAAGGTTGCGGAGCTGAACCGCCGCTATCCCGATCTCAAGCTTGAGCTGGTTTCCGAAGCACGCACCATCAGTCTTCTCAAACGGGACGCCGACATAACCATCTCGCTGCAATACCCAACCCAGAGCCGCGTGATTGTGCAGAAGTTGATCGACTATCGTCTTGGACTGTTTGCGTCACCGGCCTATCTGGAAGAATTCGGACCCATCGACACAATCGAGGAATTGTATCGCCGTGACGTCATTTGGTATGTCGACGATTTCGTGGATATAGCCGAGCAGCGTTATATGCAGCGGATTGTGGCGAATTCGCGCGCCGGTTTCAGGGCCACCAACATTCTGGCGCAGTATGTCGCCCTGACCTCGGGCATGGGGGTGGGAATCATTCCCGTCTATCAGGCGGGTCAGGATCCCGCCCTGGTCCGGGTTTTGCCCAATGATGTCGAAGAAATGCGAACCTATTGGCTTTCGGTTCATCCCGACGCCCAAGCGTTGCCCAATGTGCGCGCCGTTATCGACTTTATCCTCGATATCATTCGAGAGAAAAAGAACCTATTCTAAGCCGTCCGCCGACTATAGGCGGCCGAAGCGTTTCACCGCTTCCTGAAGCGAGCGCAGCTTTTCGATATAGCCGTACATCGAATGCTCGGTCTGGTCCAAGGCTTGCGCCTTCACCAGCACCTCGGCCGCGATATCCTTCGGCACCACCACCACGCCGTCGCCATCCGCCACGATAATGTCGCCCGGATTGACGCGAACGCCGCCGGCGGTCACCGCAACATTTGCCGTGGCGCGATAATGTCCCAGCGAGGTGGACGGCACGATGCTTGCGGCATAGACAGGGAACGCCATCTTTTTGATGTAAGAAACGTCGCGCACGCCGCCATCGATCACCGCCCCGCTATAGCCGCGCGCATTCATCGCCGTGGCCATCAAGCCGCCGATCCCGGCCGTGTCCTCGCCATCCTGCAGCACCATCACATACACCGAATTCGCGGCCCCGCCATCCAGCGCTTCCTGCATTGGCGTCACCGCGGCGGGCGGGCTGCCCTCGACCTTGTCCATCTGGACCGTCACGGCGAAACCGGCGATTTTTCCGTCGGAGATCGCATGGATGCGGTGCGACATGAAGGTGCGTCTATTGTAGAGCTGTTCCATCGCGTCCGAGACGCCACCCGTCTCGACATGGCGATAGGCATCGATCAGAAGGGCCGGATTTGCGGCATAGGCCTTGGCATCGGGCAAAGGCTGGGCAACCACGCCTCCGATCAGGCATGTCAGCAGCCCGCCAACAAGAAACAGCGCCGACTTTTCCTTCCAGGACTTGATCTGAATGCGCAAACCCACCCTCCAATGCACGGACGACCAAAGATATCGCGGGTGGCGAGAAGCGGTCAATTGGCGCTAAAAAGCGGCATATCTATTGAAAATGAAGCTCTCCCAGCACCGCATAGCCCCGGTACAGTTTTCGAAAGCTGCAGGACCGATTTACGGAACGGGCCACGCGGTTCAGCTGTTCGCAGAGATCCAAGCGCGGCGTGACGGAAAAACAATTCAGCCAGGCGAAGAGTCCTTGCCGGAACCAGCCCGGCAACTCCGCCTGATCGCTGAAATCCACGACATATAAAGCGCCCTTGGGCGCCAGCAGCCTGGCGGAGCCCTCGAGCACCGCCGTCCAGCCGGGAATCATCGACAAAGCATAAGAAATGACAATGCGGTCGAAACGATCGACACCAAAGAGAGACTCGGGATCAAAGGACGTGGCATCCGCCAAGCCCACCAGCACGCGGTTGTTCGCCCCTTCGCGCTGAATCGAGGCCCTGGCGGTTTCCAGCATGGCGGCCGAGACATCAATGCCAAAACACCGCGCCGTCGGGTAACGCCGGGCGATCGCCAGCAGGTTTCGCGCGGTGCCGCAGCCGATTTCCAAAACCGTGCCTGACGGCGGCACCGCAAGCTCACGAATGAGGGTGTCCCGGCCGAGCAAATAGGGCTTGCGGGTCAGGTCATAGAAATGCCGCTGGAAGCGATAGATCGCGTCCATCTTTGCGGACGCGTCATTCATGCCACGTCCAACGTGTAAAGATGAAATCCGCCGTAAATGGAAGAGCGGTCACGCTCATTCAGCGCCCTGCTCTGCGCCTCGTGATAGGTCCAGGCGTCCAGAATTTCATCCGGTATGCGGCCGGGCAACAAGCGCTCGTCGGCGGCGGTGCGGAAAATGACGCGCGCGCCGGGAGCCGCGCTTCTGGTTATCTCGCGCCAAAGATCGGTGAGCTGTTGATCGCTCATCCAATCCTGCGCGTCCAACAGCACGAAGGCATTCACCGATCTGTTGGGGCTGCGCGACAGGAACTGGGTCATCGACTCATGGCGAACGCTGACGCGATTGCAGCGTGTCCGGATGGCGTAAAAATGCGCGGCGTCGAGATAGGGAGGAAGCGATCCGCCTTCCGATACGCAATAGCCGCGGCCGAAGGCCTGGTGGGCGAAATAATTTTCGCTGATCGGGAAGCTGCAGGCGAGTTTTTCCACCCGCTGGCGCAGGACATCGGACATTTCTTGTCCGGCCGCCAGGGCGGTGAATTGCGCGGGGGGAATCCCCAGACCATAAAGCGACGCCGGATTCTTCAAGATCCATCGCAACAGCCAATGATCGAACACCGGCGCAATGTCCTTGTCGAATATCGCCCGTTGCTCCTCCACCGTATGCGCTAGGGCGACGGCCTTGACATTCACGCCCAGGGTCCGGCCCATCAAATGCGCCGCGCCGATGAAGCGTCCCAGCAGGCCGGCCTGATAAAATCCGCGTGCGAACACGCTGATGCGGCGGCGCCCGAACATGTCCCGTTCCTGCCAATAGCGCAGCGATTCCTTGTCCAGCTGGCCGGCAAGATATTTGTCGAAGACCGCCACATTCGACTTCAAATTGGCATGGGCGAAGAAATTGGCGAAGTGGGCATAGGACGGCAGCACACGCGCCGCCAGCAGCTTCAGCCGGTTCAACGCAATGTGCGCGTGATTGAGGTCAAGCGCGGTGATACGGGCGGGATTTGCGATCAGGTAACTGAGGACATTGCAACCGCCCGAAGCGATGGCGACAATGTGATCGTCCGGCTTGATGGCGAGCGCCTCCATGTCCACCACCGGATCTTCCCAGATTTGGGGATAGACCATCCCCTGGAAAGCCAGGGTGAACAGGCGCTCACGGATGCCTGGCAGCGATAAGGTGCTGCTGCGATGGACTGCTTCATCAAGGCAAGCCGCGGTGGCGCGCCTGTTTGCCAAAAGCGTCAAATAACCCTCACGCCACCAACACCAGCCGGTGCCTAGCCGACTCCCGTGACGAGGCTGTGACGGTCGTGTCGTCTGGGGCCGGTTTTTCAGCCGTAGCGCAGCTTAAGACCCACGACAAAAACTCGAACCCGCGGCCCGACGAAAGCGTCTTTTCCGCCAGACTAGGCGCGCCAATCAACTGCGGGCGGTTGCCAGTGTCGCGTCGGCCAGAACATCCATGCTATCGAATATGGGGCGGACGATGCCTTCGGGCGGCCCCATGACGGAAAATTCGGTGCAGGCAATCAGGAATGCGTCGGCATCGCTGACGGCCGCCGCGATCCTGGCATAGTCCTTCCGGTGCTGGGCGCTGAGTTGGCCGGCCTTGACGGCCTTGATGATCGCAAGAAATTCACTCTCATGTTGCGGGCCGGGATAGACCGCCTCCAGGCCGACGCGCTGAAATTGCTGGTCGTAGAGACCGACCAGGCGAACCGCCGGAGAGGCCAGCATGCCGATGCGGCGCGGCTTTGAATCCAGCGCCAGCAGTCTTTGCACCGACAGCTCGACCATATCCAGGACGGGAATTTGCACACTGCGCGCAATCTTCCCCAGATAACAATGCGCGGTGTTGCAGGGCATGACCAGAAAATCGGCGCTTTGCGCTTGCAGCCCCTTGGCCATTTCGCAAAGCACGGGCGACGGATCTTCGCCGGTCCCCTCGATCAGCGCCGCGATGCGTGAGGGAATTTTGGGATTGTTGTCGACCAGCATCCGCAGATGATCTTTGTCATCCCGGGCCGGTGTTTTGGCGATGACACGGCGCATGAAATCGACCGTGGCTTCGGGCCCCATCCCGCCAATGATTCCGACGACCTTCTCGCGCATGGCTCAGCCATAGCCTGGCAAATCGAATTGGTCGGAATAGCCGAACAATCCCGCGGACCCGCCGGTATGCAGGAACACAACGTCGCTATCCTTGGCAAAAAAGCCTTTGCTCACAAGATCGATCAGACCATCCATGCCCTTCCCGGAATAAACCGGATCCAGAAGAATGGCTTCGGTCCGCGCCACCAGTTTCAAAGCTTCGCGCATTCCCGGTGTGGGAATGCCGTAGCCGGCGCCGACATAATCGCAATTCGCCACCACATGTTCGCGCTTAATGATGCCGGGCAGGCTCATATGGTCGGCGGTGCGGCAGGCAAGATCAAAGACAGACTGCTCCTGTTTTGGCTTGGGCGCCCGCACGCCGATGCCCAAAACCGGAATTGCGGAATTCATCGCCACCAGGCCGGCAACCAGACCGGCCTGGGTGCCCGCGCTGCCGGTGGCATGCACGACATGCGCGATCTTCAGGCCCATGTCATTGGCTTGATACACCAGCTCAAACGCGGCGTTGACATATCCCAGCGCCCCAACCGGATTGGACCCTCCACCCGGGATGACATAGGGCTTTTTGCCTTTGGCGCGCAGGTCCGACGCCAGGGCCTCCATCTCCGCATTCATGTCGGCGCCGCCCGGGCGCTTGGAGACGGTGGCGCCATGCAGCCTGTCCAGCAGCACATTTCCGTTCAGTGTGTAGTCGGGTGTTTGATTGCCGGTCCGGTCTTCCAGCAAGAGGTGGCATTCCATCCCGAACTTCGCGGCCGCGGCGGCCGTCTGGCGTGCATGGTTGGACTGGGTCGCGCCTTGGGTGATGATGGTGTCCGCGCCTTTTGCAACCGCCTCCCCCATCAGGAATTCCAGCTTGCGGGTCTTGTTGCCGCCGGTCGACAGGCCGGTGCAATCATCCCGTTTGATCCAAAGCCGCGGACCGCCCAAATGCTTCGACAGCCGCTCCATCGGCTCCAGCGGCGTGCTCAGATGTGCAAAACGAAGGCGGGGAAAACGGGAAAGATGCATTTCGGCTCCTACAGGGACTTATTTCGGCCGTCGCATCTATTAGTATTCCACTCGTGCGGCTATCGGAAGCCTGTCGCCCCGCCTGTTGCAATTGCTAACGCAGGCAATGGCGTGGACGCCGCGGCGGCAGTTCACTAAGTTGATGAGCAGAAAAACCGGCAGATAAGCCAGGCGGGGATAAATCACATGCCAAAGGGCCTTCCGTGCGAAAGTTGAGCCCCTCCGGCATTGTGCTCGCGATTTTGTGCGCGATGTATTTCCTTTTCTTCCTCAATCGCACCAATCTTGCGATCGCCGGTCCCGCCATCCAGGCGGACCTTGGCCTCAGCAACGCCGATCTTGGCTTGGTGTTCGCGGCGTTCGGCATTCCCTATGCCGTGCTCCAGCCCTTGGGTGGCGCGATCGGAGACAGGTTCGGGCCCCGCACAACGCTTACTGTGTGCACCTTGATCGTCTGCTTGGCGACCGGATGGGTCGGCGCCGCGGGCGGCGTGATATCGCTTTTTCTCGCCCGTGTCCTGCTCGGCATCGGCGAAGGCGCAGGATTTCCCACCGCGACCCGCGCCATGGCGGCCTGGACGCCAAAGGGCCAATGGGGTTTCGCCCAGGGCATCACCCATACCTTTTCACGTGTCGGTGGCGCCGCCGCTTCCCTTATCGTCGCCGGTCTGATCGCGATGTTCGCCTGGCGCGCCGCGTTCTTTTTGCTGATTCCTATCACCCTGGCCTGGGCGATTATTTGGTTCTGGTATTACCGCGACGATCCCCGCAGCCATTCCTCGGTCACGCCGGAATTGCTGGCGCGTCTCACCCCGAGAAAAGCCGCAGCCGCCAAATCCAAAATCCCGTGGCTGGCGCTGGGGCGCCGCATGGCGCCGGTAACGGTAGTCGATTTCTGTTATGGCTGGTTCCTGGTCGTTTTCCAGACTTGGATTCCCAATTATTTCATCCAGAATCACGGGATCAATCTGGGCAAGACCGCGCTCTTTTCCACCGGCGTTCTGTTCGCCGGGGTGATCGGCGATACCGTGGGTGGAATTCTGACCGACACCATCCTCCATCGCAGCGGGAATATCCTCCTGGCGCGGCGCGGCGTCCTGATTCTCGGATTTCTGGGAGCATGCCTGTTCATGATTCCGGTGGTGTTCACCGCCGATCTGATGGTGGCGACCATTTGCCTGTCGCTTGCCTTCTTTTTCGCGGAACTGATTGTGGCGCCGATTTGGGCCCTGGCGATGGATATCGCGCCCGGCTATGCCGGCACCGCCAGCGGCATGATGAATTTCGGCTTCGGCCTGGCCAGCATCATCTCGCCGATATTCTTCGGCATCACGATCGAGCGCACCCATAATTGGACATTGGCCTTTACCGTCTCGATCGCCATGCTGCTGTTGGGCGCCTTCCTCACCTGCTTTCTGCGGCCCGACCGGCCCTTTGTCGATGCAAAAGAGTAGTGCGGCGCGCGTACCCCGCTAAGACATTCTGGAGAGACACCGATGCGCTTCTCGGGTACCGCAGCACTTCTCATTCTTGGCCTGGTCACGCTGGCGTCTGCCAGAGACATGCAGGAAAGCGGTCCAGCCGCCGATGGCTCGCCGGCCTGGTTTATCGATCATGCCGCCGACATCCATGTCCACAATTACGAAACCATGTGCACCAGCGATACGGCCAAATATTGCGCTGGAAAGAGCCGCGAGGCGCTGCGCATCTGTCTTTCGTCCAACAAATCGAAGGTGAGTCAGACCTGTCAAACCGCGCTTGCCATGCCCTGGCAGGAAGGAGGCTTTGATACATCCAGCACAGCCCCCTGCGCGCATTCCATATCCTGTGCCCCGAAAGCCGCCAACAATCCCGATGGCGTCAATGGCGGCGTCGGAATTGTAAGCCGCGTCGAATGGAAATCGGACCCGGAAAATATGGGCTACAAGGCGGTCTATCCTTATGAGTTGCCGCCCGGCGGCGGCGGCGCCACCGCCGTCAGCATGGATTCCAAGGGAAATCTTTGGGTGTTTCAGCGCGTTCCGCCCGGCATGCCCGAATTGTTCAAGTTCGGCCCGGACCACAAGCTTCTTCTGGCGCTGGGCGACAAAGAACTTGGCGCCCACCAGGACAAGGCGCATGGCCTGCGCGTCGACGCCGATGACAGTGTCTGGATCTGCGACGCGAACGGTGCGACCGTGAAGAAAATCAGCCCCGATGGCAAAGTCCTGTTCACGCTGGGCGAACATGGCCATCCGGGCGATTGGAACGAATCCAAGGGACAACGCTATCTCTGGCAGCCGCTCGCCATCGCCTTCGCCCGGGACGGATCGGCTTACATCGCGGAAGGCCACGCCAATGAGAGTCCCAATGATGTCGGCTCCGCTGATCCGGCCAACCGCTCAGGCGCGTCGCGCATCATCCATGTGACCAAGAACGGAAAGTTCATTCGCCAGTGGTACGGCAACATCAACGGTCCCGGGAAATTCTCCCAGGCCCATGACGTGGCGGTGGATCCACGCAATGGCGATGTCTGGATCGGCGACCGGGAGCAATACCGGCTGGTCGTCTACACAGCCGAGGGCCAATTCGTCAAAACCATCCAGATGCGGAACCTCACCTGCAACGTGGCGTTCGACGCGCAGGGGCGTCTTTGGATCGGCACGGGCCAGGACGGCCAGATTCTTCAAATCGACCGCAACGGCAAAGTGCTGGGCGCCATCGGAAATGGGCGGGGTTGGGGTTATGGCCAGCTCAGCGAAACCGGCTACATCACCTGGGACAAAGAGGGGAATATGTACACGGGCGCCACCGGTCAGGACCGCGTCACCCAATGGGTGAAGCCAAAGCGCTGAACAGACGGACCCCAATGTGGGGAGCGTAGAGCGCGTCCACTGGCTAAAACTTTGATATCAAGGGATTAATAGATCGCACGCCCCGTAAGGCTAACATCGCAAGGCGTCAGCTGTGAGAGGTCGCGGCCGCTGACAAATCAAGTATATTTGGACAAATAATATTCGGCCGACACCCAGGGGATTGCCTTATGCGACATACCAAATTCCTCGTCTCCGTGGCTGCTGTCGCCTTGGCCGGCACCGCGCCGGCCGCCGCCGCGCCCTGGGTCAAAGGCTTTGTGGTCGGCAATTATGAATATGCCTTCCGCTATGGCGGGCGCGCCGATTTCAGCCGCGGCACCGAGATCGAGCCGGGGGTAGACTGCCCGCACGGCAGCTCCGTTCATTTCGCCAATGACGCCCAGACCAGAAAAGCGGTGGCGCGCCAGAAATGGCGTTCGCAGCAGGAGATCGACTGGATCGCCAAGCCGCCCGGCCTGGACGAAGTGCGCGCGCCTGTGTTGACCCGCTTCTGGATCTGGAACCGCGCCATCGCCTATCGCGGCTACAAGAAAGACATCGAAACCTACGTCAATCCCTGGGCGACGGATGATCCCGGCCAGCCCCAGGTCACCAGCCGCATCGGTGACGGTTTCAACCTGGACGGCAAGATCAAGGCGAATGATTTCGTCAGTCCCGATGGCGAAAAAGGCATCGACAATAATCTGTACCGGGCCTGGGGCTGTGACGCGCCCTGGCGCGGCAATGGCAACGCCACCTTGGACCTGCGCGCCAACGACAAGATGCAGGACGGTCTTTACACCATGGTGATCCGGATCTCGGGCAACCAGGATCCGATGAATGACAGCGACGCCACGCTGGAGATCGGCTATTCCCCCGATCGCATCGTCAAGGACGCGCGCGGCGGCATCGCGGTGGACTATTCCTATCGTATTCTGCAATCGGCCCAGTACACCAAGCTGAAAGCCAAGATAAAAAACGGCGTGGTGGAGACCGAGCAGGTGGAACATCTGCACACCCCGCGCATTGCCTGGTTCTACGACCAGACCGGCGATACCAATTTCACCAAGGGCAAGATCAAGCTGAACCTGGCTGCCGACGGCCTAAGCGGCAACGGCTTGATCGGCGGCTATCGCAACTGGCGCGATCTTTATACCGAGAACACTTTCGCCCAGGATGGCGGGCAACAAGGCATTCGCGAGCATGAGGATCATGTCTCGCTTTACTATGCGCTGCGCCGCAATGCCGACGGTCAGTTCAATCCCAAAACCGGCAAGTATGACGGGATCTCCAGCGTCTATCGCATCAAGTTCGCCTCCGCCTATGTGGTGGACCCCGACAAGCCGATGGATATTCCCAAGCTTGTGCGGGAGGAAGATCGCAAAGCCGCGTTCGAGGCCACCAAGCTCGCGACCATCACCGGCGCGGAAACCCGCATTCCGCAACTTGTGCCGGAGGGCACCAGCGAGTTCGGCGCCGGCATCACCGAAGGCCTGGTGGAAGACCTGCCAAGCGGGGAATTCTTCCTGAAGACCCTTTATCGCCAGCACTATCCGGGCGAAGATGAGGAAGGCACACCGCCCTGGCTGATCGAGCGCAAGCGCTCCGAAGGCGGCACCAGCCAGAAGAAAATCCAGAAGCAGCCTCAACAACAGCAGCCGGCCAAGCCCCAGCAACAGGTGCGCAACGAGCCGCAGAAGTAGAAAAAATTTTCGCTTTGCGCGTAAGGGGCCCGGCGGTCAGGCAACGGGCCCTTTACTTTTTGAACTCCACCAGGATCGCCTCGTAAGCCGCATCGCCGGCATTTTCATCGCTCTGCATCCCCGGCATCAGCCATTGCACCTCGCCGGGCCGGTAAGTGGCGGTTTTTGCGGCTCCGTTCGCACCGACCGTTTTCAGCTGGGCCGGCGTCAGGAACACCAGCAGCCGCTCTAAACGCTCCTCATATATTGGCGTTTTTTCGCCCTTGCCCAGCTGCAGCCGCAGCACCCGCACCTGGTTGTTGTCGAGCTCAACCTTGAAGTGCGCCGGATCCACCACGTTCGGATCACGCGCAGCATATGTGACGGTGGGCACCATATTTGGCGGCGACTTCAGTTCGACGTGCGCAATGTCGACCGGGCCATTGGCGGCGATGGTCGCGGTGTGCGTTCCCATGGCGTTGTTCCATTGCACCTCGCCCGCTTTGAAATGCTCGGGGCTGACCCTGCCGTCCGGGTAGCGGATGGTGTTGGTCCCCGCCTGGAGATAGATCATCACGCGATTGGTGAGGTGAACATGGGGCTTGGTGACTTCGCCCGGCGCCCCCGCGCTGAGCTGTACCCGCGCCACCCTATTGTCGATCGGCGTGGTAGCAGGGTCGTAGGGGATACCCGCATGGGAAGCCGCCGCGGCGGCGAATGCCAGGACTGTCAGCATGAGATCGACCCCTTCCCCGTCCGGTTAGTATGCCGTGCATCCCGTGCCGAGCAAATGCCGAATATGGTAGCTTTATGAGCGGGGAGGATTTCCCATGAGAATGGTTCATACCCTACTGGTTGGAATGCTTGCCGTCGCCGCGGTCACTTCGCCCGTAAGGGCCGCCATCACCAGGACCAGTTGGGGAGAAACGCCCGAGCATCAGAAGGTCGATCTTTATACCCTGACCAACGGCCGTGGCATGGCGGTCAAACTGTCCACCTATGGCGCGGTGATCCAAAGCCTCAACGTCCCCGATCGCAAAGGCAGAAGCGCTGACATCGTCCGGGGCTTCGATTCCCTTGCCGGCTATCTCGTTCCGGGCAACAGCCATATCGGCGCGGTGATTGGGCGCTATGCCGACGACATCGCCAAAGCCCAATTCACCCTGGAAGGCGTCACCTATCATCTCAACCCCAACACCGCCGCCGGTAACACCATTCACGGCGGTGTGGCCGGATTCGACAAGAAAGTCTGGCAGGCGACGCCGCATGACGGCGCCGAGCCCAGCCTGACCTTGCGCTATACCAGCCCCGATGGCGAAGAGCATTTTCCCGGCGCCTTGCAAGTAACCGTCACCTATACGCTGCTGGCGGACAATGCGCTGCGACTGGACTATCGCGCCACCACCGACAAGCCCACCGTGCTGAACCTGACCAACCACGCCTATTTCAATCTCAAGGGCCATGATCAGGGCGATGTGCTGGATCATCGCCTGACCATGATGTCGGACACCGTCAATCTGGCGGATGAAAACCGGCTGGTGACCGGCGCGAGCGAACCGGTCAAGGGCACGGCCTTCGATTTCACCAAGCCCACGACCATAGGCCAACACATCAATGACACCGACATGCAGATCGCCAGCGGGCCGGGCTATGACCAGAACTTCATCCTGCGTGGACGTGCGGGAACGCTCAGATTGGTTGCCCGCGTGGAGGAGCCGACATCCGGCCGGGTGATGGAAGTCTTGACCACCCAGCCCAGCATCCAGCTCTATTCCGCCAATGGCGCCAAGCCGCTGACAGGCAAAGGCGGCGCGGTCTATATCCAGCACGGCGCCTTATGCCTGGAGACCGAGCATTATCCCGATGCGCCGAACCATCGTGACTTCCCCACCACCGAGCTGAAGCCCGGCGAGGTCTTCCACGAAGTAACGGTGTTCCGCTTTCCCAAACCGGAATGACCGCGCGATCCGCTGTACGGCAATGCCCATAATGCTGTAGTTTCTGACATAAAATAGGCGCTGAAAGCGCCGGGGAGGAAGCGGAAATGGATAGACGCAAATTCATCCAGGCGGCTGCCGCAGCTGCGATTGGCGCCAGCGCAACAGACGCCGTTGCCCAGAAATCCCCGATTCCCCTTATCGACACCCATGTCCATCTCTACGATCCCACCCGCCCGCAAGGCATTCCCTGGCCGAACAAGGACCAGCCGGCCAGCATCTACCGCCGCTTCCTGCCCGGCGACTATGCCAAGATCGCCGAACCCCATGGCGTGGTCGGCGCGATCGAGACCGAATGCAGCCCCTGGATCGAAGACAATTACTGGGTGATGGAGGTTTCGAAGAACGAGCCCATCATGGTGGGCGAAGTGGGCGATCTGTTGCTCGGCCATCCCGATTATCGTGAACACTTAGAACGGCTGCACAAGAACCCGCTTTATGTCGGCATCCGGGTTTCCAATCTTTGGGGCCGCAATGTGGAAGAGTTGCTCAAGAAGCCGCAATGCTGGGACGACCTCAAGGCGCTGTCCGATGCGGGCCTGTCGATGGACTTTGGCGGCGGCGAAAAAGAAGTGCGGCAACTGCTCCAGATCACCGACCGCATTCCCGGTCTGCGGGTGGTGATCAACCATCTGCCGGGTGCTCGGGTCCCCGAGGATCCGGCGGTGCGCGCCACCTGGCAAAAAAACACCCAGGAACTGGCCAAGCGTCCGCACATCTATGTCAAGTTCTCCGAAATCTTCCAACGCGTGGATGAGCGCGGCCGCCGGGTGACAACAGGCGGGCGTATTCCCAAGGACCTCGCCTTCTACAAACCACGGCTGGACGAAATCTACGAGACCTTCGGTCCCGACCGGCTGATGTTCGCCAGCGACTGGACCAATAGCGAGCCGATGAGCAGCTTCGGCGAGCTGGTGGCGCTAGACCTGGAATATTTCACGCCCAAGGGCCGCGAGGTGATGGAGAAAGTCTTCTGGAAGAATTCCTTGGCGGCCTATCGCTGGAAGAAGCGCCGCGCCAACCAGCCCAGCCTCGCCTGACCGGTCCATAACAAGGAGAAGGTGCCAACGACATGCTGAAGCACATCGCCGGCGCATTGATTGTTGCGGCATTGTCCGCTTCGCCCGCTCTGGCACAGACACCGGTTTCGGGTTTCGCCGCCGCCCAGAAGCAATTCGATAGCACCTGCGCCGGTTGCCATGGCGAAGGCGGCGCCGGCGGCGACCGTGCCCCCGCTTTGACCAACAATATCAACCTGCGCATCATGAATGCGGCGCAGATCCACGACCTGATAAAAAGCGGCACGCCAGGGGGTATGCCCGCTTTCAACCTGCCGGACAGCACGCTGCAACAATTGGCGAGTTGGCTGCGCTCCTTAAACCAGTCCGCGCTCGACACCAAGCCAGCCGGAGACGTGGCCGCGGGACAAGCGACGTTCTTCGGCAAAGGTCAATGTTCGGGCTGTCACATGGTGCAGGGCCACGGCAAGGCCAATGGACCGGACCTGTCGGCCATCGGCCGCCGCGCCACAGTACGCGAGCTGGAGCTGGTGCTGGACAATCCCACCTCTCAAATGGGTATCCACACCACCGCAAGCTGCCCGCGCTGGGCCTTCTGCCCGGATGACGGCTGGCGCATCGTCAATGTGAAGCTGCGCGATGGCGGCCAATTGCGCGGTTTCGCGCGCGGCCGGGCCGAACATGACCTGGAATTGCAGACCCTGGATGGCGGCCTGCATTTTCTGACCGACAAACAGTATGCGCAGATCACACCGGAGAAGAATTCCATCATGCCGCCCTTCAAGGACAGCGCGGAGGAACGCCGCGATCTGATCGCCTATCTCGCCAGCCTGGGCGGCACAAAGTCTGCTCCCAAAGCCGGAATGGAAGAGAAGATTCCCGCCGAGGCCATGGACCGGGTGCTCAAGCCCAAACCGGGGGAGTGGCCGACCTATAACGGCGTCTTGGGCGGCAATCGTCACAGCCCGCTCAACCAGATCAACACCGGCAATGTCCAGAACCTGCAGATGGAATGGGTCTATTCGCTGGAGGCGCCCAATCTGGAAACCACGCCCATTGTGGTGGACGGGGTGATGTATGTGACCTCCGCCGACAAGGTCTGCGCCCTAGGCGCCGGCACCGGCCGACAGCTGTGGTGCTTTTCCTATACCGAGCCCACCGCCGACGGCCGCCCCCGCAATCCCGGCGCGGTCAATCGCGGCGTGGCGGTGCTGGGTGACCGCGTCTTTTTCGCCACCACTGACGCGCATCTGATCTGCCTGAACCGGCTGACCGGCGGCTTGATGTGGGACAACAACATGCCCCAGGCCAAGGGCCATTTCGGCTCCAGCTCGGCGCCCATGGTGGTGGGCGATCTGGTCATCACCGGCGTCAGCGGCGGCGACAGCCCGTTGCTGGGTTTCCTGGTGGCTTACAAAGCCACCACGGGTGAAGAAGTCTGGCGCTTCCACACTATCCCGAAGCCCGGCGAACGCGGTTCTGAAACCTGGAAAGGCACCGCCATCGGCATTGGTGGCGGCGCCACCTGGCTGACCGGCTCCTATGATGCCGATACCGGCACGCTCTATTGGACGGTCGGCAACCCCTTCCCCGCCACCGACGCGGCGGAACGCGGCGGCGAGAATCTCTACACCAATTGCGTGATCGCGCTGGATGTGAAGACCGGCAGGCTGAAATGGTATTACCAGTTTACGCCGCACGACCTGCATGACTGGGACGCCACCGAGCCGATGCTGCTGGTCGATGCCGATTATGGCGGACGCCCGCGCAAGCTCTTGCTGCAGGCCAACCGCAACGGCTTCCTATTCGTGCTCGACCGCATCACCGGCCAATTTCTGATGGCCAAGCCCTTTGTCCGGAAAATGAACTGGGCGAGCGGTTACGGCGCCGACGGCAAGCCCCGGCTTTTGCCCGGCAATGATGTGACCCCGGCGGGCGTCAAAGGCTGCCCGTCGGTTCGCGGCGCCACCAACTGGTACGCCACCTCTTTCAGCCCCGAAACCCGCCTCTTTTATGTGATGGCGGTGGAGGATTGCAGCATCTACCGCCAGACTTCCAAGGAGAGCCAAGGCTATGAAGGGGTGCGCGATCCCAACGACCCGGGCCTCAAATATCTGCGGGCGTTGGATATCGAAACCGGCAAGACGGTATGGGAGATTGCGCAGGAAGGGCCGCAGGAAGCCAATTATTCCGGCGTGTTATCGACTGCGGGCGGGCTTGTGTTCTACGGCGAAACCGGCGGCGGCTTTGCCGCGGTCGATGCCAAAAACGGCAAGACGCTGTGGATCATCCATGGCAACCAGCCTTGGCGAGGTTGCGCCATGACCTACATGCTGAACGGACGCCAATATGTCGCCGTGGCGTCGGGCAGCAATATTTTGACTTTCGCGCTGAAGTAGCCTGGCCGGCCGCTACCGCGTCGCTTCAGAGGCGATGGCGGTCGTGCCGCTGTTGTTCACTTGCCGCTCCGGCGCCGGATTGCGCACCAACGGCAAGACATTGCCTTTCTCGTCCAGCCGGCCGGGCGCGTCGAGATTTTTCAGAAAGAACTCCTTGCTCGGCAGGTCCGCGATCGTATTCTCCATGGCCGGGAATTGGCCCTCGCCTGTTCCCAGCGGCACGTCTTGAACCATCCTGGTGGTGACTGCCCTGATCATCGCGGCCTTCTGGGCCTCAAATCCTTCCCGGCGATGTTCGTCTTCCGGCAGCCTGCGGACCTGCGCGGGCCTGGCGGGATCGACCACATGGGCGGGAACCGCCTTGATCCTATAGGCCATCGAGATGCCGGTATTCCGGCCCGTCTTGGGATCGGGCATGCCGTCCGCATTGCGCTTGAGCGCATAATACAAGCCCACCGCATCCTCATGGTCGCGGATGCCCTGCTCCGCACCGGTCTGGGCAAAGGTGTTCTCCGCCAACAGATCCAGCCAATTGCGATAGCCGCCGACAAAACCGGAAAGCCCCCTGCCGTCGGCGTCAATCTCCAACCGCAAACGTCCCTTGTGAAAATCGGCATCGCCCATCTGATCGGGAAACCAGCCGATGCGCGGAACATGCAGCCGGTCGGCTTGCTCACTCTCCGCCACGCCGTTTTTAATCGTCGCTTTCAGCTTGGTGTATTGCTCGCTTTTGACGATGCGGTAGGAATAATCCGAAGCGACATTGGCGCGCGCATCCCGCACGATCTTGTCAGGCGAATAGCCGATCTCGACCGTGGCATCGGTATCGTTCATCGGGTCCTGATTGCCGGAAATCCGGATCACCACGGTATAAAGCCCTTCCTGCATCTGGGTGTTTTCCCGCAGGTCCAGGGTCCCGGTGGCGGGATTGCGGAACGGCGCGTCGCAGCCCCAGGCGCGATAGAGCGCATTGTCGATGCCGCGCCTGCCGTCGGGGGCGGCAAAGCCGCCGGTCTTCTGGTTGCCGTCCAGATCGAAGCCGTCGGAAATCCTGCTCACCACTTGCGGCTGGCCGGGATCATCCGCCGCGAAAGGATTGATGTAGGTTTCGATGCCCTTGCGCCAGCCGCGATAGGACACCGACCGGCCCCAGACATAAAAGCGGACATAGGTCGGCAGCCTGGCCTTATCAATCTGCGGCGGCGCGACGATGTAATCGATCTCTTGCTTGCTGCGCCAGGGCTGCCGCGACAGCGCCTTGCGCATCTCCGCCTCGTCATTGAAATGGGTCGCGCTGCCGCGAGCGCAGTCGGCCGCGGGCGCGGTCTCCGCCATGCCTGGCCGCCCGCCATAACGGAAAGCGAAACCATACTCGCGAACGACAAACCCACGCGTCCAGGGCGCGGCCGCCGCCGGCTGCGCCAACCCGGCGATGAGTGCCGCGGCGACAGTGGAACCCAACAGGCAGTTTCGCAGGGTCAAGCCAGCAGTTCCGTATAAGCGCTTCGGGTTTCCATCGACCCCTTGCCCCAGTTGTCAACCGAGAGACCCATAAGTTTTTGCGCCGTCAGGCCCACGCGCGATACCGGATTGCCGCCGCCGGCGATGTGATATCCGGTCTTCATGCGGCCATTGGCGTTGCCTGCCAGCATGATCGGAATGCCGTCCACCGCATGAATCTTGGCATAGCTCTGGTCGCTATAGGCGAACAACAGACTGTGATCCAACAAGGTGCCGTCGCCTTCCGGAATCGAATCCATTTCCTTCAGCACACTGGCAAGCAACTCCATGCTGTAGACATTGTATTTGGCGACATTGGGCTGATAACCCAAGACCGGATCGATCGCTTCCATATGGGTGGTCACGTGATAGCCCAGGGGATCGCCCGGCACGAAGATGTTCGAACCCGGCTCGGAAATCGCCAGATTGAACACCCGCGTTTGGTCGGTCGCCAGCGCCAGCGCCCCCAGCCTGGCCATCAGCGGTGTCACGGTGCGCACATTGGGCAAGGCATAGTTCACCGGCATCTCGCCCGGCGCCGCGGGGATCGCGACCTTGGCCACCACTTCGGGACGCTTGAGTTCCGCCGCCATCTGAAGTTCGGCCTCGCGGACCGAAGTGAAATATTGCTCCATGCGGGCGCGGTCGCCCGCGCCCATATCCTTCATGAACTCCTTGCGTTCATCGGCGACGGCGGACAGCACGCTTTGTTGCAGCATCACCTGGGGATCGGGTTTCCAATCGCCGCTGGCCGGATCCTGGAATCCAGGCCCGAACAGGCGCGTATATAAAGAGAGCGGGGACGGTTCGGCGGGAAGCGTGTTGGCGCCGCCCAGGCTGGAATAGCAGTGTTTGGGATCGCCGGACGCCGCCGCAGCCACACTCTTGTAGCGGGTGCCGCGGCTGATCACATCGGCAATGGTCTGGTCGATAGTCTTGGAATCGAATTGCGACATCTTGGTGGGCGCGATGCCGGTGGCGATGGCGGCGTTACCCGACCAGTGCTGGAAGTTGGGATTGTCGTCGACCATCACCCGCATGCCGCTGAACACATTCATTTTCTTCTTGAACGGTTCCAGCGGTTTGAGCTGCGATGTGGTTTCGTAATCCAGGCCTGTCTTTTTGGGCACCCATAGCGAGGTGGTCAGGCCCAGGCCGAAGAAAAAAGTGCTGAAGCGCGTGGGAAGGCGCTGCCCCGTTGCCGCCAGCGCCTGGCCTTTGTTGTCCAGGAAACAATCCAGGAAGGGCACGCCCATGACGGCGGCAGAGCCCTGGAACATGCCGCGGAGAAGCGCTCTACGCTGAACTCTCATGACATCCCTCTTGAACTAGGGCGATGACGCCAGTTTGGTCTGACCGCTGGATGCTTCCTTCACCGGCGCCGCCATATTGAAGAATTCCGGGCTCAAGGCCAAGCCCTTGAGCAGACCGCGCAGCCGGTAACCGGAGTCGGCGAACCCCTTATAAGCCGCCGGAAAGGCGGAAAGCTCGACCTCCTCGGTATCCATGCCCTTGGCATAGGCATAAAGCTTCTTCGCCACACAGGCAGGGAATTTGGGATTGTCGTGCAGATACTGGCCCAGCCCCGTGCCGTCCTGGAACTTCTTGCCCTGTAATGTCGCCGACAAATCGATGGGCTGGCCGTTCTCCTTCAGCCGGCGCCCGCCAATGGTGTCAAAACCTTCCAGCGATAGGCCGATGGGATCGCTGTGATTGTGGCAGGAGGCGCAGGTGGGCGTGGTGGCATGCGCCAGCAGGCGTTCGCGCACCGTCTTCAGCGGCCCGCTGGTGTCATCGATCACCGAAAAATCCACATTGGCCGGCGGTGTGGGCGTCGGTTCGCAGAGGAAAATGTCCATCAAAGCGACGCCACGCTTGGTGGGCGAGCTTTGCCCGGGATGGGAGAACATGGTCAGCATGCTGACCTGGGTGACGATTCCGCTGCGGCCCGAATCCTTGGAAAATTCGTAAGGCATCCAGTCGCTATCGAAGCTGAAATCCACGTCATAGATCGCCGCCAGGCTGCGATTGATGAAGGTCTTGCGTGTGGTCATCAGCTCGCGCAGATCGCCATTCTGATGCAAGGTCAGATCGATCGCGGTGCGCAAGGTCTCTTCCTTGGCCGATGGCGGCATCGCCCCGCCCCATTTCGGATAGATCAGGGCGTCCTTGGAGACGGTGTCGAATGTGTCCAGCTCCAGCATATCGGTGAAAAAGGCGCGCATGCCGTTTTCCAGCCGGGGCGAGGCCAGCAACCGGTCGACCTGTTTCTCCAGGCCCGCCGGCGTGTTCAATTCACCGTTCTGCGCCGCCTGCAGCAGCTCGCTGTCAGGGGTGGTGTCCCACATCATGAAGCTCAGGCGCGCGGCGCGGCTGTAGGGCTCAAGTGTGAGACTGGAGCCATTCCGTACTGCCCTCTCCTTGCGGAACAGGAAATTCGGCGACTGCAGAAGTTGAGCCAGGCCGTAACGCAAGCCGGTATAAAAATCTCCCGACGCCTTGGTCATGGCGCGCGCCAGGCCCAGGCGGGCGTCCAGTTCGCTTGGCGTTAACGGCCGGCGGAACAACATCAGGCCATAGCGATTGAAAAATTCCGTGGCACAGGCGTCATCTGCGGCGCCGGCCGATTTAGGCGTACAGGAGATAAGCCTGCCCCGATGCTTCTCGTCGGTGACCTGCAAGGCGATGCTGTCGGCCATCTTGGAGAAGGATTCGAAGCCGGCCGGGGTGACGGACAGGACCGAGCTGCTGGTCGCGACCAGACCGTTTATCCTGATCTGCGGTTCGAACATGCCTTGAACCGCAATGTCCTTGCCGAAAATATCGGCGATGGAATTGCGATATTCCTGTTCGGAAAGACGGCGCAATCCCACCACTTGCGTTCCCGCTGCGAAGGCGGGCAGGCCGCCGCAAAGAACGCAAGCAAGGAGTGTCAGCACCAGCTTGCGGCGCACGCGCTTTGCGGAAAGTGCCTTCATGGGTGGTCGACCGGTCAGGGCACGCAATTCTAAGCACCACCGAAAACCCGTACAAGCCGGTGAAATCACCGCTCGCAGCTGCGAAAAGGCTCCGGCAAGGTGATTTGCCTTCGCCAACCTTTGCGCTAGCTTGCCCACATCCATTTCCGGAGCAATGCCATGGACCTTCGCACCCTCATCGCCGTGGCCGGTCTGGCCATGCTGACGTCCGGCGCGGCATCGGCCCAGAATATTACCGGCCAAGACTGGGGCACAACGCAAAGCGGTGAAAAAGTCAGCCTGTTCACCCTAAAAAACGGAAATGGGCTGGAAGCGCGCATCACCAATTATGGCGGCAGGATTGTGAGCCTGTATGTGCCCAACAAACAGGGCGGCAGGACCGATGTTCAACTGGGCTATGATGACTTTGCGGCTTACGAAAAAGCCGGCGATTTTTACGGCGCACTGGTGGGCCGCTATGTCGGCCGCATCAGTCACGGCGGCAGCTTTACCCTGAATGGCAAGACCTATCAGTTGGAAAAGAAGGACCCCAACGCGCCCTTTGTCATTCATGGCGGCACCGCCGGCTTCAACCGCAAGCTTTGGAAAGCGCAAATGCATGACGGGCCTGAGCCCCGTCTGACCCTCACCCTGGTCAGTCCCGACGGCGATGGCGGATTTCCGGGCGAACTGACCGCCACCGTCACTTACACCGTCACCCGCGATAACGCGCTACGGCTGGAATACCGCGCCACATCCGACCGCCCGACCGTAGCCAACTTCACCAACCATGCCATGTTCGCGCTGCAGGGCGAAGGCAATGGCGATGTCTCCGACCAGACAATGCAGATATTCGCCGACCGCTTCACCCCGGCCGACGCCAGCAATCTGGTGACAGGAGAAATCGCGTCTGTCGACGGCACGCCGGCGGACTTCCGGAAGCCCGTGCGGGTGGGCGATGTGCAGCATTCCGATTTTCCGCAGATCGCCATGCGCAAAGGTATTGAGTTGGAGATGGTCATTAACGGAACGCCCGGCACCTTGCGGCCGGCGGCGCGAATGACCGATCCGCACACCGGCATTGTGATGGATGTATCCACCACCCATCCTTGCGTGGTGGTGTGGGGCAATCTCATCGGCGATCGCACCGTCACGGGCAAGGGCGGCAAGCCTTATCGCAACTTCGACGCCATGAGCTTTGAAACCCAGGGCTATCTGGACGCGGTCAACCATCCCAATTTCCCCTCGACCGTGGTGACGCCGCAAAAGCCGATGCACGAAGTGACGGTGTTTAAATTCAGCACCAACTGAATGGAAAAAGGCCCTGACCATCGGCCCGGGCCTTTCAACCAAAAGTCTTACGCAGAAGCTATCAGCTCGTCGGCCTCTGGCGGACGATGTTGAACCGCTTCATTTCCTGTTTCGGCTGCTCCCATTGCGGGGCCAGCTTCGCAGCCTGGGCATAGTCGGCATAGGCGCCATTCAGGTCGCCCATTTCCTCACGCGCCATGGCGCGGTTGAAATAGACCTTTTCCGCATGGGCAGGATTGAACATCAGCGCGCGCTCGAAATTCGCCGCGGCCGCTTGCGGGCGGTGCTGCACCAGAAAGATGGAGCCGCGATTGACGATCGCTTCCGCCATGCCGTCGTTGAGCTTCAGGGCAGCGGTGTTGTCGGCCAGCGCCGCGTCATACTCGCCACGGACATAGTGCAGAACACTGCGATTGTTGAGGACCTCGGCGCGCGCCTTGTCGTAATAGGCCAGCTTCGCGGCGAGGGTGCAATTCGCCAAAGCGGCATCGCTGGTGCGGCCGCTTTCCTGCGCGGCGTCGCCGGCAGCGGCGCAGCTATCGGCCATTCCGGTTGCGAGAACGCCGCTGCTTTGCCATTTCGCGCCGGCAAAGGCAGGCGCTGCGCCGAGCAGCATGACGGCGCCCAAAGACAAGGAGACAAAAGACTTCAAGGACATTCGAACCTCCGCAAATTTTTCTGTTCACTGTCGCAACGAATTACCACAGCAATACAACAGCACAAGTGAAATGCTTGTGTGCAAAGCAACGTGCACAAAATCTGATCACCTCAAATATAAGCGCAGAATATCCGGGGACTGATTGATTACGCGCCAGCTTGCTCAAGCTCTCGTCAAGCCGCCGAATGCACAAAAACTAGCGCGCTCGGAAGTGGCTGTTTCCGAAAAGAAATTCTTTCCCGCTTGGTGGCGCGCGTCTTGCTACCTCTCCAACCGTGAGTTCTTTGTGGAGTGAGGCAGAATGAAAGCAGCCCTGGTTTTGAGCATCATGATTCTGGCGCCGGTCGGCCATGCAGCCAACGCCGCCCAATTTGATTCGTCCGGCTATGCCGACGTCTCGGTGGTCTCTGTCACACCCAGAAGCGCTGCCGTTAAACCCTTCGTTATGGCGGTCTTCACCAAAGAGCAGCGCCAGCGGATAGCGGCTGCGGCGCTCAAAAAGACCGCCCCGGTCAGATAGTCACTTGCGAAAGACGCTATCGGGCAGCCAGGCAGGCCGTGCGTCTGCGTTCGCGACTTGCACGGCCAGGGCGGCGACAAAATCGTCCAGCTTCAACGCCTCTTCCTTCATTATCGGCTGCTGCAAATCGTCCGATGGCGCGTGATAGCGGTTGGCGCGCCAATCATGTTCGATCTGAAATTCCGGGGTGTCCTTGGCGAAACCGAATTTGAAAAACAGGGACGGCACGCCCTCGCGCACAAAACTATACTGATCGGCACGGATGAAGACATTGCGGTCGGGCAACGGGTCGGGCACCACCTGGATGCCCTGCCGCGCGGCCACCGCGCGGGCGTCCGCCCCCAGGGTGCTTTCGGTTTCGCCGGGCAGATAGACGCTTTTTAACGGCCATAGCGGCAGCGGCATGTCGAAATTCAAATCGGCGACAATGCCTTGTTTGGGCACGGTCGGATGGGCCGCGAAATAACGCGAACCCAACAGGCCCTTCTCTTCGGCCGTGAACAACACGAATAGGATGGACCGGCGCGGGCGCGGCCCTGCTTTCAACCGGTGGGCAATATCTAGCACCGCCGCCACACCGCTCGCATCGTCCATCGCGCCATTATAGATGCGATCGCCATTGATGGGCTCGCCGATCCCCAGATGATCGAGATGCGCCGACACCACCACATGCTGCGCCTTCAATTTGGTGTCGGCGCCTTCCAGCCTGGCCACGATATTGGGCGAACTGACCGGCTGGCGGGATCCGGCGATGCTGGCCTTGAGACGCAAGGAAAGCGCAAAACGCGGCACCGGCTTGGATATATCCGCAAGCGCGCATAATTCCGCGAAACCATGGCCGCTGCCTTGGAACAGCTTTTCGGATTGGCCGGGATCAAAGCTGGCAGAAAAGAAACCGTCCGGACTGTCCCGCAACGCGGTATCGGCCAGATACATGCCGGGCTGGCGGGCGAGCAGTTTCTGGCGCGGCCAGACGATCTCCACCTGCTTGGGCGTGGTGAGCGCGATGACGCCGATGGCGCCTGCTTTGGCCAAGGCCTTGTTGCGGGCCGAGCGGGCATCCGATTTGACGGGCCCGGGGATCGCATCGGGCCCGCCGCTCAACACCACCGCGATCTTGCCCTTGAGGTCGATGCCGGCAAAGTCGTCATAGCCCTGGGCGGGCAAATGGAGGCCGTAACCGATAAAGACCAGTGGCGCCTCCACCTGGGCCGGGCGGGCTCCGCCGCCGGAGGTGATCAGTATCTCATCGCCGGCCGTAAGCGGGGTCGAAGAGCCATCCGCCGCAATCAGTTCTATCCGGCTTGCGGCCTGATCCACCACCTGCTGCTCGAATGCCACCGGCTGCAGATAACCCTTGCTGCCGGCCGGCTTGAGTCCTTCCGCCTTCAGGCGCGCGATCACATAGCGGGCGGCGCGATCATAGCCCGGCGAACCGGTCAACCTGCCTTCCATCTTGTCGTCGGCCAGCGCCGAAACATCGGCCCACCACTGCGCCCCGCTGTCGGCGGCCAGCACCTTCAAAGGCAGCAGCACTACAAACGCAGCCGGAACAAGAGCGATACGTGCGATCATGGTGATCCCTTTAGCCCGGACGGTGACACGCAGCGGGCGCTGATAAAAGAGGTTTGGTGAAAAGAGCGGGTTTGCTGACATTTCTGTCCTCGCCTTTTCGCAGTGCAGCTTGATGGGTTTTTGGGCAAAACTATTTTCGCGCTGTTGCGTTGCGCGTCCCGCCGCGCGCCGCTTAAATCTCTTTGCGGGTCGGGAATAAAATCGCGATCCCAAGCGTCGAAGACAGACGCGCGACGAGGGATGTCTCCAGGCTGGAACAGAGTGCTTGCCGCGCCCAGCGGCCAGGGTTTTGTTACGGGGAGACAGTATGACTGATCAGCGAATCGCGCCAAGCCGGCGCTCTCTTCTCGGCATGATTGGCGTGGTGGCGGGCAGCGCCGCCATGTATCACGCCATGACCGAGCTGGGCTATGCCAGCGAATCCACCTTCAAGGGCCCGATAAAGCTGTCGCCGCCGCCGCCGGGCACTTCGGTGCTGGTCTTGGGCGCCGGTGTCGCCGGCATGGTCGCGGCCATGGAGCTGCGCGACGCGGGCTATAAAGTGCAGGTGCTGGAATATAACGGCCGTCCGGGCGGCAGAAACTGGACCCTCTATGGCGGCGACAGCTATACCGAGCTGGGCGGTTTCACCCAGCAGGTCGGCTTTGATCCGGGTCAGTACATCAATCCGGGTCCCTGGCGGCTGCCCTATCACCATCAGGGTATTCTGCATTATGTGAATCGCCTGGGCGTCGCGCTGGAGCCGTTCACCCAGGTCAATTTCAACGCCTATGTCCATTCCACCAATGCCTATGGCGGCAAGCCTTTGCGCTATCGCGAGGTGCAGGCGGATTTTCACGGCCATGTCGCCGAGCTGCTCAGCAAATGCACCAAGCAGGGCGCGCTGGATCAAGCCGTGACCAAGGAGGATCGCGAGATCCTGATGATGGCACTGCAGAATTGGGGGGCGCTGGACGGCAATTTCCAATATGTCAAAAGTCTGGAATCCGCCAACCGCCGCGGTTACGACGTGGATGCCGGCGGCGGGCTCAATTCCGTGCCCATTCCGTCCGAGCCCAAAGCCCTGCGCGATGTCCTGACATCGCGAATGTGGGCCGCGATCGGCGCCGGCTGCAATTACGAGATGCAGAGCTCGATCTTCCAGCCCAAGGGCGGCATGGGCATGATCGGCGCGGCGATGGGCAAGGAGCTGGGTCCCTTGATCCAGTACAATTGCAAAGTCATCGACATCAAGCAGGACGAAAAGGGCGTCACCGCCACCTATATCGACTCGCGCAGCGGCGGCCAAAAGCGCACCGCCACGGCGGAATGGTGCGTCTGCACCATTCCCGCTTCGGTCTTGAGCCAGATCCCGATGAATGTCGGCGCGCCGATGAAGAACGCCATCAATCAACTTCCTTACCAGGCGGCGTTGAAAGTAGGCTTGCAGTTCAAGCGCCGCTTCTGGGAACAGGATGACCAGATTTATGGCGGTCATACCTATACCAACCAGCCCAATTCCATCATCGGCTATCCGATGTGGGACTATTTCTCCAAAGGCAAGGGCGTGCTGCTGGGGGCCTATACCTTCGGTCAACCTGCTTTCATCGCCGCCGCCAAAGCACCCGAAGACCGCATCAAGGATGCCCTCGAATATGGCTCCAAGATCCATCCCCAATATATGACGGAGTATGAGTGCGGTGTCGCCGTTGCCTGGCACCGCGTTCCCTGGACCTTGGGCTGCGCCGGAGCCTGGACCGATGCGGGCCGCGAGGCGCACTACAACAATCTCTGCGCCCTGGATGGCCGCATCGTTCTGGCTGGCGAACACGCCTCGCGCATTCCCGCCTGGCAAGAAGGCGCGGTGACATCGGCGCTGGATGCCATCGGCCGGTTGCACAAACGCGTGATGAGCGCCTGATCATGGAGAAAAAGATGATGAAAATTCGCGGGCCGCTGGCCGTGGCGCTGGTCCTGGCCGGCGGCTGTGTCCCGGTGATGGCGGACACTGCGCAAAACGTGCCCGCGGCGCCGCGTGCGCGCCCGATGCAGCGTGGCGGCATGTTTCCCATGCAGGACGGCGAAGCGATCTATAAAGGCGTCTGCCAAGGCTGCCATATGCCCGACGCCAAGGGCGCGGTGGGCGCGGGCGCCTATCCGGCCCTGGCCAAGAACGAAAATCTGGAAACTGCCGGCTATCCCGTTGGGGTGATCGTCAAGGGCCAAAAGGCGATGCCGGCTTTCGCCGACTATTTCAGCGACGAGCAGATCGCCAATGTCGTCAATTATGTCCGCACCCATTTTGGCAACAAATATCGCGACAAGGTCAAACCGGAAGACGTGAAACTCATGCGCTGAAGCGCCGTCCCGGAGAAAAGCACGTCCCGCGTTGGAACCGCCCAGCGCGAACCCATTCGTTCACTCTCCAACCAAAGGATCGACCAATGAATCGCACGAAGACTGCCTTCCTGGCATTGCTGACTGGCGCCCTTCTGATCGGCGCCGCACAGGCCGCCGAGATTGAACGCGTGTATGGCGCCAACGCCATGTCGCCCATCGCTGCCGGCGTCAGCGTGCCGCCGGGCTATACCACCTTTTATATTTCCGGCGCCCTGCCCTCGCCGGTGACACCGGCGGCACCGGGCGCGCCGGCCAATTATGGCGACATCACCCAGCAAACCCGCTCCGTGCTCGACAATCTCAAGGCGACCATGGACAAGATGGGCGTGGGTTTTGGCGATGTGGTCGCCGCCCATGTCTTCCTCGACCCCACCGCCGACTTCATGGCCATGAACAAGGTGTGGGGCACGGAATTCGGCACCGCCACCCAGCCCAACAAACCGGCCCGCGCCGCCTTCCGCACCAATGCACTGGTGCTGCCGGGCGCTCTGCTGGAGATCGAGTTCATCGCCGCCAAGAAAATCCCGGTGGCAAAAAAGAAGAAATAGAGTTACTTCCGGCAAACAAAAGGGCGGACATTTTGTCCGCCTTTTTATTGCACCTCCGGACCTCTTGCGCCGTCAAACGACACCGAAATCATTTGAGATCGTAGGTGCAGCGTTCCTTTGGCTCGTCCGTCTCGCATAGCCCGCAATAATCGAGGCTGTCCACGCCAGGCTTACACATGCCCGCCTGCTTTTTGGACGGCGAAACAGTGAAACGCCTGGCACTAGCCAGGATCTGGGCGGGGACGACACAGCGATAAACACGGGCACAGTATCCCATCTTCAGGAAGGTGAAGTGCGGGTCACGAATCCATGTGCCTTCGGCCGCCGGCGCCTCAGAACGCTGAATTGCGGGTTCAGCTTTTGCCGGCTCCGCGCTCGCCAGGACAGCCATTCCCCAAACCCAGAGAATTGCCGCCCTCAAGCCTATGCGGAAGCGACAACAGCCCTGCGCGGACTGTCTTCGCCTATTATCCACCCGTATACAGCTTCACATCGGCCGCGGTCACAGGCTTGGTGTAATGGTTCCCGAAATGGGTACGAACATAGGTGATAACTGCGGCGGCCTGCTCCGGCGTCAGGTGTAACGGAGGCATTCCACCACGCCCATCGCTCACTATCGCGATGGGAAAGCCGGGCTCGGCCAAGTTGTGGTTCTTCGCCAACGCCGGGACCGTGGCGGCACCGGTTGCGCCCTTGGCATCCGCCTGGTGACAGGCTTGGCAAACCTGGTGGAAGATCTGCTCACCCGTGATCGGTTCCGGCGCTTTGACTGCGCCCTCCGGGCCACCCATGTCCTGCGCCCATCCGGGACCGGAGGCCAAGGTGATAGCAACCACCAGAAAAGAACGGCAAACAAGAGAATGCATCGGATCAGGCCTCCAAAGCGCGCTTGTGCAGACGCTTGATAGCGTCCAGGGATGACGTCACGGCGCCTTCCATCCAGCAACCGATATAAGATGCGTGCTCGCCCGCGAGCACAATACGATCCTCGACCTCGACCAGCTTCTGGTAATGCGTGCTGCGGGTTTCTTCGGTCCACTGGCCACAGCTGCCCAACGTCCAGGGCACCCGGTTCCAGGCGACGCCCGCGCCGGTGATGAAGTTCTTGCGATAGTTTTCGCCATGAAACACAGCGCCCTGCTGCAAACAGGTCTCGATGCGCTGCGCCGACGACATGCCGGTCAGGCGCATGGCGGCGCGGCCGCCGGAATAGCAACCGATCAGGACCGCCGGGCCTTCCTTGAAGAAATTATAGTTGGGATAGGAAACCAGGCTGATGTCCTGGTTGGTGAAGCTGTGGCCGCCATAGATATAATCTTGGTCTTCCCAGAAGCGGGTCCTCATCTCCAGTCCGTATTTCACCGAGGACCCATAGGGCACGGCGCGGATCGCCGCCTTCTTCTCCGGCGACAGGTTGGTTTCGACCTGATTCAGCACACTCAGCGCCATGGTACAGACGCAGAAATCCGCTTTCGCCGTGGTGACGGCGCCGGTGCCCGTATCGGTGTAGGTAACCGTCACGCCGCTCTTGTCCTGGATCATCTTGGTCACCTTGGCATTGTAGGTGATCATCGGTTGAATCTGTTTGGCGAAGGCCTTGCCGATCATGCCCATTCCGCCGACCGGCTGGAACATGGTGGTCTGCATTTCTTCGTTCATGAACATGGCGATGTTTCGCCAGACCCCGGAATTCAGAATCTCGCTCCGTGGGAAGGGCGTGGAAGGTGTCGGGGCGCCATCAACGCCGCCGCCGGGCGCCCTGTCATAGCCGCGGTGGGACGATGAAATCAGGTTGGCCTTGTACTTCATGTCTTTGTCGAGCATGCCCCACATGCGCAACGCCTCGAGCAGCTTCTGGCGATCTTCCGCCGTCAGTTCTTGATCGAGTGCGTTCTGGTTCACCGCCTTGGCGAGCAGCTCGGCGACATTGCCCTCAAAGTCGGCCGCGGCCGTCTTGAACCGGACCGGCTTGTTGGAGAAGGCGTCGGTGTTGTGCACATAGGCGTTGTGGTTGAACTGGATGAACGGCTCCAGCGCCACGTTGAATTGCTTGCAGTAGTGCAGCAGCGTGCGGTGATGATAGGGTATCCGCCACGGGCCCGGATTGACGTAATTGCCGTTGGAGAAACTGACTTTCTGGGTATCGCCACCCAGTTCGGTATAGGTGTCCCCGCCATACAGCGTCCAGTTCCGGCCGCCGGCGCGGTTCTGGTATTCCAGGACGCGGACCTTGTAACCCGCCTTGTTGAGCTCATAGGCCGCCAACATTCCGGCAAGACCCGCACCAATCACCAGCACCGAGGCGCCGGTACGAGCGCCCGAGAGATCCGGCGCACCGGTGAACTGAGTCTCAGCGCCATAACCAAGCGTGGTCATTGCCTGATAGAGAGTGTCCGAACCGGCCACCATGCCGATCGCCGTCAAGAACTTGCGGCGCGTCGTCTTGCCAACGGGGACGGCAACATCGGTATTCTCGCTTGTGTCGGTTTTCAAATTCAGTCCCTCCTCTAAGGTCCATTCCTTGCGCGCATTGGCGCGGACATAACGAATTCGTTTCGAACAACGCTCCCGAATCCGAGACGAAAATCCCGCATTTTCAGGAGCCCATTTGTTTCTTACGTTACACCGTTCTTTCGCGTTCTCAATTTTTTTGCGTGCCCAATTTTTACGCTTCCACTGCAACAATCTGCTCAAGATTCAGCATGTGAATTGCGATCCATTCCGTGCTCACGCCAACTGTGCGAACGATCTGTGCAGCTTGCCTTTCTTTCTACCAACTGAAGTTGACGCGGCCGAAATAGAAACCGCCATTGATTCCGTAAGGCGACTGAGACAGCGGCTGAAAGTACTGCGTTCCGCTGTCGAGTGGCTGACCGTTGGTCTGCAAGCCTCGGACCGGTGGGCTCTGGTTGGTCAGGTTGCTGGCGCCGACCGTCATGCTCACATGCTCGGTAAAGGCATAGGAGATATCGAGGTCGGTGAGGAAGGCGGTGGGTGTCTTTTGCTGGTAGTAGTTGGCGCCGTTCACCACGAAGAAGACAGGGTAACTGGCGGTGCGGCCCGAACCCGGCGTGGTGTAGCCCGTGGTAGGACCGTAGATTTCTTCCTTCAGATTGATCGTCCAGGAATCGACGTTCCACAACCCGCCGAATATGAACTTGAACTTGGGCGCCAGGCTCGTGAGGTTCGCGATGGAGGTCGGCGTTTGCAAGGTGATGCCGGCCAGTGGCGGCGGATTGGGCGCGGTCCGCGAGATGGAAGTCTCGCCCCAGTTCGCCGCACCGGTCCAGTTTACCGAGCCCCAATCCCCAAAATCGGAAAGGTAGTTGGCGGTGATGTCAACACCATGCGTCAAGGTGCTGACGCCGTTGACGAACACGGTGGTGCCCGTGCTTACCACGCCGGGATCCAACACATTGCCGTTGGCGGTCAGCGCGTTACAAACCACCTGGGAGACGACCACATTGTTGGATTTGCAAGGCGCGGTGCCGGTGCCGACAATGCGGTTGCCGATGGCGATCGAGTAGCCGTCGACTGTGAGGCTGAAATTGTCCCACAGATGGGCGACAATGCCGATGCTGTAATTGACCGAGCTTTCCGGACCCAGGGGCGGAATGCCTTCTGCCTGCGCACCGGGAGAGTTCGGGCCCAGGGTGACGGTAGCCGAGGTCGGCGCCACGTTGGTCTGCGTATAGTGCTCTTCCGGCAGGGTCGGAGCGCGGAAGCCGGTTGCCAGCGTGCCGCGCACCGCGATTTCCGGCGTGATGTCGTAGCGTGCCGTGATCTTGCCGACATGGGCGTCGCCAAAGTCGGTGTAATGCTCGAAGCGGCCGGCCACATCGACTTGCAGATCCTTGATCGGCAAGACGGCAAGGTCGACATAGGCCGCATAATTCTTGCGGCTATGGGCCTGTACGGAAACCGGGCCATAGCCCGGGAAGGACGCCGCACCGACCTTGTAGAAGGACGCCGGGTCGCCCTGGGTAATGGCATAGGTGTTTTCGCGGCCTTCAAAACCCGCCGCGACGCTGAGCGGCGAGGCCAGGCCGACCTCGAAGTTCTTGGTAACGTCAAGGTTGCCCGTCAATTCCGAAGCAATGAAGGAACCGTCATAGAAATCGAGGGGCGTGGTGTGAGTTTCTATAAACAGCGAGCTGTGTGCCGATAGGGCGGTGCCGATCTTGTCGACATCCTTGCCGTAAGTACCGGCCTTTCCAGCACAGTGGGATCCGAAGCTTGGAATTCACGTGACTTGAAGTCGCG
>JADMIO011227224.1_pt1 | contig 33539 bp, 27 predicted proteins | sample 8958161 | NCBI WGS metagenome assembly JADMIO01 (sample SAMN16585339, study PRJNA669376) | soil metagenome | isolation source: Crop rotation soil | place: USA: Cullars Rotation, Alabama | collected 2011 | reverse complement strand
GCCGCGACTTCAAGTCACGTGAATTCCAAGCTTCGGATCCCACTGTGCTGGAAACGGATGCGTGACATCTTAATCCAGTTTAATACAGAATCGGCAGTCGTGTGTACAATCGGCGGACTTTTAGGGTTGGCCATCGGCTTTATAACGGGCGGAATCATTTCCCTTTTCGGGGTGAACATCCTCTTTACATTCTGGCCTGCCGTGCTAGCTTTTGCGTGTGCAATTGCAACAGGTTTAATATTTGGCTATCTCCCTGCAAGGAAAGCCGCTATGCTTGACCCAGTTATCGCCTTATCGTCGGAGTAAATAAACGTGACCTTAAAACATATCGCATCCCTCTCCCTTTTGACTGTTCTGTTATCATCCTGTTCGATGATTCCGAGCTATACCAAACCGCAAGTGCAAACCCCTGCGCGTTGGACTCAGGACGCAACAGATGCACAAGGTCAGGAAATTCCTGCGGCATGGTGGACAGTTTTCGGCGATGACACTTTGAACCAATTGGTCACAACAGCGAACACCAATAATCTGGATATTGCGGCCGGTATTGAACGCATCAACCAATCTCGTGCGGCTTTAAAAGTTGCGGGTGCAAGTTTGCTTCCGTCTGCTGATGCATCTCTTTCTGCCTCTAAAGGTAGAGACAACCCGACCACAGGGTCAACACGCACGACAACCTCTGTCTCAGGCGGCCTCTCCATCGGTTACGACTTGGATATTTTCGGCGGCAACAGAGCAGAAAATGAAAGAGCCCGTGCGAATTTGAAAGCGACCGAATACACCCAAAAATCATTGGAATTGGCAACAGCGGGTGACGTTGCAGAAGCGTATTTTAACCTGCTTCTGACCCGTGAACGCATTAAAATCGGCAATGACAATTTGAAAAATTCTTCCGAATTATTGCGTATTGTTGAAGCGCGCGTGAATGCAGGTGTGGACTCTAACCTCGAACTTTCCCAACAGCGCGTGGCCGTTGCGAATAGCGAAGCATCTTTGTCCTCGTTGAAACAAACTGAAGTGACCTATAAAAATGCACTGGCTATTTTGCTGGGTCAGGCACCGCAGGATTTCACGTTGAGTGAGGGTGATTTGAAAAAAATTACCGTTCCTGTGATTGCCTCAGGCCAGCCGTCAACCTTACTTGAACGCCGTCCTGATATTGCGTCCATCGAACAACAGCTGATTGCATCGAATGCCAATATTGGTGTTGCGCGTGCCGCGTATTTCCCATCCATTACATTGGGATTGTCCGCAACAGCAAACAGCACCGGTTTCACCGACCCAATTGGCACGGGTCTTGGTATCGCAGCCGCATTGACCGCGCCTATTTTTGAAGGCGGCCGTATCGAAGGCGGTGTCGAACTCGCCACGGCTGAACAAAAAGAGATGATTGCAAACTACCGCAAAACTGTTCTGACATCTTACGGTGAAGTTGAAAACGCGCTGTCTGCGGTGCAAACATCCAGCGCTCGTGAGACAGCCTTAAAACGCGCCGTGAACGAAGCGCAAAAAGCATATGAAATTTCACGCAAACGCTACCAAGTCGGAACAATCGATTTCGCAACAATGCTTGATACCCAAGCCAATTTGTTAGGTTCCCAAGATACTTACGCGCAGGCGATGAAAGCCCGCCTGTCCGCATCTTTAGACCTCGTCAAAGCATTGGGCGGCGGTTGGAGGGCGACAGAAATGCCAGTTGCAACGGCTCCTGCCCCTACTCAAGCGCCTGCTGTAACGCCTGCCCCTTCAGAACCTGTGCAACCGACAACACAGGAAAAGCCTAGAGTTCCAGTGGTTTAGGCTAGGTTTCAGCTTAAGATTCTTGCAATCTTACCCAAAATATCTTAAAAGGGCGGCATGGACTACAAAGTTGCCGCCCTTTATCGTTTCGTGACCGTAACCGACTTGGAAATGCACCAAGAGGCGTTGCGCGCTATTGAAGAAAAATACGATATTTGCGGTACAATCCTGATTGCCCCTGAGGGCATTAACGGGACCATCGGCAGTTCAAACGGCGGCGTTGATGTTGCCCTTGCTTACCTTGATAAGCATTTTGAAATTATGAAAGGCGAAGTCAAATTTTCGACGGCTTCCAAACGCCCTTTCCTCCGTTTCAAAGTCCGTATTAAAAAAGAAATCGTGACCTTGCGCCAACCGCAGGCGGACCCGTCAAAAGTTGTCGGCACTTATGTCGAACCTGAGGACTGGGATAAATTGGTCAACGATCCTGATGTTTTGCTGCTCGATACACGTAACGATTACGAAACAAAAATCGGAATGTTCAAGGGTGCGGTTGACCCGAACATTAAAACTTTTACCGAGTTTGTCGATTATGTGCGCGAGAATTTAGATCCGGCAAAGCAAAAGAAAGTCGCGATGTTCTGCACCGGCGGTATCCGCTGTGAAAAAGCATCGAGCTTTATGCTCCATGAAGGATTTGAAGAAGTTTATCACCTTAAAGGTGGCATTCTGAAATATCTTGAAACCATTCCCGCAGACCAAAGCTCATGGGATGGCGAATGCTTCGTTTTTGATCGCCGCGTTGGCGTTGGCCACGGTTTGAGCGAAGGAACAGCGCGCATTTGTTATGGTTGCCGCGCAACGATTACCGTTGAAGACCGCGAACATCCTCTTTTTGAAGAAGGCGTCCGCTGCCCGCATTGCGCCCCGACAATGACTGAAGACATGCTGGCCGCAAAACGTATGCGCCACCAACAAATTCGTGTTGAACCGCGCAATAAACAAAACCAGCAACAGGCTTAATGTCTAAGCCTGTGCCAACTTTCCTTTTCCTTTAAAATAAACACAATTACGGCCGCCATGTTTAGCTTCGTATAATTGATCATCTGCGGATTTTATCAAATCTGCAGGGGTCACTGTTTCGACCTCAGTGTCACTGACAACCAATGCACCAAATGATGAAGTGATATTTAATGAGCCACCTTCGACATTACAAGGGAACGGTGTGTCGGCCACGGATTTACGAAGACGTTCAGCAATGACCATTGCCACTTCTTCAGTGGTGTCAGGCAAAACAGCCACGAATTCTTCACCGCCTAAACGCGCAACAAGGTCGAAGGAACGAAGACCGTCTTTGATACGTTTGGCAAAGCCTTGCAAAATCTCGTCTCCCACCGGGTGACCATGAGTATCGTTGACCTTTTTAAAGAAGTCGATGTCCATATAAAGGAAGCCGACAGGTTTGCGACTTTCGCGCGCAGAGGCCAAAGTTTTTTGTAAGTGCGCCTCAAGATAGCGGCGGTTATAAACGCCTGTCAGCGGATCAGTGAGTGCCAAAGACAAGGACATTTCATAGTTGGTACGGAGTTTATCCTGAAAGCGCTTATGACGAATTTGACTGCGGCAACGTGCGAGCAATTCGTTACGATCAATCGGACGCATCAGATAATCATGGGCCCCGATTTCAAGACCGTGCGCCACACGCGCCATATCGGTTTCCTCGGCGAGCATAATAATCGGTGTCGTTCGTGATTTTTCGTTGGAACGTAAATGCGCACAGAAACGCAGACCGTCTTCTTTCCCCAAATTGAGGGAAACGATAATCAGATCGAAATCTTTCTGGTTAATCTCGGTAATGGCCTGTACGCCTGAGCCGACAACGGTGACCGTGCTCTCATCCTTGGCGAGCGTGTCTCGAATACGGGTGCTTTCGAATTCCATGTCTTCTAATAAAAGAAGGCTTGCCTTATCCGCAGGCTGTTGCATGACTGAGGCCGCATTGTCCGTAACGCCCAATTGGGACGCCGTGGTTTCGCGTGCGCGCCATTCATCAATCGTCATTTTCAGACGAACAAGGGAACGCACCCGCGCCATGAGCGCAACGTCATTAACAGGTTTTGAAAGAAAGTCATCCGCACCGTTTTCGAGACCACGCACGCGATCTTCGGTATCGGTCAACGCCGTTACCATGACAACAGGGATATGGGCGATGTCAGGATTGGCTTTAATTTGTCTGCAAACTTCGAATCCGTCCATGCCGGGCATCATAACGTCAAGAAGAACCACATCGGGACTTTCTTCGACAATTTTCTTCAGCGCTTCAGGGCCGCTTAAGGCCGTGACGACATCGTAATATTCTGCTTTTAATTTCGCCTCTAATAATTTGACGTTTGGCAAAATATCATCAACCACTAAAACGCGTGCTGTCATGATGTCTGATCCCTAAGCTACGTCAACGGGTTTATCTGTTGATTCCGCAGGCTTTGCAGGCATCAGATATTTTTGGACAGTTTCAATGAATTTAATCACGGAAATCGGTTTGGAGATGTAATCTTCACATCCGCCTTCACGGATTTTTTGTTCATCACCCTTCATCGCAAACGCTGTGACCGCGATAACAGGAATGGATTTTAATTCATCGTCCTCTTTCAGCCATTTGGTAATATCGAGCCCTGATACCTCAGGCAATTGAATATCCATCAACACCAAATCAGGTTTGTGTTCCCGCGCAAGTGCCAGAACATTTTTACCGTCTCTTGCCTGAATGGTCGAAACCCCATGTGCTTCGAGCAGGTCATGGAAGAGTTTCATGTTGAGTTCGTTATCCTCAACAATCATAACTTTTTTGCCTATGCCCATATCCGGTTTCATCATTCTATTCTACTCCGCATTTATCTTCTTTAAGGGGTTCAACAGCGACCAGTTTCTGCGTCACTGAAAAATTGTGGTAATCAATCGTCATATCTTTGATGACGCCGTTTTCGAGCAAGTTCATTGTCATTTCATAATCGGATGTCGTCTGATTTTCATCAGCTTCATTCGGAAAAACCGCGAGGCGCATTGTCCACCCAGGCCCCCCTGTTAAAGTCTTATCTAGCTTAGACTCCGGCTGTATCAATGTTTTCTTGCCGATGACCGCGTTAATATCAACGGGGCCTTTATCATCACTGCCGTCAAAGACATGGGCGCTGAATATCTTTTCGCCTTTTTCGGCGGCTTCAATCAATTTGATGGTATGCATGGCCGGAAATAGGGTTTCCTGCGTCAGACCGAAGGACAAATCTTCGGGAATGGAATATTGCGCAATGCTTTTAGATCCTTCGGCATTGGCCATCGCGATTTTTGCGAGACCGCGCAATTGCTGGTCAGCTTCGCCATTGGTTGTACGGCTCGATGAAAAATTCATGAGCTTTCCGCCAAAATCTTCAAAGCTGGTAAAGTTCGATTCAATCTGGACAGGCGGTGTGCCTGTATATTCGTAATCGAGTGCAAATTTATGGTTGGAAATCCATCCGTCACAAGATTTCTTAAAGACGAACAGCATTTTGCCACGGACATCCAACACTTGCGAACCCGTCTGGGTCGATTTCATGCGGATGTCGTAAATGGCTTTATGTGATGCCAAATCAACGGCATAAGACGGTTTCGGGATTGCGATTGCTCCCCCGGCTAAGACAGTACAAAAGAGATAAATAGACACACGTGTCAGGGAGAGCCTCCCAGGCAAATTGAACCTCAAGAACTTATCCTTCTATCTTACAGTATTCGGCAACATTTAGCTACAGAGCGCAGCTTTGCCATGGGACGATACCCGACGAGACCCGACAACACCTTTAATCTGGAAAATTTTGCCGCCTTTTTGAGAATTGATGCGGAAAAAATCGCCCGTTTTGGAAGTGTATATCCCTTTTTACCTGATTTTCAGGGAAATCCCAACCTAAAAAATCATTGTTTTTCAATAAATTAGGAAAAATCGACATCTGGCATGGGTTTCGCAAAGATTTATTCATCGAGACACGAAACACAACAGGGTGGGACAAATGACAACTCTTTATAATTACATAAACGATAGTAATGCACTTCCAGAATCACTGGCTGCCATGAATATGAGCGAAACAACCCCATCCTACAAAGCCGTTGAACGGGTTTTGGGAACAACTGTTGCCATGCTGAACCAAGCCCAATCCGAATTGGAAGCCAGTCGCATTCAAATCGAAATGCTGAAGGCGCAACTCGATGAACTGGAATTGGTTGCGACAACTGATTTGCTGACCGGCCTTAAAAATCGCCGCGGTTTTGAAGATAACTTTGCCCGTGAACTCGATAGAACACGTAGAGGAAAATCCATCGGCGGTGTGCTGGTGGTAATCGATTTGGACAGTTTCAAAGCTATCAATGATACATATGGTCACCAAGCCGGTGATGCATGTCTGCAACTCGTTGCAAAAATTTTAGCCGAAGAAATTCGCATCATGGATACAGCGTCCCGTTTGGGCGGTGATGAATTTGTTCTGCTGATGACAGACTCAACCCAAGAATTATTGCTCACACGCGTACAAAATATCGCTTGGAAATTGAACCATCTGAGCCTGACATGGGGCGATAAAACGATTGCCATCAATGCCAGCGTCGGGATGAAACCATATCGTCAAGGCGATACAGCGGAAGCCGTATTCGCAGAGGCTGACCAAAGCATGTACATGGATAAAAAGCGTGCGAGACCAATCGCGAGCTAGACAAGTTTCCCCAAATTGAGGTCGTCGCCCCTGACCCTTACCCCAACTCCCAACGGCGACTTCAACACCCTTCCCCCGATTGTGCCCCTAACACAATCGGGGGTTTTCTTTGTCTGAAAAAATGTTAGAGCGACCAGTATTCCAAGTCCGCATCCGCAAAATCAGTCGGTGCAAACATGGATTTAATATCGGTCAGGATAGAATTTGAGGACAGCATTTTCGACAATTTTTGCGGGCCCAAATCATAATATTCCTGATGGGGAACGGCTAAAATCAATGCGTCCAGATTTTTGAATTGGTCGATGCCTGTTAATTCAAGACCATATTCATGGCGGGTCTCTGCGGCATCGGCATGGGGATCATGAATAATCGGAGTAATCCCGTAAGAAAGTAACTCACGATACACATCTGGCACCTTGGAGTTGCGAATGTCCGGCACGTTTTCTTTAAAGGTAATGCCCAGAATACCGACACGCGCATCACGAATACGTCGATCTTTTCCAATCATCAGTTTGACTGTTTTTTCAGCGACATATTTGCCCATTGAATTGTTAATACGACGTCCCGATAGAATCATCAGCGGGCTGTAGCCGTGTGCCTCGGCTTTGGATGTTAAATAATACGGGTCAACACCAATACAATGTCCGCCGACGAGACCCGGCGAGAATTTCAGGAAGTTCCATTTTGTACCTGCAGCATCGAGCACGTCTTTGGTACGAATATCAAGACGGTCAAAAATCATTGAAAGCTCGTTCATCAATGCGATATTGATATCCCGTTGGGTGTTTTCAATGACCTTTGCGGCCTCTGCCACTTTAATAGATTTCGCGTGATATAGCCCTGCAGTAACCACCGCGCCATACACATTTGCCACGCGAGCTAAGGATTCTGCGTCTTGCGCAGAAACAATCTTTGTAATGGTTTCAAGACGATGAACCTTGTCACCCGGATTAATACGCTCCGGAGAATAGCCGAGTTTAAAATCAACACCGGATTTTAGCCCTGTCAATTTCTCAAGAATAGGCCCGCAATATTCTTCAGTCACACCGGGATAAACGGTTGATTCAAAAACAACAACGCTTCCTTTTTTTAGAATCTGACCGATTGTCTCACACGCTTTACGAACCGGCGTTAAGTCAGGTTGATTGTTTTCATCAATCGGGGTCGGCACCGTCACGATATAGAATGTGCAATCATTCATATCGGACAGGACAGAGGTGTAATTGATTTTTGTTGCCTTAAGGTCAGCGTCACCAACTTCATTGGTACGGTCATGGCCACGTTTCAGTTCATCAATACGTGATTGATTGATATCAAACCCGACAGTGCCATCAAATTTTTTGCCCAATGCAACGGCAACAGGTAATCCAACATAACCAAGGCCGATAACGGCGATTTTTTCAGACATTTAAAACTCGAATAGTTGTAGGAGTTAATTTCATAAATTTTGTATCAGAATCTATACCTAGAACCCATACAAAACTCAATGGATTAGGGCGGAATTTACGAGGGTTTCCCGAGTTTTCAGGCTGTTTTATTGATTTTGGGTACGGTATTTTTCGATTTTTGTCCAAAATGCCGACATTCGCGAATGGATATTCTTTACGTCAATTCTGCCTTTATCAGCGGCTATCAATCCCATGGCTTTGTAGCCGATATCAGGATGGAAATGTCCCATATCTTTATAATTATTCAAGTCACTCGTTTCGGCGATCATATCATCAAACATATAGATGCGAACATTTCTGTATTGCGTCATATCTTTGACCAACGCGTATCTGAATGCCACGACCCTGTCAAAATTCTCTTTTGACATGTGGGCGTAGTAATGCGTGGAATATGGCGGGAAGTAAAAGACGAAATCAATATCCGGATGTACTTTAACGGCTGTATCCAAAATAGTATCAATAGATAAAAAGGATATGTTGGTCGGGATGTCATCCAATTTATTTTTTGCAGTTAAAGAAGCATTTTTGGCAAAAATTTCTTTTCCTTTTCCAAAAGACGACAGATTTCTATCATACCATTGTTTATGATGCGCGAGGTCCAGAGAAGAACCAGCCTGTTTGCGGATAAGCTTGAACGTATCAAGTGAAAAGATGTAAGGGGTATCGTTAAAAATTGATCCGTCATATAAGTAATCAGGCAGTCTTTCTCCTGCGGCCAATTTGCCGTCAGGTTTGATGTCCATATCGGCCATAGTAAACGGTATATGCAGTTCCCACAGCACCAGCTTCGGTTGCTTTGTTTTGAGGGCAGTATTCAAAAGTTTCAGCTCTTCTGGCGGCTTCGCTCCTGCCATTGCAAGGTTAAGGAATGTATGGGGTTTCAAAATATTGCTAACTTTGTCAGCATCAAAGTTTTGCGAGTGAGATGTCCCAAGCATAATAGAATCGCAACAGTTTCCCTCAACCCATAAACGGTTCAACACCCCTGCATTTTGAAACCTATCCTGATCTTGGATGTAATGGCCTTTATTCAAAATCGAAAAACGATAAACCTGAAAAGGGTCAAAAATATAATTCGCTGTCCCCACCGCAACGCAAACTGTGCAGGTTAAAGTTAAAAGAGACAGAATATATTTTTTATATGCTTTCATTATATCCTAAAATTGGAAGTACAAAAATTCGCTAACTTTATTCAGCATCAGCAAAGAAACGATTAAAAGAGCAGCAAAGAAAACGGATGTTTTAATATCTGCTTTGAATTTGAATGAGAACCCGCTGTCTTTCCGTGTGCATATGCGGAAATAACTCATTGATGAGGGAAGAGTTAAACACGCAATTCCCGCCACAAACAAAAATCCGAAAATATTTTTGGACATCATTTGGAGTTTTTCACCCTGTCCGACATAACCAATAAGGCCGTTTCCATCGAGAGGTAAACCGCTCAACATATTCGGAAGTACAATACCATTTAATCCCGCCATGGATTTGAGCATCAAGCCCGCCTGATCCAGATTTTCCGCACGGAAAATGGTCCATCCGATAACCACGCAGACAAATGTCAACACCCATGAAGCAGATTTATAAAAGCGGTTTTGGGGGACATCACCCACAACCCATTTATATAGCCGATGAACGGCAAGATAGAGACCATGAAGCACACCCCATAGGATAAATGTCCATCCTGCCCCGTGCCACAAACCGACAATCGCCATTGTCAAAATCAGATTAAAAACATGTCTGAATTCAGAACACCGTGAACCACCCAAAGGTATATATAAATAATCGCGGAAGAAAAAGGACATCGTCATATGCCAACGGCGCCAGAATTCTGCAATATTTTGGGATTTATACGGGGAGAAGAAATTGATAGGCAATTTAAATCCGAATAATAAAGCAAGTCCCAAAGCCATATCGCTATAGCCGCTAAAATCGAAATAAAGCTGGAATGTGTAAGATAGCGCAGATGCCCAGCTATCAATGAAGGTGACATGCATTTCATCAAGCGGCAGATTAAAAACATAATTGGCATTATCGGCAAAATAGTCCGCAATCATTACTTTTTTAGCCAAGCCCATGGTAAAGAGAGACAAGCCAACCGCCGTATTACGCCAGAAATAACGTTCTCCCTTAAAATTGTTGATTTGCGGAATAAATTGACGCGCTCGCACGACAGGCCCTGCAATCAATTGTGGGAAAAAGAAAATATACAACGCGTAATCCCGAAAATTCGTGCGCGGGATAACTTTATTAAAACTATCAAACAAATAAGTAATTTGATGAAATGTAAAAAACGAAATTCCTAACGGCAAAAAAATATTGAGCAGTTTTAAGTCGGTGCCAAAAAATTCGTTAGACATGTCCAAAAAGAAATTGGTGTATTTAAAATAGCCAAGCAATGCCAAATTAGCGATAACGGCTGTGTAGACAAAGAATTTCTTCTGTGTATCAATAGCCAATCCTACCATCACATAGTTAAACGTGACTGACCCCAACAGTAAAAGTAAGAACGGTGGGTTCCAGTAGGTGTAAAACACCATTGAGCAAAGGGTTAAGAATGATAATGCAAACGAAAATTTTCCCATTTTTATCAATTGCCAATATCCCGCCCAGCATATGGGCAAGAACAGCAAGATAAAAATGTAGGAATTAAAAAGCATCTCTATCCTGTAATTTTAAATGCTTGGCGAACGATATTTGACGCTCGCGTTTTCCATGTATAGTTTGCCAAGAATTCTTCGCGTGCCTGACGCCCAATATCCGCTCTTAATTGTTGATTATTTTTCAATAAATCAACAGCATCTATCCATTCTTGCGTCACATCAGGAGCACATAATAGGCAATTTCGTTTATTACCCAAAACCTCGCGCAGAACAGCGATATCGGAGCAGATAAAAGGAATACCGCTCGACATATATTCAAAGATTTTTAGAGGAGACATCCATTTTTCTGTATTGCCGCCGCCTGCTACCTGTACTTTTTTCTGATACGGCGCCAATAAAATATCAAAATTCATCATAAAATCTTTGGTCACAGCATGGTCAACATGGCCATAGAAAAATAAATTTGTGATGCCGCAATATTCATTTTTCCAATAGGCAGTATCTTCTGGGTTTCCGCCGACTATGTGGAATTTACAATCCTGATGATGTTTGGCGATATCGGCAATGACTTCAATGCCGCGCCCTTTATAAAGATGGCCAATATAACCAATATCCATCTCTCCGCTTTTTACAAAAGGCGATGGATAGTCTTTGTCTACAATCGGGTCAGAGCCGTCTGCGGCGACAATTACTTTATCCGCAACCGCATCTAGATATTCAATAAAGAATTTTTTTAACGCTTCAGATACAACCACCGTGCCTTTATAAGAAGGCAAGCGGGTCAGAGAGCGATACATTAATTTATTGAGGTTTCTTCCTTCACCAAAATCACTATGTCTTTCATAAATGACTGGAATAAAGAAACAAGCAGCCAAAAACGCAGTCGGTAGGCAACGGGTAAACATAAAGTCATAACGACCGGCGATGAATTTTAAACATGCTCTCAGCGAAAATAGAATTTGCCCGAATTTATTTGAATATAATTTAATATTGGAGAACTGAAAATTATATTCGACATCATACCGCGCGCACACATCGCGTTCTATATCATTGACCGCATTCTCGACCGAAGGTGTCGGGGCAACCAAAGTTACAATATGGTTGTTATGAGCCAAAGCCTGCGCCATTTTAACCACGTGGACGCTATTGGCTGCCTTTGACGGAACGGGGGATGCGGCGACATATAAAATTTTCATTCTGAACCAAATATTATGCTTTTAATGTGAGAGGAATAATCGCCATGCATCTTTTGTGATGAAGAACGACATCTATTGCGACCATGTTTTTTTGCTGGGAAAGACGCGGATGCGTGTCACATCTCAGCTCCCCTGCAAATTGGGATGGTAAATAAAACTGTGACAACTCTTGCTGTCCGCCATCAACATCACATAGCAATAATTTCTGATACCCGAATATATCGGGATAAGTGTCGGTGATAAATTGGTTAGAATTGATGAACCCCGGATGTCCGTCTTCTAACGGCATGTCCAGAGATTCTACATATGAAACCCCACCACCAGAAATTTGATAAAGATGGTACATTTTATCATTCTCTTTTTTATGCCCAGTCACCAATATATGATGATTATCAACCCATGTCGGATGAGAGGGTCGGAGTGTGTTATCCAAAGAGCGTAACGTGCCATCAGTCGCCATTATCAGCATACGAACATTTTTACTTTTTTGCCCTGTTTTGGTCCAAAGGTGGAAAAACGTAATATATGTCCCATCAGGCGACCATTGCGCATGGTTCAAATAATGAAACGCATCCGCCATATCAGGCGTAGGATTAAATTGAGCAATCTTATCAAGAGACAATATCAGTTCAGGCGTTTCCGTTCCGAAATTGATGCGCCACAGGCCATCATCCTGAGGCGCCAACGCATTCGCCTCTGTGGTTAATTGATGATAACCATACCCCCGACGAAAGGAATGAAGACGCGAAAACGACAGGGAAAGCATTTCGCGGCCTGAAGGGTGGAGCGAATAAACCGGGTGGGACAGAGATTTAATCGCCTGCTTTGTTTGGACATCACAGATCACCGCATGGAAGCGTTCGCCGTTAAAGCGGTTATAAATGACATGATCGTTCGATGCCCCAAACCATTGCAACCGTGTCCCCTGTTGCCAATTCCATGCCGTTGTCTCAGCAACTTTACGGAAGGTCGGAATTGTTTCATATAAATCGAAATAACCTATATCTGCAGTAGTATGTGTGTGATGCGGCGATTGAAAATCCTGCTCCGCTGCCAACGCTAATACATATCGGCCATCGGCAGAAAACGGTGATACATCATAATATCCGCCAAACACATGATGATTTTCGACGCATAATAGCCGTGTATTTTCAGGATAGCTATTTTCTCCGTATTGTCCGATATAGCGGGTAAACGGTGCGATATGCCTTTTAAAACGAGCCGTTATTTTGTCAACGATGAGTGGCATTTTTTACCCCACCTTGCTCAAGTTTTCGTTTCGCCTCAATAGCTGTTTGGAAAAATGCCATATACTTTTGTGCCGCGCGCTGCATAGAATAAGAAGAACGCGCCACATTTAATTTTTGAGAAATTTCAGAATGCATTTCTCTGATGGTTGCAATAAATTTTGGATCCATTTGAGGCGGCACAGGAAGCCCAAAACCTTTTACAAGCTCTGCACTACTGCCCTCGCCGATACCATAGAGAACAGGTAGCCCCATTGATAACGCTTCTACGATTGAATTCGAACAGCTTTCTTTTATTCCCGGATGGAAAAAATAATGGCACTCTTTGGCAATGTTTAAAATCTCGTCATGAGTCAGTTTGCCGAGCAATTGTACTTTACCGTACCCCTCGCCCTCCGGCCATGTTCCGGCAAAAGACAACTCAACACTGTTCATAGACGCCAATTCGGAAATTGCGTTATGACGTTTAGAGGATTTTGTGGAAACGGAGGTTGCTAGAATTTTAAGCGGTTTACCTTCATGAATCTGGGGTAGCTGCACTGTATATTCGGAAAATTCTTTTGCCGCGCCATTATGCACGACAGTCGACATCATCGGTTTCAAACCCTGATTCCGAAAGAATCGCTTCTGATATTCACTTTGAAAAATAATGCCGTCACACGATTTTGCCGCGTTTATTGTATTGGCATCAGTTTGACGATCCTTTTTATTCAGCAGGTAAGAAATGATTGTTCTATGATTTGAATGAAGCCTGGTATTTACAACGCGCATTAGTACAGGCGCATTCGGGTTCATATTTGAAATAGTCTGAATATCAGCAGATGAGTATTGCCCTTCTTTTAAAGGCCCTTTACTTGTTTGCCCGAAAAAGAAGATGTCGCAATCGGATGATGGTTCAAAAACGATGCATGCTTCGAACTCATCTGCCAATTGTTTATACAGTGCGCGCAGAAAATTATTCGCCCCACCCCAAGGCTCATGTGTCGGTTCATATCCGGCGAATATTTTCAGGGTCATGATGCCCTCATCACAGATAAAAGTTTTTGTGCCATAAATAATTCAACACGCTGCATAGAATCAATACTTGCACCACCGATATGGGGGGTAATCAATAAATTATGATGCTGTTGTGCGTAGGTAATTAAAGGATGGTGAGATTTTTTATTCTGTTCATCGGAAATTACATCGAGTGCAGCGCCCGCCAGTTTATGATTTTGAAGAGCGGTTAAAAGTGCATTCTCATCCACCAATTCACCGCGGGCGGTATTGATAAAATAAGATCCGTCCTTCATAGCGGCAAATTTCTCAGCATTGAAAAACCCATCCAATTCAGGATGATGCAATACATGCATAGATAAAATATCGGCGGTTTTTAAAAGATGAGTCTCGCTCACAATGTCCACGCCTTCCATACGGCCTTCGGGGTCAATGTCATAGGCTATTACCTTCATATCAAAAGCGAGCCCCATTTTGGCAACCTTACGACCTATGCGCCCCAATCCATATATACCAAGAGTGCGCCCTTTCAAATCGATGCCTTTAAAAGCATCGCGGTTCCAGTTGCCGCTCAACACATCTTGGGAGGCGGTATGAATATGGCGTGTGAGGGAAAGAATAAGACCAAATGTCAAATCGGCGGTGGGAGAAATGGTTTCTAAAAATTCACTTTCGCCACGTAAAGATAATATTTTAATACCTCTGGATTCTGCGAGTTGGGTATCAATATGATTTAAACCTGTAGTAGCCGTCACAATGGTTTTTAAGTTTGGAGCGGCATTCAAAACATTCGCATCTATCGCGTGACCAAGTCGAACATAGAGAACAGAAACACCTGATACTTTTTTAATCAATTCGTCCTGGGTAAACGGGCCAAAAGATACCTCACCAAGTTTCTTGAGTGTTTCAAGCGCTTGGGTTGGAAAATCTTCTGGTTCGGTGATTAAAATTTTCTCCACATTCACTACCAATTCACCGTATCAGGACGGATTTTTGCATTATGAGGTTGGGTCGTTATTAAATCAGTAATACGCGCGGCCAGTTTCTTAAGGTCATCCTGGAAATTTGTCGGAGATTCTTTATGTGTTCCCGCTTTATTAAGCAGGACGGAATAAAAATTGATACCGACCCCATGACGCATGACGGCACCGATAAAGGAGCATAATGCTTTTTCATCATATTTGTAATTCTGTAATAAATCCCGCATTTGCCATGGAAGTTGCGAGAAATCAGTCACTTTTCTGACCATATAATCGGGGAGAATATTATAAAGGCAATGACCGAGTGTAATAACCGGTTTGGCAAACATGGTTGCATCTAACCCAACCGAACTGCCCAGTGTCACAACCATACGCGCAGTATCAACATAATGAGATGTGTCGATTTGAGGCGCACTAATCACCACACGCGGAATAGCGAGAATCTTTTCGTAGTAACTCCATTTGCGTTTTCCGACCATCCATGGATGTTCCTTAATGACAAGAATCATATCGGCGGGCAACGCCATGGCAACGGCTCTAATCACTTCAATCTGATTGCCGTATGGACGGCTATAAACCAGTAACTGGAGTTCGGGTTCAGTATGTAACGGGAAGAAAGCAAATGATTTTGATTTCAAATCTTCTGGGTAGACATAGACACTGTCTAATTTACGCATCAATCGTTTTGCGCGGTTAGGCACAACGAAATTTTTAATGAATTCAGAGATCATTGGCGGGGCAACAGCTGTATCCTGCTGGATTTCTTGATTGACGACAAAAAACTGGCGATAAGTTCCGTAAAGAAGCCCCCGTACGCGAGACGCAAAGGAATAGCGCATCACAGGCGGTTTTTCAGATGGCGGAACGACACCTTCATATTTCACTTTTTTCTGGCGCACATTATCAATGTGTTTCAGGGCGTCGTCTTTGTAAGGATTATCAGATTCTAAAATATCCTTATAGACATCCACTAGTTCGGGGGATGGATCAAGAACGGTCGAACCCAACAAGAAATAATTCTGAATACGGGATGTGCGTAGATTGATATAGCGAATACCACGTGCACGTGCGAAGAGAGACAATAAATATTCAACAGACGTTACACAGATAAAACCGACAATCACATCAGGTTTAAAATCGGTTATAAATTTATCAACCTGTTGCAACATTGTGACCAGCATTGATGATAGAGCTTCATCGCTGTAACGCCGTCTGTAATCTTGCTGGAACGCACAATAAGGGCCCATAACCATGCGCCGATCAGCAAATAGAGCGCCGAAGACACCGGGGCCGCCGAGTTCATCTTCATACTTTTTGAGGAGGGTGATGTCAGCAGAAAGGCTTTTCTCTCTGGTCATATCCCATTCTTTGAGAACTGTATTTTTTGCCTCGAAATCATGATGTTCTTTTGTCCAAACGTTGTTGTAATAAAGGCTATCCGTCACAACGAAAGCACGCGCATCACCCTCTCCGCCTGCCAGCTCATTGGCGAGATGATGAAATAATTTTAATCCTTGGCCTTGCGTGGCACACATAATTCTCATGATAGATTACCTAAAAATTCACATTAAAACTTCGTGCCCAGCTGGCAGCATTGAGCCATTGCCAGATAAAGAACGCATTATCGCCCTGCCCTGTACAATATTCTTCGAATGCAGCTTTGGACATCTTAACATCAAACAAACCCAGATTTGAAAATTCTTGGGAATTCAGTAAATCAGATATCTGGTTGCGAAAGATATCTTTAATCCATTCGCGTTGCGGAGTAACAACAGCGCGTTTATGAGCGTTCAGTATAGACGACGGAAGATATTTTTTCATCGCTTCACGGAGCAGATATTTTCCTTGACCGTTTCTGATTTTGAATTCATCTGGCAGTGAAAAACAGAATTCAACGAGACGATGATCAAGAAATGGTTCGCGCAATTCTTTGCCGAAGGCCATTGATAACCTGTCATTCATACGAAGGACGCGCGGCAGTTTATTATACCGCATGTCTTCATAGAGAGCCTGGTTGAGAGCACTGCCTGATAACGCTTCATGTTTTGATTGTTTCTGCCCAGCGCGCACGCTTTTAGACAGACATTCAGGACGCAGGAAACTCGTGCCGTCCTGATATGTATTGCCATCCCTGTTTTGAAGATTTTGGTAATATTTATACCCTGCAAGGCATTCATCGACACCTTGACCTTCTAACACAACAGTTACAGGGTTCTTTTTAATCGATTCAAATAATTTATAATATGAGAGTGTACCGATTCCACCGAACGGTGCTTCCTGGTGATACATTAGGCCATCAATAGAATCCCAGAGTTCGTGAGGACCTACGCGCACATAGCTTCTATCCCATGTACCAATGGTCGGGACGGCACTTGCGAAATCTTCTTCGTCATATTGGGTGTCCGTAAAAGACACTGTGAATGATTTTAATCCGTTGCCGCCTTCGGCCAAACGGTCAACAGCGGTCAGTAAGGATGATGAATCAAGGCCGCCTGAAAGATTGACACCAACCGGCACATCAGAGCGCAGACGTAATTTAACGGCATCGAATAAAGTCTCAAGATATTTATCAATCGCGGCAGATTCAGATATAGGTTCCTGACGTCCCGTATAATCACTGAGTTTCCAGTAATATTTCAAAGAGGTTTTGCCGTTCTGAAAGGTGAGCATACTGCCTGGCGGAAGAATCTTAATATTTTTAAAGAAACTATCTTCTGTGTGGTCATAGATGCCATGATTAAGATATTCACCCCAGACATCACGATTGGCCTCGGCCTGAATACCCGCAGCCAAGATGGCTTTGACTTCGGAGCCGAAGATGAAGGAGTTGCTATCTGTGTAATAATGAAACGGCTTAATTCCCAAACGGTCGCGGAATGCCGTTAATGTTTTTTCAATATCATCCCAAATGGCGAAAGCAAACATGCCGATAAATTTTTGAACACAATCTTCGCCCCATTTATTCCATGCGGCCAGAATAACCTCTGTATCAGAACTGGTTTTAAACGGATAACCCGATAATTCCTTTTTGAGTTCAAGGTAATTATAAATTTCACCATTAAAGACGATGTGATACCGACCACTCGCGTCAATCATGGGTTGTTTGGCGTGGTCGGCCAAATCAATGATGCTGAGGCGGTTATGCCCGAGTGCGCATTGACCGTCCGAAGAAACAAAAAATCCAGCAGCATCAGGTCCTCTGTGCGACTGGATTTCTAGCATTTTGTTTATTTTGGATGCGGGGCTCCAGATCGTAGAAACAATTCCAGATATGCCACACACGGAAGACCCCCTCTAGCCTTTGGTTGAGAGAACTCGGTGATGTCCTTGTCCAATAACTTTTTGCATTGCGTCTTGCGCAGTGATACGACCAGCGTTCACTTCTGCTTCGAACCATGAAACGGTGTCGATACAGGCTTTAGTTGCATTGTAACCTTGTTGGTAAAGACCAGCTTGGGTTCCCTGTGCAAAACCGCTCTCACACCCTTTTGTGAAAATAGTCAGCAAGGATTCCAAATCTTCGCGGTAATCTTTCAGGGTGTGTTCGTGGTCAAGACGAACTTCGTCACCCCAGCGTTCAATTTTGCTGAAGCCGCGTTTTTCAAGCATACGGCGCAATCTGTCCCAGTGGTAGAAGTCAAGTTTAGGGCAGAACAAATCATCTAAGAATGTGCGGCGTTTGTTAGCAGGCATATTGGCTGCGTTCATTGCGCGCTCGATCTCTACTTGGCCAAGTTGTGCCGCAATCGGGCGCAATACTTGAACCAGCGGCCAACGCATACCGTCAGTTGCGTAAACCAAGAGGTATAATTTACCATCTTTTTTCAAGACACGTGTCAATTCGTTCAGAGCGATGTCTTCGTCATCAACAATCATCAGAACGCCGGCACACCAGACCATGTCGAATTTTCCGTCTTCAAACGGGATGTCCATGATAGAAGCTACGCGGAAGTCAGTATTTGGCAAATTTTGTGCGCGGTTTTTCGCGTCACGAATACCATTTTCACCAAGATCAATACCGTAAGCTTTTTCAGCACCCATGGTTGCCATTGCAATGGTGTTACGTCCGCCACCACAACCAGCATCCAGAGTTGTTTTTCCTTTGAACCAGTTACGGTCAAAACCTAAAATATCCAAACGGCGCGTGAAGAGTTCAACGGACTCAGCAAATAATTGCTGATCGTAAGGCCCCCAGAGGTCACCAAATAATTTTCCTGTGTCTTTTTCAAGGGCTTGTCTAGACATTTAATAGCTTTCCTAATACTGTTTACAAGAGTTAAAAATATATATGAAATTCTATCCTGTTTGACCAGACTCACCCCCTTTTGTCAATAGGGCTAGAGGCTAGAATCCCTTAGAAAACTGGCAATATTGGCCGATTAACGCCCCCATTACCCCCGAAAGGACTTATTAGCTGTGGAAAAGGTAAATTCGTCCTACCCAAGAGTACTTTGCCTTATCAACGCGCGTGGCGGGTCAAAGGGCGTTCCGGGCAAAAACATTAAAAAACTGGGCGGAATTCCACTGATTGCCCATAGCATTCGCGCCGCCCAAAAAAGTCGTTATTTAACCCGCATTATCATATCAACTGATGCCCAAGATATTGCCGACATTGCAAAAGAATATGGGGCGGATGTTCCGTTTTTACGCCCGCCTGAATTGGCCAGTGATACAGCAAAACAAATTGATGCGATTATTCATGCCATTCAATTCGCTGAAAAAGAAGAAGGGCAAGATTATGACTATACTTGCATCTTACAACCTACCTGCCCATTTCGCTCCACTGAAGATATTGATGGCACATTAGATCTTCTTTTTAAAACGGGATGCGATAGCGCAATTACAATCACAGATGTAGGCGGCAGACATCCGAATACACTCTATCGTAAAGATGATAGCCAAATTATTACACCTTATATCGACCTTCCGAAGGCGGGTGTCCTCCGTCAAAATTTTGAAGATTTATTTTGGCGTACGGGCTCTGTTTACGCGATGAAGAAATCAGTGGCGATGTCAGGGTCATTATATGGCCATTCCACCTGCGGTTACCTGCAAGATGAAAGCCGCGCCTTTAATATCGACAGTCCTTTTGATTGGGAATTATGCGAGGCCTATTTGGAATATAAAAGCCGCCTGTAAGGCGGCTTTTATGCTTACATATGAAGCGTTTTAATATAGGTCAATGGCGCCGCTGACAGATGGTCTGCAATCAATTCTGCCGCATTTCCTGCGCCATATAGATCAAGACGTTCTTTCTTACCTGTGCAATGCGACATAATCGCCTGATAGATTTCATCTCGGTTATAGCCGACATCCTTCACGTTTGGGCCACGTTCGCGCATATTTTGGCGCGACCCGATATTCACAACAGGAACCCCTAAGAAAGAGGATTCACGGATACCCGCACTTGAGTTTCCGATGAGACCACTAGAAGAATTTAACAGTCTTAAGAAATCTTGAGGTTCCATGTTTTTAATAAAGTGCAAAGGATATTCTTTGCCATGGCTTTCGCGGAACATCCTTATGCCTTTCGACACATCATCACTCCCCGCATCAATATTCGGCCAGAACCAGACAACAGGCTTATCAAGTTTAATCACCGCATGAAGCGTTTCTTCGATTTGCGCGAACCCTTGTTTATATTCTGTTGTCACAGGGTGTTGCATGACGATGTAATACCCATCGGACAAATCAGGTGCAGATCCGACACCGCCATATTTCTTGTACAAATCAAATGACCATTCAGGGTTTGCAAGCACATCACTGCAAATATCAATAGATGGGCACCCTGTAAAAAACACAGTTGCAGGGTCTTCACCCATTTTGCGGAGGCGTTCAGCGGCAAGGCGTGTCGACGGGAAATGTAAGTCCGCCAGTTTGGTCACGGCATGACGTACTTTTTCGTCAATATTCCCGGTAATCTCGCCACCCTGAACATGGGCCAGAGGAATATTCATATAGGTCGCGGCAATGGCAGGCGCCATTAATTCATAACGGTCCCCAATCACAACAACGACATCAGGTTCCAAATTCTGGAAGGTGGTTGCAAATTCAACAACACCCATACCTGTGCTCTTTGCAGAGGTCACAAGGTTTTCACCTTCAATCACCATATAGATGCGACCGTTGATTTTAAAACCGTCTTTTTGGACGATGGCTTCAAGATTACCGAAGCGCTCTAATAACGCAGAAGCTCCAAGCACGACTTGCAATTCCAATTCGGGATGTTTAGCCACAGCTTGCAGAATAGGTTTAATTTTCGCATAGCTGGCTCGCATCGTCAGCACAACACATATTTTACGCGGCATCTTCAATATCCTCCCATCTCAGAAGTCTGTCTGAGGGTACATCATGTTTTAATTTTTTGCCGAGGACTTTGGACATATCCTGGTAAGGAATTCCTGTTCCCGGTTTTTTAGGCGTTAACATTCCTTCAGTCAATAATGTTCCGGCACCCAAGGGCTGGGACAATGCAATGCTCTTTGTAAACAAATCGCGCATTTGCTGCATTTCAACGGCCATCACGTCTTTGTTTACAGGATGTTGCTCCATTGTAAAGAAATGATCGCGGGCATCGCATATTGTTTTCAACTCGGCAAACGTGACGGATGCAATTGCATCAGGACCGTACATGCGTTTATCAAATGTTGCGTGAACTTCAATCATATGAGACCCCTTGGCCATTGCCGCGAGTGACGGGTAAATCGTGCCGCTATGGTCGGACAGACCAACAACACATTCATAGCGTTCAGCATATTGGTCAAGAACATTAAGGCCGACTTTTTCAAAAACAGTCGGATAGTAACTAGTACATTGAAAAATTCCGAAATCGGCTTTTTCTGAACGGAGCCAGTTCACAACACTATCAACTTCGTCGTAAGTGCTCATCCCTGTACTGTATAAAATAGGGCCGCCTGCTTTAAGCATTGCAGCGAGTAAGTCTTTCGAGCGGAATTCGCCTGAACCAACTTTCCAAGCAGGCATTCCCATTTTGGCCAATAATTCCACAGCCTGTACAGAAAATGCAGAACTTAAAAATCCGATGTTTTTATCTGCTGCATGTTTTGCAAGTGCATACCATTGCTCTTCAGTAAACTCCATGCGTTTCCAGTAGTCATAGCGCGTGGCATCCTGGCCACTCATTTGGATACGAAATTTTTCGTCTTTACTGGATTCGGCGGCGGCAATATGGGTTTGGAATTTAATCGCATCAACACCCGCTTCGGCGGCGGCATCGATAAAAGAATGCGCAAAGCCTAAGGATCCGTCATGCGCCTGCGCAATTTCACAAATCACATAGGGTTTATGGCCGTTGCCAATTTTCCTGTCTTTAATCTGTATTTCTGCCATTTCCCGTTATCCTTATGTGTGTTCTGCGGCTTTCGCCAATGCTTTGAATTCAGGACTTTTTTCTAATAACTCTGTGTAGGTGCCTTGATGCAAAATTTTTCCGTTTTCGAGGAAGAAAATAACATCGCATTTTGCAACGGTTGACAGGCGATGAGCAACCATAATAATCGTTTTTCCGAAGTCGTTTTCAGAAAGCTTAGAAATAATCGATTGCTCGGTAATGTTATCAAGGGCACTGGTCGCTTCATCGAGTAAGAGCACAGGTCTGTCGGCATAGATAGCACGTGCCAAACCTAATCTTTGGCGTTGTCCGCCTGAGAGACGGATACCGTTTTCACCAATCATGGTTTCATAACCGTCTGCGGTCTCAGACATGATAAAGTCATGAAGTTCAGCGAGTTTTGCGGCCTCAATGACGCGCGCCATATCGACTTTTTGGTGAGGATCGCTCACCAATGCTATATTATTCACAAAGCTGTCATTAAAGAGGAATACGTTTTGCGGGACGCAAGCGATATTTTTCTGCCACCTGGCCACATTTTCTTTAGTAATGGCCACACCATCAACGGAGACTTCCCCTCTGCTTGCAAAATGCAGACCTGTCAGTAAATCAACAACAGTTGATTTACCAGCGCCTGTAGCCCCAACAAACGCAACTTTCTGTCCTTTGGAAATGGTCAGATTAAGACCCGAAATAATATGCTGGTCATCGTTATACGAAAACGTCACATCATCCATCTGAATATTTTTATCAAACGGCATCGCTGCACCTGAAAAGCGCGGAAGGGTTTGCGTGCCCAAATCAAGTTCAGCAATAACTTCTTTAAGTGCAGGGTAGCCGTATTTGATTTTGGTGATATTGAGAAAAATATTTTGAAGGGACGGCAAGAGACGTTGCCCACCAAGTGCATAAAGACCCAGTTGCGGTAAGATAGCCATGAAGTTATGGCTGTGTTGCATCAGATACAGGATGATAAGGATAATGGCTGAAAACGCTATCGTCTCAAGAATATATTTAGGCATCAAACTGATGATGTCGTATTGGGCATAGCTGAGCGATGTCGCGTGAGACGATTTAGAAAACTCAGCGATATATTTATCCTCTGCACTATTAAGGCGAATATCCTTAACACCTTTAATAATCTCACTTAGATGGCTGAACCTATCTGCTGTACTTTCCATGCGGACGCGGCCGATATCTTCGACTTTTTTGCGCAAGAAGAAATAAATCAAAACGTAGGAGCCGCCGAGAACAAAGCTCACCGTGAGTGCCAATAAAGGGTCAACAGCAATGAGTGCCGCAATAATAAAGACACTGACGATGATGCGTGAAAGCGCCTGCAATAAGGAGATGACCAGATTTTTAGTGACATGTGAGACTTCAGACAAAATATTTTTTGCCATGTCCATGCTGTCGCGTTTTAGGAAATGCATATACGGCAGGAATAAGAAAATATTCAAAATACGCAGGGACAGAGAATGAGCTTGCATATGTGTAAAAAGAGAAATTTTCCAGTTCACATAGGCCGCGAATGCATTCGAGAATATAATCACACCCATTACCGCCACGCCTAACGCGTAAAGGAAATTATTGGTTGTCGTGAAATGACCCAGTTCATAAAAATGGTGCAAAATTGTATTGTTTTGAACGATGTCAGGATTTGCCAAAACAGCCAAAAACGGAAGAATAGAGACCACGCCAAGTGTTTCCATTATTGCTGAAATAATGATTACAAAAAACAAAGCCCCGACTTCTTTTCTATCTTCGCGAGAAAGGGTCTTATTCAGGTCAACAAACATCTGAAACATACTGTTTACATACCTTAAACCCTATATCAAAGAAAGCGGGATTATCCCTGAATAAGGCTTGTTCACAATGTATTAATTATGAAAACAGAAATCAGCTTACGCTTTTCGTGAAAAGTATGTTTTGAGAATACCACGCAACATATAGCGGCCGAAATAATACACCGCAAACGGCAACGGAACCGAGAGTTCTTCGCGATAGGTTTTCCAATGCGCCTTTGCCATCGCCACTTTATTGTAGCTGACCCCGCCTTTATGGACGCGGTAATCTGCGATGGCCGTATCTGTATCAACGGCAGACGCGAACCGTACATCTTTTAAAAGGTCAATCCAAAACAGCATATCAGTATTTCTTTTATAATTGCCCATTTGCCTCTGACCGAAGACTGCACTGTCATACATGGCTGTCGGGCAACCGATATCATTTGTATAAAACATCTGGTTCATCGTGATGATAGGACGAGCAGAGAATGATTGTCTTACAGGCTCGCTCGCTTCATTAATTACACGGTAACGACCATGAGAGAGAGGACAACCGCTTTTCTCCATAAAGGCAACTTGTAACGAAAGTTTATCTGCATGCCATTTATCGTCACAATCCAGAAACGCAATATAACGCCCTTGCGCGTTTCTAATCAATGTGTTGCGCGCCGCCCCTTCTCCGCTTGCAACAGGATGCTGGAAGGTTTTAATACGGCTGTCTCTGGACGCATAGTCTTGCATGATGTGATAAGAATTGTCAGACGACCCATCATCAATCACCAATAATTCCCATGAGGAATAGGTCTGAGCCAATACAGACTCAATTGCTTCACCCAAAAATTTTGCGCCATTATGGCACGGCATAATAACAGAGACGGCAACGGGATATGTTGAAGTCAAATCATGCCCCAAGCTTTTTGATTTTTCTTTCTGTGTTCTGGAGAGAGAAATGCACATTCCCCCCAAAATGGCTAATAACAAAACCAGATACATGACCCACCAGCCATGGAAAATGGAGGTCAAAAATTGCGCAGCAATCATAAATGTGAAGAGAGAGACCAATGTTGCTTGGGCAATTAGGAAATAGGAGCCAATATCATAGCTATTTCGCTTGTACAAAGCCGTTAGCATTTTACAAAGAATAGCCAGTCCCAATACAATAAATAGTCCCAGACCAATTACACCTGTCTCAACCAGCAATTCAATCATCATATTATGAGGGTGCATATAAGAGGACACATGATCCAAAGAAATCCCCAAGGTCTGGAAATTTTTAGGGCCGATGCCCCAGAAGAAATGATCAGTAAATTTATGAAGCAGATAAATCCATAAATCTGTACGACCTGAACCGGTTGTCGCGTCATATCCTGAAATGCGGTAACCGAATTTTTCTCCTCCGACCATATTGTAATAGAGAAACGTTCCTATTGCCCCGCTGGCAATCAAAGATGCCCAGAAGCTATACGCACTTTGTTTCCATTTTTTGAGGAGCGGCCATGGAAACATCAAACTGAAAATAGCGGCCGCAGATATCAACGCCAAAATACCTGTCCGACCACCCGTCGTGAACACAACCAGACAGAGGAACGTCACGCCCACCCATAGCCATTTTTTCTCACGTAAAAACGCATAGGTCAACATATACGGCAACAACACCGCAAACGCCGTACCGATTTTGCGGGATGCGTTCATAATCGAGCCTTTGTGAAAATCCATATGAAAGAATTTCATCGTGTACATTTCAACAAGCATGGCGCCGCAGACTGCAATAGATGCGTAAAAAAATATTTTTAAAAAGAAATCCATACAGGATTTCGGCATATGTCCGATATGAAGCGCAACAGCGGCACCACAGAAGCATATCGTGAATTGTTCTGCGATTGTTTTAAAGCTTTCAGGCTTATCCGTTGCCATGGATGATGAAATCACCAATGACAGCATTAAAAGGCCAAAGATGATGACAATAGGAGATTTAAGATAGGCCGCAAAATTCTTCCGCAATCCACCATAGCGTGCATGCAGTTGGTAAGCCGACAAAAAACTGGTCAGTGCAAAAAGAATAAGGCCGATGGCATTGCCGAAATAGATACCTAAAAGGCTGCCAACCATCATCATGATGGTTGCCATATCCAAATCAATATGTGTTTTCTGACCTATTGAAGACATCAATCCTGCTTTATTCATTTAAGTTCTCTCTTTATCCTTTTTGGTCAGTTCCTGAATATATTCCAAAAACTTGCCGACAACTTGTGCCTTATAAAAAACATCAGGAAGCAGGCTTGGTTTTACACCAGAAATATTGGAGCAGGTCATGGTTTTTAAAGCATTTTGAAATTCTGCTTCACTTTTGACCAGTGTCACGGCATTAGGTCCTGCCCGTTTTGCAATATCAAAAATACCACCCGGTTGTTCAATGGAAATGAGCGGAGTGCCACAGGCGAGAGATTCCAGGGCAACATTCGGCATCCCTTCAAAATAAGAAGAAATCAGGAAATAATCAGCCTGCGCGTAAAATTGGTACGGATTAATATGCCAGCCCAATAATTCCACTTTATCAGCAATATTCTTTTCACGTGCATATTCTAAAAGACTATCGCGCAAGCTTCCTTCTCCTAAAATTGTCAAACGCCATTCATAAGGGAGCGATACGCCTGATAAAATATCAATAAGGCGATGAAATCCCTTTTGAGGTTCTAGGCGTCCCGAGGCCACAAAATGGATGACGTTTTTATCAGTCCGTGGATTGGTTAAATTTTCAGCCGCTAGCTCTCGGATTTTATCGACATCGACCGGATTGTAAAGAATACGGACATTGTCAGGATTAACGTGAATATCTTCTTTTAATTCTTTAGCGACCTCATGGCTCGGGCACATTAGTATATCGGCCAGAGGATAAAGAACGCGGAAAGTCATTTTCAGTGGCCAAGAGAAACGGCAGTATTTTTCAAAGAAGAAGGACGGAACAATCGCTTCCCGTGCCAGAAATTTTGTACGCGGGAAAAGTATTTTAAGTGCCAGACATGCAAAATTACAATGAGTGAGCGTGGAAACAACCACATCTGGTTTAACGGAGCGTATATGAAAAAATAATCGCGGAAGAGACGTAGAAACGCGACTTGCCCCCAGCGCCTTCACATGAATATGAGGCGCAATCAATTCTTCCAATTGTCCGTGATAGCGCAAAGAACAGTAATGAACGTTATAGTGATTGGCGTCTAAACTGTTCATATAGGTTGCAAGAACACGTTCAGCACCGCCCCCTGTCAGTGTCGGCATACAGAACAGTATTGTTGGTTTTGCTGAACTGCCCACTCTGCCCCCAAAACTATGCAGAAATTTTGTAATAGTCTTTATACCAATTCACAAATTTCTTAATACCTTCCGCAATCGGTGTTGCAGGGGAAAACCCTGTATCACGCGTCAAATCAGCGACATCCGCATAAGTTGACGGTACATCACCCGGCTGCATCGGCTCCATATTTTTAATAGCCTTCTTACCGATTTCGGTTTCCAGACATTCAATCATATCCATGAGTGGGACAGGTGAGTGGTTGCCGATGTTATAAACTTTATACGGAACATTACTAGTCGATGGGTCTGGGTTATTACTGTCCCATTCTGCGGATGCTTTCGCCGGCATAGGAATTAATTTCACGATGGCAGAGACCACATCATCGACATAGGTGAAGTCGCGTTTCATTTTACCGTGATTAAAGACACTGATTGGTTTTCCTTCGAATATTGACTTGGCAAAGATAAACATTGCCATATCTGGACGGCCCCATGCCCCATAGACAGTAAAGAACCGTAGGCCTGTACATGGTATTTTATAAAGGTTCGCGTAAGTATGCGCCATCAATTCATTAGCCTTTTTGGTCGCCGCATAAAGACTTAACGGGTGGTCAACATTGTCACTGGTTGAAAACGGGGTTTTTGTATTGCTGCCGTAAACAGAACTGGATGATGCATAAACCAGATGTTTGATTTTGAAGTTGCGGCAGCATTCGAGGATATTGGCAAAGCCAATCAAGTTGCTATCAATATAGGCTTTCGGATTTGTAATCGAATAACGGACACCCGCCTGCGCCGCGAGATTAACAACATATTCCGGTTTGAATTCTTCGAAGGCTTTTGTCAAAGACGTCATATCTTCGAGTGAGATTTTGCGGAAAGAAAAATTCGAATGCTTGGAGATTTGAGCCAAACGATCTTGTTTCAATTGGACATCATAATAATCATTGATATTATCCAGACCTAAAACTGTATGCCCTTGTTCCAACAATGCGGTGGCCAGATGGAACCCGATAAAGCCTGCGGCTCCTGTCACAATAATCAAACTCATATAAACATCTCCTTTTATGCGTGGCGCACTCTACGTTAAAGAGCCCGGATTGTCCAGATACTGCGGCTTTTGCGTCATTTTAGACATTATGCAACATCCAGTACGTAGTCAGATTCCGAACTACCTCGCCCAGCATCAGGTCCATGATGGCAAAAGCGGCTCCCAGATAGCCGTTAATACGCAAAGTATAGGTAATCATAAAGGCCAAATAACTTGAGCTATATAAAGCGATTAAAATCATCATCGCAAAAACATCACTCCACGTATTCACCCCTGTATAGGCGAGCAAAATGAGCGGGATATTAACAACCAAAGCAGAAAGGCTTAACCAATTATACCCCGTGATGCATCTTAAGAATTGTTCAGTTGTGACATGCTTACTGCGAAAGAAATAAAGTGCCACGATAAAAAGGAGGGTTGAAATCGTCGCCTGTCCCCACAAAAGACATGTTGTCCAGAGGACAGATTTATCCGCATAAATGGCAGGGTTCGGAATCACCACGGCAATGACAGGCACCAATAAAATCGGAACAAGAATAGATCTTTTAAAAGCTGAAATTGTTCCGGTGAACCGTGTTGAACCCAATTTTAAATAGAGAGGTATTTCAAGACATCCCCAGAGGGCATTTTTAATTTCTTGCTTTATGGTCGGCGGCATCATGTAAGTTTTATCCCTTTTCCAAGAATTATAGCCTCGAAAATCTAAGCTGACCATTTGAATGACGCTTGGACATTAAAAAGCCCCGATATTTCTATCAGGGCTTTTGGTACGCAGTAAAAATAAAACGATTATTGGCAGGCGAGGCATTCTTCGTATTTTTTAGGTTCTTCGCCCAGTTCCAGCTGTTGAGGCGTGGTCGCATCATTCGCTGTTTTCGTGCGGTGCCAGCTTGCGGCACTTTCAGCACGTTGAATGGATTTAGAACGGCAATAGTACAAGGATTTAACGCCCTTCGCCCATGCATCCCAGTGGATTTGGTGCAAGTCTGCTTTATGCACGTTTGCCGGCAAGAACACGTTCAAAGATTGTGCCTGACAGATAAAGGGTGTGCGGTCACCAGCATGTTCAATCAACCAACGTTGGTCAATTTCGAATGCTGTTTTGAAAACGTCTTTTTCATCATCAGACAAGAAATCCAAATGCTGAACAGATCCTTCGTTGGTATAAATCGATGACCAGATATCTTCGTTATCCATGCCTTTGTCGCGGAGGAGTTTTTCAAGATACGGAGATTTCACCGCAAATGAACCTGACAATGTTTTATGGGTGTATGCATTTGCCGCAACCGGTTCAATCCCTGGGGATGCACCACCGCAAATAATCGAGATGGACGCTGTCGGTGCAATCGCTATTTTATTGGAGAAGCGTTCCATAACACCGTAATCAGCTGCATCAGGGCATGGGCCACGTTCATGTGCCAATTTCACAGATGCGTCATCGGCCTGACGTTTGACGTGTTGGAACATTTTACGGTTCCAGACTTTCGCCATGACACCTTCCATAGGAATCATTTTTGATTGAAGGAATGAGTGGAAGCCCATGACGCCAAGACCAACAGAGCGTTCACGCATCGCGGCATATTTCGCACGCTTCATAGAGTCAGGGGCTTTTTCAATGAAGTCTGTCAGCACGTTATCAAGGAAGCGCATAACATCTTCGATAAAGGTCGGATGATCTTGCCATTCTTCAAATGTTTCCAAATTGAGCGAAGACAAGCAGCAAACGGCCGTTCTGTCATTGCCCAAATGGTCACGACCGGTCGGCAATGTAATTTCTGAACAAAGGTTGGACATCTTCACATTGAGGCCAGCCATTTTATGGTGCTCAGGAATAGCGTCGTTCACATGGTCAATAAAGATCATGTATGGCTCGCCCGTTTCAATACGTGCAGTGAGCAAACGTACCCACAAATCACGTGCTTTCACACGAGAGATAATCGCTTTGTCTTTCGGGGAACGGAGTGCCCATTCTTCGTCAGCTGCAACCGCGTGCATAAACGCATCAGGAACCAGAACACCGTGGTGAAGATTAAGTGCCTTACGATTCGGGTCACCACCGGTCGGACGGCGAATTTCGATGAATTCTTCAATTTCCGGATGGTCAATCGGCAGATAAATCGCAGCCGAGCCACGACGAAGTGAACCTTGGGAAATCGCAAGTGTCAGGGAGTCCATCACACGGATGAAAGGAACGATACCGGATGTTTTTCCGTTACGACCAACTTTTTCACCGATAGAACGAACGTTACCCCAGTAAGAACCGATACCCCCGCCCAAAGACGCGAGCCAGACGTTTTCATTCCACAAGGAAACAATATCTTCCAAAGAATCATTTGTTTCGTTGAGGAAACAAGAAATCGGCAAACCACGGCTAGTGCCGCCATTTGACAGAATAGGTGTAGCCGGCATGAACCATAATTTGGAAATATAGTCATAAATACGCTGCGCATGAGCAGAATCATCGCCATAGTACATGGCAACACGCGCAAATAAATCCTGCGGACCTTCTTCAGGCAATAAATAACGGTCTACTAATGTTGCAATACCGAAGGGGGTTAATCTGGAATCACGCGTTTTATCAATCGTGATCCGGTTTCCCCGTTCCATTTGTGCGACGTCAAACATACTCTAGTCTCCCCTGACTCATTCTGGTGAGTTTTTTTAAATATAAACTTGGTTTTCAGTGAGGACAGATTGTATCGTAAACACAACCTGTTGTGATTGTTACACTCAATAACCTACTATATCTCGTGTTCGAGATGCAAGAAGTGTTGCGCTAAAAAAATCGATTCTGCAAGCCCCGCTCCCTCAAGACTCTCCGTAAAAATTGAATTGAATCAGAATTCTAAGGAGGGCTGTGAGTAACGTGGACAACTTTAATAACAATAAAATTTCAGCATTATACCAATATTTCGACCACAAAATCTGGTATCTCTTTCCGGAATCAACCCCTTCTTATATTAGAAAAGGCGAATCGATTCTAAATTCCCAGTAATTTCTCCAAATGATGCTGGTCTATCCCGAAAAAAGACTTAGCTGCCCTTATTTTTTCAAGAATGTCTGGCGATTTAGAAGTGTTTGAGGAGCTTTTTGTTCCCACAATCATGACATTTTTGGGAGTATGGGAATCAGAGATAAATTCAAACACTTTGGTTGAATAACCATAATATTCCAAAATCATCGCTCTCAATCCATCCGTCACCATTTCCGACTGACGCTCAACAAAAGTTCCGTGTTTCATCAAGAAATCTAATTCATTGTGAACAGGTTGGCTTTCAATCTCGCGACGAATTTGTTTATGACAGCAAGGGGCCACGACAATTAATTCTGCCCCTGCTTTAATCCCTTTATAAATCGCATCATCCGTCGCGGTATCACAGGCATGAAGAGCAATCACAATATTGGCATTGCTACAGTCAAAATCCATGACTGTGCCTTCAGCAAATTTCAAACCCTTATAGCCCGTGTCGTCTGCAATCTTATTGCAGAGGTCAACAAGATCCTTACGATATTCAACGCCGATAACGTCGGTCTGAAATCCTGCGCCAGCCAGATAATCATAGAGAGCAAAAGTCAGATACCCTTTCCCTGCGCCCATATCGACAATCTTTTTTACTTTGTCTTTCGGGATATGCTTGATGAGCCCGCTGAGAATTTCAACGTATTTATTAATCTGGCGAAATTTGTCCTGCGCCCCTTTAAACACATGACCTGTAGCATCCGTGACACCTAGGGCTTGCAGATAGGATTTCCCCTCCGGCGCAATCAATCTTGCTTTATTGCGGTCATGATCAAGGGAAGGTTGTTCGGTATGACTTGGGGATTTTCGTTTCAATGATTTTTTATCAAGAACAATATCAAAAATTGTCGTGCACAGTGCCCCGAGCTCGAACCCATTTTGTAGGGCTTCATGGATATTTAAAACCGCATCAACCTTGCCGTAGTTTTTGACGATGTCACGGGTCTTATAGCGATAGGTGAAACTGAGTTTCTCTTCGCGCTTTACGAGAATTCTACGAAGGTGAATTGATTTGAGGCCAGGCTCATTCCCTTTATAATGATCAAGAGAGAGCTTCACGAAACTATCGTCGCTCAGGCTTGCTTCAAAAAGCGTAATAAATTCTAAAATATTCTCTGAAAATGTGGTCATGCAGGCTTATAGCATGCATCACATTGCCCATGCAATTCAACATTCCAGCGCGCCAGATGGAATCCTGCCTCAATCGTCCTGCCCATGAGCGGCTCAGGTAAATGGCATAAATGGGTTTCCACAACCGTTCCGCAATCATCACAAATCATAAATTGAGACCCTTGATGCAAATGGTCGCTATGACAGAGAACATAGGCGTTCAAACTTTCAATGCGGTGAATAAATCCATGCTCGGATAAAAATTCAATCGCACGATACGCTGTCGGTGGTTTCGGGTTTTCGATATGCTTTCCCAATTCGGCAAGAACATCATATGCTCCGATTGGTTTTTTGGCATCAGCGATAATCTCAAGGACAAATTGGCGTGGTTCAGTAAAACGAATCCCGTTTTTAACGCAATAATCTGCAACCTGTTTTACCAATGCTTTTTTATTTGTCATACCTTTAGTCCTTTATCAATTTGACGTCCTTCAAGCGATAAAAAGTAGAAAGATCTTTATCTTCGGGGACAAGTTCTAGTGTACCCTCAATGGTCATCGGGTCATAGGAAAATTTGATAGGAAAATCCGCCGCTGTGTGGGCCTCAATCACCAGAGCAGGGCTTACATGGTACTGAAACGGACAATTGAGCGGGAATGGGCCGAAGAGAAACTGGCTTTGTTGTTCATCCGAATCAAGTGGAAACATATACCCCTTGATGCGGATTTTTTTCTTATCCAAAGCTTTGACAGTTTCAGGGAATGCAGGCTTTTGATAAACCAAATCCATGCCGTCTTTATCTTTGGTATTAATATCGATGACTTTGGTTTTACCCAAAACTTTCCAGTCCAAACCACCTTTCGGAACATCAACATAATCTTTGATAAAATCTTCGATGCTCCGTGTCGGCGCATCTGCCCCCTCTTCATATTTTAAGGCATAGGCAGGTTGAGGCAAGAAGGTCGCCAGACAACAGAGCAATAAAAG
>JADMIO011346987.1_pt1 | contig 33540 bp, 30 predicted proteins | sample 8958161 | NCBI WGS metagenome assembly JADMIO01 (sample SAMN16585339, study PRJNA669376) | soil metagenome | isolation source: Crop rotation soil | place: USA: Cullars Rotation, Alabama | collected 2011 | reverse complement strand
GACAACTTGTCCACGTGGAATTCTAAGCTTAGGATCCCAATGTGCTGGAAAGAATCCGATGCGCAAGAGCCGGTGCGTTTGATCCCACGGACATTCGGTGGCGTCGAGATCGATCGAGAAAGGCTTGTCACCCTCCGGCTCACGATAATTGTAAGTGAAATAGTTGATCATCTCTTCCACCCGCACCGCATCTTTCGGGGGAAGCGAACCGGAGTTGAGGAAACGGCGGACGTTGGAGTAGGACGCCGTATCGACGTCGATGGAGAAAGTCGAAAGCGGATTGCTCGCTGCCTGCAGAAACGGGTTCTCGGAAATGTGGTCATAGGTCGCCGTGTCGAAATCCTGGCGATTTCTGCCTGGCAAATTTTCCGTAAACTCCGCCTGTGCCTTGTCAGTGAGCGAACCAGAGTCGGATGCCTGACGCGAAGCCAGTGTGGCGCCGCGTTGGTGATACTGCCCGCCACTGACTGATTTCGCCGCGCCCGCTAGATTGGGCAACGATTTAGCAGAGGGCTTCGTTTCGTTTCCGAGCAGTGCTTTACTTGGGGCAGGAGGCGCCGGTTCCATTTCGGCGAGATAGTTTTGCTCTCCCGGCGTTGTTCCCGCCCTTTCTGCATCAACATTCGCGTCCGGAACCGCTTCTACCACCGCTTCCGGACTAGCGAACGGGAGTTTGACCTTTCTCGGACCTGAATCGGTTTTGGCAAAGGTGCCACCGTGACGCAGAATCGCGGAAGTGGCGAATACGCCAACGACTGCGAAGATTGCGAGAGCTGCGGCGAGCGAACCCCACTCGGTAGACCAAAGACGCCGTTGTTCCTGCGCTCGGAGCGTATTGGGGGAAGGCTTCAACTCGGCGGCAGTCGGCATCTCGTGCTCGGCAGCGTACTCTGATCGCAACAGGCGAGCCAATTGTTGGGTTTCAGCCACGACTTTCCGCGCATCGGGCGAAGAGGCGATCGCGCGTTCCATCGCGGTCCGCTCAGGTTCTGGCAGTTCGCCGAGCGCAAATGCGGTTAGGTTAGGATCATCAAGATTGATTTTCATGACACGATTCGAGGGGTAAAGGGGACAAAGTCCTTGGATGCTCTTCCGTAGCGCTGCCGCAGGGTTTTGAGCGCATTATGAATTAGCACACCGACGTTGCTGACAGAGAGCTCCATGATTTCGCTGATTTGCTGGTAACTAAGATCGTTTTGAAACTTCAGTTGCAGCACTTCCTGCTGTCGCACTGGAAGCGTGTTTAATATTTGAAGCAGGAAACCGCTTGCCTCTTTCGCCTCCAATTGTTCGGACGGCGCCGGCTGTTCGCTCTGCCGAGTTTCGAGCAACACCTGATCGAGATAGGTCATCCTCTTTTCTTTCCGGCAAATGTTGAGCGCGCCATTCCGGCAGACGGTGAAAAGCCATTTGGCCGGGGCGTGATCGAGTTCGGTGCGATCTTCGTTTTGCAGTTTCACAAACGTCTCCTGTACTACGTCACGGGCCCGGTCGGTATCGCCCAGGATCCGGCTGGCGTATTGCAACAGCGGGCGTTCGAAACGCTTCATCAGCGCGGTCATCTGTTCGCCATCAATTCTCGCTGCCTTGACTGGGACGTCTTGCATTTCCTTTCACTAAGTCTAACGCGCGAACCGGCAGGATATTAGAGGATATTTTGAGGGAAATGCGTCTGGCCACATACTCGGTGCGAGTAAGCCAACGCAACAGTGGCAAGACGTGGGACAGTTTGATATTCCACTTCTGTGTCAATCCGTGTTCATTCTGTGGCTAGTTCAAAATGAACCTAAGGTCGTACCTCATCTCCCGACAAAAAGCCGTCGACCGCGCCCTCAATCGCTTTCTACCCAACGAGTCAACCGCTCCGGCAACGATTCACAAGGCAATGCGATACAGCCTGTTTGCCGGCGGAAAACGGCTCCGACCAATCCTTTGTCTGGCGACTGCCGAAGCTTGCGGGGGCAAAATCGATGCGGCTCTCCCATTAGCCTGCGCGGTCGAATGCATTCACACCTATTCTCTCGTTCACGATGATCTCCCGAGCATGGACAACGATGACCTCCGTCGCGGCCGCGCGACCTGTCACAAAGTTTTTGGTGAAGGAATTGCCATCCTGGCTGGCGACGCGTTGTTGACGATCGCTTTCGAGATCGTGTCGAAAGCACGAGCGACCACGCGGTATGAAATTCGCCAGATCGTTCACGAGGTTGCTGTTGCCGCCGGCAGCCAACGATTGATCGCTGGACAGGTCGCCGACCTTGAGGCCGAGGGGCGCCGCATTAATCGAAATCAGCTTCGTTATATTCATCAAAATAAAACCGGGGCTCTCCTGACCAGTTCGATTAGGCTGGGAGCGATGTCGGCTAATGCCAGCCCTCGGCAATTGAGGGCGGCGACCGAATTTGGCCGTGCGCTCGGTCTTGCCTTCCAGGTGATCGACGATATCCTCGATGTAACTCAGACCTCGGAGAAATTGGGAAAAAGTGCCGGAAAAGACGTGGTGGCGAACAAAGCCACCTATCCGGCGGTGATCGGCTTGGAGCAATCGCAACGTGAAGCACGGCGCCTAACCAACGAAGCGCGTGCCGCCCTCAAATCCTTCGGGGAACGAGGCGTTGTCTTGCGTGAACTGGCCGATTACCTCCTGCAACGCGAGTTTTGAATTTACGGGGAGCCTGTTGAAACTAAGACCAGATTCGGATCGATCTCTTCAACCAGGTCAGATTGGAATCCAGCTCGCAATCGCAACGATGCAGCAAACGCAATCATGGCCGCGTTGTCCGTACAGAGTTTCGGCTCGGCCATCAGAAGTGATAGACCCGCTCGACTACACGCCTCTTGCATTCGCCCCCGCAGCTCTGCATTACAGCTTACCCCGCCACTGATCGTGACCATCCTTGCCTTTTGCTCGGTTGCTGATCGCAATGTTTTTGTGACTAACACGTCGATCACAGCGCGGTGAAAAGAGGCGCAGATATCGCGGCGACAGACATCCGAAATTACGCCTAACTTCTCAATTTGATAGCGAACCGCCGTCTTTAAGCCACTAAAGCTGAAATTGTGGTCGCCTGACTCGAGCATGCTCCGTGGGAATGCGAAACCGTCGGAATTGCCAGAGGCGGCAAGCCGCTCAATCTCCGGGCCACCCGGATAAGCAAGACCCAACATTTTCGCGACTTTATCGAAGGCTTCGCCTGCTGCGTCATCCAGAGTTCGGCCCAAAATCCTGTACGCGCCAACACCGCGAACTTCGACTAACAACGTGTGGCCGCCGCTAACGATGAGCGATACGTTTGGCTTAATCTCGAAATCTCCTTTGAAAAAAGGCGAGAGAAGATGGCCTTCCAGATGATTGATCGCCAGATAGGGTTTGGCGAAACCAAGCGCCAGGCCTTTCGCGATCGAAGCACCGATCATCAAAGAGCTGGCCAAGCCTGGACCCGAAGTTGCGGCAAACGCATCCGCCTCTTTGAGATCGATGCCCGCTTTTTTTATCGCGGTTTCGACCAGGCTCGGCGCTCGCAGCAGATGATTCCGCGATGCCACTTCCGGAACGATGCCCCCGTACGCGCCGTGTTCGGTTTGCGACGCCACTTCGCTGGCGAGCAATTCGTGGCCCCGCAGAATGGCAACTGCCGTCTCATCGCAGGATGTCTCAATGGCGAGAATGGTACTCATCGCTGGAATTCGACGATTTAATCCTCACAGCAGTCTTTGCAAGAGTCACTGATTAACGCACAGATCCGGCGAAGCGCGGACTGCCCCCATTCGCAAAAGGGGTGACTCAGCCCAATCGAGGAGTCACTCGCTACATTCTACTTTTTTGTCGAATTGGCCTTGGGTGAATTTTCCTCCGCGTAGGCCATCACACCTTTCAGGGCATCGATCGCACGCAGCAACTGAGGATCCTTAGACTTGATCAGTTGTTTTTCTTCTTCCGGCTTCAAGGTCTCTGAGTTGCGCAATGCGAATAGGGCGCGCTCCTGTTCAGGTGTCATTGGCACTCGAATATTCGGGGCGACGCCATTCCCGTGGATAACCTGCCGGCTCGGCGTGTAGTACTTCGCGGTAGTAAACCGAAGGGCTGACCCATCGGGAAGCTGGACAACATTTTGAACTGAGCCTTTGCCGAAAGTCGTTTCCCCGACCAACACCGCACGTCGAAGATCCTTTAGCGCCCCGGCCACAATTTCGGAGCCACTAGCGCTCCCCTCGTTTACCAGGACCACAAGCGGAAAACGCGGGCGCTCTTTGATCGAGCTCGACGTCGTATAATCATGCTGCTGAGAAGGCACCCGCCCCTGAGTTGAAACTACCTTCGTGTTCGGCGGCAGGAACTGAGCGCAAACGTCGACCGCCACATTCAGGAGCCCACCTGGATTGTTTCTGAGATCGAGAATCATTGCCTGCATCCCGTGCTTCTGCAGATCATCAAGAGCCCTCGATAATTCTTCCGCGGTCGGCTCATTGAACTGAATCAATCGAACATAACCGATCTTGAATTGCCCACTTAAGTCCGGATCAAGGATGCGGGTCCCTTTAACGCTCTGGACCTTTATTTCCGTCCGTTCGAGCACGAAATCTTTAATCTCCTTGGTTGCCGGTCGCAAGATGGTCAGCGTCACCTTCTGATGTGTATTCCCGCGCAGCAGATTGATTGCGTCCTGAAGTTCCATTCTTTCGGTCGAGCTCCCATTGATGCGAAGAATTTGGTCGCCGGTCAGAATGCCTGCTTTTGCAGCTGGGGTATCCTCCATTGGAGTCACGACCGTTAGGACACCCCCCTTTACCGCGACCTCAATACCGAGGCCGTTGAAGCGGCTACGCGTGTCATCCTGCATATCTTTGAAATCACTTGGCTCCATGAATTGGCTGTGAGGATCGAGCGAGGCGAGCATCCCCTTCATCGCGGCATAAATCAGGTCGTGGTAACTCGTCTTCGTGCCGTCAACGTAATCCTGTCGAAGAAGTTGGACTGCCTTTGCGAACACAGTAATCTGCGCATACCCACTATCATCATCGCCTTCTTGCGCTTGAGCTGAGTAGAATCGGGCGCCCAAGAGAAAGGCAAAGAGAACAATGCACGCACTGGTGGTGAACAAGAGGCGACGCTTCATGTAAGGATCAAAGTTCGGGGAGAAGAATCATCGCTCATGCGGAAAATTTTGGCAACGCGCAACGCATCAGTTAGGTTTAACGTAACTGGGGGTCGATCGGTTTCTTTTTCCTCATGAAATTATTTCTGGTCGTCCTCAATCTTGCCATTTCTCTGGCGCCGTTAAGTGGAGTGACCGAGCCCTCACCATCGCTCACAATAACCCCTTCCACACCAATCAGTATCTCGGCCGAGACGCCACTCACCAGCTCGGCGGTTGCGGTTGGCTCTCCCTCAGCTTCGCCTACAATTGTCCCCTCGCCCACTGCGACGGCAACTTCATCGCCAGAATCCTCAGTCACACCTTCAGTCACGCCCGCCGCCACACCATCCCCCGCAGCATCCCCCAGACCATCGCCGACCCCGAAACCTCGGCCGACACCTAAACCGACGCCGCCACTCACGCTAGACCAAGAACTGGACAACGTCGCCAATGAATTCATTCGAGGGTACCTCGGGGCCAGACCGTTACAAGCAGCCGTGCTCGGCTTCCATGAATACGACGGTCGCATCAGTGAATACACGCGACTTGCCATCGATGCCGAACTGGCCCGGCTGAACCGGTTCGACGAGCGACTGAAAAGATTCGATGTAATCAAGCTTGGGCCGAGGGCCACGATTGATCTTCGGCTCCTGCAGACCGTCATCGCACGAGAGCTCTTTCTTATGCGCGATCTCGGAATATACGATCACAACCCGATCAGCTACGCCAACGCGATAGACGTCAACGTGTACGCAAGACGTAAGTACGCACCAGTTGACGACCGCGTCCGCAGCATCATCGCGGTGGAGAACCAGGCGGCCAACGTAGTGATCGCGGCCAAGACTAACTTGGCGGACGTGTTACCGAAGCCATACATCGAGCTCGCAGCTCAAATCGCGCGTGGTTCCTCTGATTTTTTGCGGAAGAACCTGGTCGAATTCGTGGCCGACCTCAAAGACGACAATCTCCGGGCCGCGCTTTCGCAGGCGAATCGCCGGGCAGCCATCGCCATGAACGATTATGCGGCATGGTTGGAAAAGGAAAGATTGCCAAAGGCAACAGCGCAATTTGCGATCGGTGAGCAGAACTATCAGCGCTTCCTGGCTCAAGCCGAACTGATCGATCTGCCTCTGACCAAAGTTCTAGAACTGGGACTTTCGCAACTGATACGCGAACAGGAGGTATTCGCCGAGGCGGCAAAAAGAATCAGCGACGACAGAACGCCGCTGGACGTTTTCCGCCAGATCCAGAGCGAACATCCGAGCTCGGAGAATGTGGTCGCGGAAATGACTCGAAAGTTGGATGCGACGAGAAAATTCGTGGTTGACCACAAAATCATCACTATTCCGACAGAAGTACGCGCTCAGGTTAAGGATGCCCCCCAATACCTGCGGCCCACCAGCTTCGCTTCACTCGACGCTCCCGGTCCATTCGAGAAACGATCCATGGACGCCTACCTCTACGTTACTCCCCCGGGAAGCGAGTGGCCCGAGCAACAGAAGAACGAGTGGCTTTCAGTTTTCAATTCCTACAGCGCGGACATCATTGCCATCCATCAAGGTTATCCTGGGCATTACGTGCAATCGCTCCGTCTTAGTGCTTCGAAAGTCAGCAAGCTCCAAAAAATCTTCGGCCCATCATCCTACGTGGAGGGCTGGGCGCATTATTGTGAGAAAATGATGGTCGACGCGGGATATGGCAGCAGGTTTGGACCAGACCAGACGGACGAAGAGGTTCGCCAGGGCGCCAAGTACCGAATGGCGCAAGCCCAGCAGGCCATGGTCTTATTCGCACGGCTTTGCGTTTCGATCAAAATGCATACCCAGGGGATGTCTGTTGATGACGCAACTCAGTTTTTTAAGGAGAACTGTTACTACGAAGAAAAACCTGCCCGCCTTGAAGCGATGCGTGCCACTTTCGATCTTGGAGATCTCACCGATGCGTTGGGAACACTCCAGATCCGGAAACTTCGCGATGATTACGAAATCCAGGAGGGCGAAAACTTTCTTCTCAAGAAGTTTCACGACGAAGTGCTCAATAATGGAATGCTTCCGATTCGTCTGCTCCGCGAGCTCATCCTGAGGGAACAAACCCAATGGGACAACCCGCTTTGATCGTCGTGGAAGAGTTGTGGGGTTACAGAGTTACAGAGTTACAGAGTTGCAGAATTGCAGAGTTGCAGCGTGCAATTGCAAAATCGAAATTCGATATCGAAAGTTTAACCCATAATTTAAAGTTATGACGATCGTTCGCATTCTTTCGATCCTCGCGCTCCTGCTCTGCCCTCCTTCTTTGCGCGCTCAAAGTAAGACAGATAACCCGGCGTTTAACCAACTTGTGGAAGAATTTATTAGTGGTTATCTCACCGCCCGCCCGAACGAGGCTGTGTCGCTCGGCTTTCATGAATATGATGGGAAACTTCCCGATTACAGTCGCGCCGCTATCGATGCTGAGATCGCCAGGTTAAGGCGGTTCGAAGACGCATTCCGCAAAGTTGAGGTACCGACGATCAGTCTTCGTGACTTCGAAGATATGCGACTTGTGCGCGCGGCAATCGAGAATCAGCTCTTTTCCTTCGTTGATCTGGCATCGTTCGACCGAAATCCCATGACCTACGTGAATGCGCTGGATGTGAACGCCTATCTAAAGCGGAATTTTGCCCCACTCGAGAATCGCGTCCGCAGCATCATCGCGATCGAAAATGGGGTCCCCAATTTGATCGCGGCAGCCAAAGCCAATCTCAGCCCGAATCTACCACGCCCGCTGGTCGAGCTCGGAATTGATGTCACCAACGGCTCGATTGATTTCCTCCAAAAAGATCTGATGACCGCCCTCCACGACTTGAAGGACGCCAGGCTCCGAAAGGAAGTCGAAAAATCGAATCAGACGGCGATCACGGCGTTGAAGGACTACGAAACATTCTTGTCCAAGGAGAAGCTCCCAAAATCGGTGGCTGAATTCGCCATTGGAAAGGAAAAGTTTCAAAAGCTTCTCTCGAGCACGGAGCTGATCGACTTGGCTCCGGAGAAGATTCTTGAGATTGGAATGAGCGAGCTCAAGCACCAGCAGGACGCATTTGCCGCTGCCGCGAAAGTGATCGATCCCTCCAAGGCGCCTCAAGATGTTTTCCGGCAAATTCAAAAGGATCATCCGACCGCGGCAAATCTGATCTCTGATGTGGCTAAGGGTCTGGAGACGATTAGGGCCTTCCTGGTCGAGCACCACATTATCACCCTGCCCACAGAAGTGCGGCCTAAGGTCGAGGAAACACCGCAATACCAGCGGGCTACCACCTTCGCTTCAATGGATACCCCCGGGCCATTCGAAAAGAAGGCTACGGAAGCCTATTACTATGTGACTCCAGTCGAAAAGGAATGGCCGGAGAAGCAAAAAGAGGAATGGCTGACTTCCTTTAACTACTACACGAGCGGCGTCGTTTCGATCCATGAGGCTTACCCGGGCCACTATGTCCAATTTCAACGATTGAACGCGTCTCCGGCAAACAAGGCGGAAAAAATGTTTGGCAGCTACGGATTCGTCGAAGGGTGGGCACACTATGCCGAACAAATAATGGTGGACGAAGGCTTCGGCTCTTGCAATTGTCCGAACCCGACTAACGACCAACAAATTCGTGCGGCCAAATATCGAATGGCTCAGGCGGATGAAGCGCTTCTTCGGGTCTGCCGGCTTGTTGTCTCAATCAAAATGCATACCCAAGGAATGACGGTGGATGAGGCGACGAAGTTCATTAAGGAGAACTGTTACTATGAGGAGAAACCTTCCCATGCTGAGGCAATGCGCGGGACATTTGACCCAGGTTACTTGAACTATACCCTCGGCAAATTGCAGATCCTCAAACTGCGGGACGATTACAAAGCCCAGGAAGGGGCCAATTATTCGTTGCAGAAGTTCCACGACGAGCTCACCAACTACGGCATGCCGCCAATCCGAATGCTGCGGAAGCGGATGCTAAAAGAAAAAGGTCAGTGGGGAAATATCTTATGACGCCTCTTCTCCCACGCACTAAACTCTGTAACTCTGTAACTCTGCAACTCTGCAACTCTAACTCTGTAACTCTGTAACTCTGTAACTCATGCAATTCATGTAACCCGCAGCTCATTCCTCCTCCGACTCCCCTAACAGCTCCGGAAGAAGTGGCTGCGGATTAGCCGGCAATTCTTCAACCTTGTTCAGCTTCCTGGTGATCGCGCGCGATCGGACATCGACCTCTTCCATCCGTCGCGCCGCCTGATCGAGCTTATCTTTCACCGCTGAAAGCGATTCCCCAAACTTGCCGAATTCCGTTTTCACCCCAGCCAGAAGATTCCAAACTTCGCTCGAGCGTCTTTGAATTGCCAGGGTGCGAAATCCCATTTGCAAGCTGTTGAGCAGCGCAGCCAGCGTGGTCGGCCCGGCAAAAACCACGCGGCACTCTCTTTGCACCTGTTCAACCAAACCTACCCTCCTGATCGCTTCGGCAAATAATCCTTCAGTAGGCAAAAACATCAGGGCAAAATCAGTCGTCCGTGGCGGGTTGATGTATTTTGTGCAGATCTCCTTGGCGCTTTTTTTCAATTGGGTTTCCAGACTTTTGGCCGCGGCCTCAACCGAATCCAGCTCCCCCTTTTCCTGCGCGGCCAGCAGACGGTGATAATCTTCGATGGGAAACTTCGAATCGATTGGCAACCAGACCGGTGCACCGTTCTGGTCGCCTGGCAGCTTGACCGCGAACTCGACCTGCTCGCCACTCTCTTCTCGCGTCTTCACATTCCGCGCGAACTGTTCCGGGGTCAGCACTTGTTCGAGCAGGTTGCCCAATTGCACCTCTCCCCAGCCACCCCGCATCTTCACGTTGGCCAGAACTTTTTGCAGGCCGCCGACATCGCTGGCCAACTGCTGCATCGCACCCAGACCGCGATGGACCTGCTCCAGGCGATCGCTGACCAGTTTAAACGAGTCGCCTAACCGGCGCTCCAATGTCCCTTGGAGTTTCTCGTCCACGGTCGCACGCATCTTGTCGATTTGCCGAGCATTGTCCTCCTGCAATTGCCTTAAACGGTCGTCGACAATCGTCCGCACGCTCTCGAAGGATTTCGAGAGCTCTTCTCGCTGCGATTTCGCTGCATTGGCGCTTTCTTCACGGCTTCGCGAAAGCTCATCCCGCAACGTCCGTTCACTTCGCTCTTGTGAGTTCTCCAGCCCCTCGATCTTCCTCAACACAAGGTCGCTGTTTTCCTTTTTTCGCCGAGCTACCCAGACAAAGATGGCGACAATAGCCCCGCCTCCAATCAAACCGAGGAAAAGATAAGCGAGCGGAGTCATCATTCGTGATTAAACGCTGTCGCGCCGATTTCAAGCCGTATGGAGTGCGGGGTCATGCGAAGCGCGACACCGCTTTGCACAGCCACGCCGTTTCACCGACGAATCATCTTGCCGCCTCGGATTCAGGATACCTTGACGTCGTAATTCTCACCTGACCCTCACGACCACAGAAACGCGACACCGATTAGAATCGCACCTTCAAACCTCCGTAAGCAGCGCGACCGAGATTCGGAAAACCAAACACTTCGGCATACTGCTCATCAGTCAGATTATCGATGCGCGCGAAGATCGAGAACTGCGGATTGATCTCGTATTCAGCCGCAAAATTCACTACCGTGTAATCCTCGATGTCGAAATTCGGAGCGCCGAAATTCAGCTCCTCCCGAGCATTCACCCACTTCGCAGAAAGGGTTGTGCGCAGCTTGTGCCACCACAGGTATGAAGCCGAAAGATACAGTTCATTACGCGGACGACGCGGAAGGCGCGCGCCCTCAGGTTGATTGATATCGGCGGACGAAGTCTTCTCTGTATCCAGATAAGTATAAGCGCCCGACAAAATGAGATTAGAAATGGGCGTAGCATGGAACTCCAATTCCACTCCCTGCGTTCGTGCCGCTCCAAGGTTGAGCGTGTTGAATAGGCCGTCAAAACCGATCACGTTCGAGAGATCATTGTAAAAATAGGTCGCACCGATCGAGACCCGGTTTTGACAGAAGCGTTGTTCGACGCCGGCGTCCCAACCAAAGACCTTCTCTGGATCTAAATCGAAGTTGTTCCCAAAGATCTTATCCTGGCTGCTCGGTGGACTGAACCCGGTCGCAACGCTCGAATGCAATGAGGTGTTGGTTTTCTCGATCCTGTAGTTTCCGGCGACGCGGTATGTCCATACGTCTCCAGCTTGATTAAAATGATCAAAACGGCCGCCGGCGACAAAGATTAAGTCGGGCACGGGAATCACCGTAGCTTGAAGGAAACCCGCTACATCCTCGAAGTGATCGCTGATGAATGTGGGCTGCGGACCGAACGCTTGCGAAACAAATGGCCGCTCCTGTCCCGCGTCGACATCGTTGTAGAAGAAGCCACTGGTCAAGGTCAACCAGGAGAGGGGCTTGAGATCGTTCTGATAATCAACCGTCAAACGCTTGAATAAAGCTCGGGTCGCTCCGACGAAACCATCTTCGTTGGGGTCGTTCACCTGCCGCTCATGATCGTAACTGATAATGAGCTTATGTTTCCACCACTCGTTGACCTGGAGATCGAAATGTGGGGCGAAGAGCCAACGCTCGGTCAACAAATTGTCGAGCGGCCGTGGATCGGAAATCGTGTTGGGATTTCCGGTGTCACTGTTTGAGTAGGTGAAGAGACTGCCGATGCGCAGATCTGAATTGGGGGACCAGCCGATATTGGCGATGGCGGCGGTGTTTCGGTACTCATTGTTAGGTCTATCGTTATCGGTGTCGAGACGGCTCGCTCCGAACGAATAATCGAACTCTCCCATCTTTCCTTGTGATTGAATCGTCTCACGGAAGGTGTCGAACGATCCACCTTCAGCGCTCAGCTCCAGCGTCGGAGGTCCGTCACCTCGCAGCGTGAAAATCTGAATCACACCAGCTAAAGCACGCGGCCCATACAACGTGCTTTGCGGCCCCCGTGCGATCTCGATCCGCGCCACGTTGTCCGTGGTCAGGTCCGCGAAATTCATTGCGCCGGACAACCCCTGATTGATTGGAACTCCGTCGAGCAGCACCTGGGTATGGGCGCTGTTCAAGCCGCGCGTGAAAACGGACGTAAGCTGTCCCGGCGCCCCCGTTTCGACTACGGACAAACCGGGCACTTCCCGCAAGGCCTCGGCCACCCGCTCGGTCTGTTTGATTTCGAGATCTTGCGCATCGATGACGCTGATCGTTGCCGGCGATTGATCGAGTGGAATATCAAGTCTCGTGGCCGAGACAACGATCTCTGTCTCCACTTCCGCTTCGGTCTGATGGGGCGCCGGAGTCGGTCGGCCGATATCTTGACCCGGCGAGGTCGAGACGGCGATAACTGAACTAAAGATAGCAATCCATAATAGACGGTTTTTCACAACATGTTTCCTCCAACTCTCGAGAGTCGGACGAAACAACGCGGCCACCGTCACCGACAGCGGCTAGAACACGAAAAACGCCCAGCTCTCATTCCTCTTTTTGCGAAGAAGTTTTTTCGCGTCCGGTTTGCGGGCACGAATGAGGTGGATCGGACAAATATTCTGGCTCCTGGTCTTCGGAAGAAGTTGAGAGTCTCTAGCTGAGAGTTGATTGATTTTGAAAAAGCCTTCCGGCCCTCTCAATTTTCAACTCTCATCTCTCAACTAATACCACCTTCTTCCCGCCTTCACCGCCCGGTTGGAATCCGAACGATTGGCTCTTGGGAAGTTGTATCCAGTTACAGCAGCGCAACTGCTCCCGGTTTCCACGGGATTTCTTGCGCCGATCCACAATCAATCTCACAAAGAACTGACCGAGAAGTAGCGGCTTGCGCTTCATCGCTCAAGATTTATTTATCAGAACCGCGCATGGTCGCGGTTCGCTCGCTGTGCTTAACCCTAATTCTTCCATTTTGGTCACCGGTGGGGCCGGTTTTATCGGTTCCAATCTCGTCTTGGCTCTCCAGGAGAAAATGCCTGAGGCCAGATTGACCGTAATCGATGATTTTCGCTCCGGCGATTTCAAGAACCTCGCTGGCTACCGCGGCGACGTAGTCGCCTCGAATCTCGCTCAACTCGACTGGCACCAGCAATTTGGTGACGAAACGTTTGATGCGATCTTTCACCTGGCCTCGATCACGGATACAACTGAGCACGACGAGTTCATTCAGGTGCACGACAACGTCGAGAGCTTTCGGCGTCTCCTGAATTTTGCCAGAGCGACGCGGACGCGGATCATCTACGCTTCGTCAGCATCGACCTATGGTGCGGTGAAGAGCGCGAGTGTGGAAACAAATGGAGCGGCTCCGGCTAACTCATATGCGTTTTCCAAGGTGATCATGGACAACATCGCCAGGCGAACAATCCGCGAGTTTCCCGATTGGATCATCATCGGCCTCCGCTATTTTAATGTTTATGGACCGCGCGAAGCTCACAAAGGCGTCCCGGCGAGCATGGTCTATCATTTGTCCCGGCAGATGAAATCGGGAGCGCGACCGCGGATTTTCAAGCAGGGCGAACAGCAACGCGATTTTGTGTATGTAAAGGACGTCGTCGAGGGAAGTGTTAAAGCGCTCGAGGCACGACAAAGTGGGATTTATAATTTGGGTTCAGGACGTGCCCGATCTTTTAACGAACTGGTCGAGGTTCTGAATCGTTCTCTCGGGACAAAGCTGGAACCGGAATACATCGAAAATCCGCATGCGCACTACCAGAACTTCACCCAAGCTGACCTAACCAATGTTCGGAATGGTCTCGGTTATGAACCGAAGTATCAGCTGGAAACCGGTGTCCCTGATTACATGAAATGGCTTTATCCGGATGGAACATCAAAATAGATATGAAACCAAAGAAATCAGATCTCCTCGTTGAAGAAGTCGAACACATTGACATCAAACAACACAATGTCGTGCCATTGGTTGAAGCGATGAGCAAAATGGCCTTCTCCGCCCGCGACCTTGGGCGCGCCGCTTTGATCTATGACCAGATGATCCGAGACGAAGATTGCTCCATCATTCTTTGCCTGGCCGGCTCGCTTTTTTCGGCCGGGCTCAAGAACGTCGTGGTCGATCTGATTCGGCACAACATGGTCGACGCCATCGTTTCGACCGGCGCTATCATCGTGGACCAGGACTTCTTCGAAGCGCTCGGATTCAAGCATTACAAGGGCGATATCTTCATGAACGACGATACCTTGCGCCGCCTCGAGATCGACCGCATCTACGACACCTATATTGATGAAGATCAACTGCGGATCTGCGATGCGACCACCGGCCAAATTGCCGACTCACTTCCGCCCCGCCCTCATTCCTCCCGTGAGTTCATCAAGGCAATGGGAAAACATCTGACCGAACACGCGCGCAATCGAGACTCCGTTGTTTTGGCCGCGTACGAAACAGGCCTGCCCATTTTTTGTCCCGCCTTTAGCGATTGCAGTGCTGGGTTCGGACTAATTCACCATCAGTGGCATAACCCAGACAAACATCTCAGCATCGATTCGGCTAAGGACTTTCTCGAATTGACCAAGATCAAGATCGATTCGAAAACGAGCGGACTACTAATGATCGGCGGCGGCGTTCCGAAGAATTTCGCCCAAGACACAGTCGTCGCGGGGGATTACCTCGGGTTCGATGTAGGAATGCACAAATATGCAGTTCAGATCACGGTGGCCGATGACCGGGACGGCGCGCTTTCTGGTTCCACTCTCAAGGAGGCGAATTCATGGGGCAAGGTTGATTTGGGCGCGGAACAAATGGTCTACGCAGAAGCAACAATGGCGTTCCCGTTACTGGCAGGTTACGCCTATCATAAGGGCCATTGGAAAAAGCGAGCGGCCAGAAAATACGCGGATTTCCTCGATCAACCCACCACGATGTCGCCTACCCACTGATTAAGAATGATTGACACGGGGATCAGCAATCTCGTCTCCACCGTTCCAATCTTTCCGTGGTCGTCCCGTGTCGATCCGTGGCTACCCTTCCCAAAAGAATTGGGTCGGACGCTTAATTTCCGGTGGTAAACTTTTGTGGACCGGGCAATTCAACCCAGTCTGTTCCAGAACCTCGCGGTGCGGCGAGCTCGGCGGTAACGGAATGTGAACTTCAGACGGTAACGCGGCAATCCGACGCGGCGCGTCCTTTGACATCTCCTTCTGCACGGAAACCGTCATCCCGCGAAGATCGACTCCCAACTCAGCCGCCCTTATCCCCATAGTGGTGCTGATACACGTCCCGAGGGCGGTGGCGACAAGATCGGTGGGCGAAAACGATTCGCCTTTCCCTTTGTTATCGGCTGGAGCATCCGTCGCAATTTGGCTTTGAGAAGGGCCGTGAACGGCATTGCAATGCAAATCACCCGTGTACTCGATGCAGATTTTGACCATGCCTAAATATGCGAGTCCTTGAGCTGCGAAGCAATTCTTTCACTAGGCCGGTCTTTATCGCGGAGAAAAGATGGGCTTCTCCTGCAACTTCTCCGCATGGTGGGCCAGCTCTTCGCGAAAGACTTGGGTTAGCCCGGCGTCATGCAGAATGATCATGTCAGTGTCATGCTTACTCACGTCGTCATTCTCCCAAGATTCGTTCCACCAACAGAAGCCGATGACGTTCCGCCAGCGCGCTGAAAACAAATCTTCCAATGCATTCCTGGCCCACCCACCAACGCTGACCCTACGGTGATGAATGTCGCAACCGAACTCGGCGACAAAAAGCGGTTTTCCACCAGCGATTTTCGTTAGGCGCGGATACGCCTGATCCATTTTGAACCGGAACGTCTCTGTTCCATCCTCGCTACGCGGCGTTAATGCCCCGTAGACACTCAGCGCCACCCAATCACAATAATCGTCGCCCGGATAATAGTTTTCGAACCGATTCCATTCCGCTTCAGGTTCGTCGAACCAATTGACATGCCAGACCCAGGTCACGTTGGCGGCTCCTTCGCTGCGCATCAAGTCCACAATGCGCCGATACACTGCAACGTAACGACGCGGACCTTCCTTTGCTCCGCCATTCCATTTTCCATTCCAGGAAAACCATCTTCCATTCGGTTCGGTGCCCCATTCGATCAACAAGGGGGACCCGAAATCCTTGGCTCCGCGCGCCCAGGCTTTGAGATCGTCATCAAATTTTCCGGCGAGAATATTGGCCAGGCTAAACCGCTTTTCCGCATGTCCCTGTTCGAGATCGGAACGCAACATCAACCGAATGAACGGAACTTTCCCTAATTCTCGGATCCACTCGCACGTCGTCGTCGGGAAGCGCCGTGACTCGGACCAGTTGTCCGAGAAATAGACCCAAGCCACCTCCGTCCCAAGAACATCTTCGAGCCGTTTCACGTTGGCCGCGGTCACATCGTGTTCAGTCGGATCTTTTCCGGGTAACGGCTCGTCAAAATAGATACCTTGATACAGTTTTCCTGGGGGCGGTGAAAGGATACGGGGCGGGTCAGCAGCGCCAACGCTATTCAAAACCGCAAACAAGGTCAGAAAAATGCCGGCCCGAATCATAGCCGCGGTAGCAGTGGAATTTCATGGGGAAAAGCCGACCCTTTGTCCTGCGTCATGCGATTGATGGTATATGAGTCAACAAAAAGAGATTATATCGACGATCAATGGTTTGATCGAAACGTTGAAGGACGGTCAGGAAGGATTTCGCCAAGCTTCCGAGGCAGTCAAGGATCCGCAGTTGAAGGTGCTGTTCAACGAATATTCGCTTCAACGCTCGAAGTTTGCGGGCGAACTACAGAATGAGGCCATCGGTCTCGGTGAAGACGAGCCCGAAACCGAAAGTAGTGCCGCTGGAGCAATGCATCGCGCCTGGATAAATCTCAAAGGAGCGATCACCAGTCACGATGATCATGCCATTCTGGCAGAGTGTGAAAGAGGCGAGGACTCCGCGGTTAACGAATACAAAAAAGCGTTGGAGGACGACGATCTCAGCGCGCCAATTCGCGAAACGATCTCACGCCAGTACGCAGACGTGAAACGCGCGCATGATCGCATTCGCGGACTACGCGACGCGATGGCAAATAATTGAAGCGCCGGACCACGCGCCCTCATGAGCATCGTTCAGGCGAAAGATTTAACCAAAGAACCGCCGCGCAGCCCACGGATTCGGATTGAAGGTTACGCAATATTGGGACGCACCCTGGATAAGTGTCGGGCGTTCATCACCGGTAAAATTGGCGAGTACCACTTCGATTGTCCGCTCGATAACATGCTGTTCGGTTTCAAAGGAATAACAGGCGACGATTTCAAAAGAGAGGTCGAGAAAGGTCTAGGCGATCAAGAAATGGCGAACTGGCTCAAGGTTCACGGGAAAGAGAAAACGCCGGAAGAGATCGAGAAGTGGAGCGATGAAGTCGAGGCCAACAATCCGTCTCACGATCCGGAAAAACGCGAGTGGTTTAAAGAGCAGCTCCAGCAGTACGGTCTCGATCCGATGAAAACCACATTGTTCGACTGGCTCGAGGTTGACGACAGGGCCAGCTTTGCCCCGGCTAGTGCGCAGCGGTGAGCTGAATCGCTACCCATAGGCGGTAGCCATCGACTTAGGGCCGCTTCGTGGCGAGGGTTCTCGCGTAGGTGTTTAGCGTCGAAAGACGCCTGTCATCCTGAGCCTGCGCAGACGGCGAAGGATCTCCCAGTTGCAATTTTGGTTACTCAATTCCAGAGCACGCGCTCGATCTGGAGTAGACGCATTACCTAGCGCGAAAGCGGCCAGGGCTGGCGCAATGGGAACGCGTCTAATCCAGAGCGGGCGCTGTACCGGCGCTTGCGTAACACAATCTGACAGTTGGGAGGTCGGGCGCTCCTCCCAAGTCGCGATCCCGGTCTTCGCCTGCATCGGGATGACACCGCCTCTTAGCTTCCTCGCGCACACGTTGAAACGCTAAACACGTACGTTCTCGCGAAGTGTCGGGTGTATTGTTCTCTTGTTCGATCCTCGTTCTTCGGCGACATTTCGAAGCAAGATCATAAACCCAAGGGAGCCATTCGTGCATCCTACCCCATCATTATGAAGAAATTCCTTCTCCTTCTCTCGTCTGTCGTCGCCACTGGCGTTGCCCTCGCGCAAGAGCCATCTCCATCGTCCGCCATTCCGCCCAAGATTCCTCTTCGAGATTTTTTTCGGAACCCGGAAAGTCGAGGTTATCTCCTTTCACCAGACGGCAAGACTTTGTCTTACTTGGCGCCGTGGGAGTCTCGGATGAACATTTGGGTTCGCCCTACGGACGGCGGTCAAGCTAAACGAATCACCTCGGAGAAGGACCGCGATATCCGCGATTACTTCTGGAAAGGGAATCAATTCATTATCTATGCGCAGGACAACAAAGGTGACGAAAACTTTCACCTTTACCGGGTCGATTTAAAAGGCGGTGCGATCAAAGACCTAACTCCTTTTCCGAAGGTTCGGGCCGACCTGATTGATGATCTCGAAGACAATTCTCCCACTGACATTCTGATCATGCTGAACAAGCGGAACCCGGAAGTTTTCGACGCGATTCGCATTAACGTAACTAATGGCCAAATGAAGATGGCCGCCCAAAATCCGGGGAAAGTCGATCATTGGGTTACCGATCATAAGGGGCGAATCCTCGCCGCGACGGAATCCGACGGCGTCAATGCCACGCTCCTGACCCGGCTGGACGAAAAGGCTCCATTCAAGAAGGTGTTGAACACAAATTTTCGCGAGCATGTCACACCGCAGTTTTACACCTTTGATAACAAGGAGCTTTACGTGACTTCGAATATTGGCCGCGACAAACAGGCCGTGGTGAAAATTGACCCAGCTACAGCTAAGGAGACCGGAATGATTTGCGAGAACCCTGAGGTTGACGTTGATACGCTCTCCTTTTCCAAAAAGCGAAAAGTCCTTACTTACGCCACCTACATCACTTCCAAACAGGAACGCAAATATTTCGATCCGGAAACCGAAAAAATGTTTACCACCATCGAGCAACAGCTTCCCGGTTATCTTATTTTTGGCGTCGGAAATGATCACGACGAGAACCAATTCATCATTTCTTCCATGAGCGATCGAACACCGGGATTTCGCTATCTTTACAAGGTGAAAACCGGCGAGTTAACCCAGCTCGCTGAAGTTGCGCCGTGGTTGAAAGCGGACCAGCTCGCCCCGATGAAGCCTATCGAGTACACGAGTCGTGACGGCTTAACCATTCATGGCTATCTTACTTTGCCTTTGGGCCGCGACCCAAAAAATCTTCCCGTCGTCATCAACCCACACGGCGGTCCATGGGCACGAGACGAGTGGAGTTATAATCCAGAAGTGCAATTCTTGGCCAATCGTGGTTACGCCGTTTTGCAAATGAATTTCCGGGGATCAACCGGATATGGGCGCAAGTTTTGGGAAGCATCATTCAAAGAATGGGGCAAGACGATGCAGGACGATATTACAGACGGCGTGCAATGGTTGATCAAAGAAGGGATCGCCGATCCGAAACGCGTAGCGATTTACGGTGGAAGCTATGGTGGATATGCGACTCTGGCTGGCGTGACGTTTACCCCGGATCTCTACGCCGCGGCGGTAGATTACGTCGGAGTTGCCAATCTCTTCACCTTCATGAAGACAATTCCTCCATACTGGAAACCATTTCTCGATATGTTTCATGAAATGGTCGGCGATCCGGAGAAAGACAAAGAATTGCTCGCGGCCGAGTCGCCGGTCATGCATGTCGACAAGATCAAGACGCCCCTTTTTGTGGCCCAAGGAGCCCAGGATCCACGCGTGAATAAGAACGAGTCCGACCAAATGGTAGATGCGCTCAGAAAACGGGGGGTCGACGTTGAATACATGGTGAAAGACAACGAAGGGCACGGCTTCCACAACGAGGAGAACAAAGTTGCTTTTTACGAGGCGATGGAAAAATTCCTCGACCAACACTTGCACCCGGAGACGGCCGGGCCGACCGCAGGATCGGCCGCTGGGTCGAATTAACCGCTCCTTAAAATCGGGCGACGCTCAAATTTCAGCTCTTCAACTCTCTCCCTCGCCGCAGCGCAGAGTGCCGATACCCATAGGCAAAATAGAAGATCAGACCTAACACCAACCAAACTCCAAAACGTTGCCATGCCGGCACGGGCAGCCCTTTCATTGTATAAAGGCATGCCGCGGCGCCGGCGATCGATACGAGCGGCAGCGCCGGCACCCGGAACGGTCGAGCTCGATCCGGATCCGAATAACGCAAGACCAAGACGCCGATGCAGACGATGGCGAACGCCGCGAGGGTCCCAATGTTCGTTAGGTCATAGATCTCGTTTTCATCGAAATATAATGCCCCGGCCGCCACGAACACTCCGGTAACAACCGTGGTAATGTGCGGCGTCCGAAAGCGCGGATGCACCTTGGCCGCCCAAGCCGGCAGAAGTCCATCCCGCGCCATGGCAAAGAAAATCCGTGGCTGCCCGTATTGAAAAACCAGGAGGACCGCACTTAACGAGACGACGGCACCGAAGGCCACAATCCAACTGGCCGTTGGCAATCCAGCCATTTCCAGGGCCCGAGACAACGGATCAGCGGACTTGAGTTGCGCGAACGGCACAATCCCCGTCGCCACTGCACCAACAATAACATAGATCAGCGTGCAGATGGCCAGGCCGGCCAGGATACCAATCGGCATATTGCGTTGGGGATTCTTCGTCTCCTCGGCTGCCGTTGAGATGGCGTCGAATCCGATATAAGCAAAAAACACAATGGCTGCCCCTTGGTGAATGCCTGCCCACCCATGCGGCGCGAAAGGTTTGTAATTCGCCGGATCGATGTGAAACAGGCCGATCCCAACAAACAAGCCGAGGACGAGTAACTTCACCACCACCATGATGTTGTTGGCTCGCGCGCTTTCGCGAACGCCGCGATAGAGCAACCAGGTGATGATCATCACGATCGCAAATGCCGGTATGTTTAGGAGCACAGGCACGCCGCCAATTCGCGGCGCAGTTTCCAGCAGACCATGAATCGCCGGATCGCTGCTGAGCAGGGCGGTCCGATAGCCATGTGTCAGCCACTCCGGCAAGGTGATCCCAAACCCCGACAGCAACGAAACAAAATAACCACTCCAGGCGATTGCCACAGCAACATTGCCCACAGCATACTCGAGGATTAAATCCCATCCAATAATCCACGCGATCAGCTCCCCCAGCGTCGCGTACGAATAGGCATATGCGCTACCGGCCTGGGGGATCATCGCTGCGAGCTCTGCATAACAAAGAGCGGCCAAGCCGCAGACCACACCCAATAGAATAAATGACAAGACGAGGGCCGGTCCGGCACCGTACCGAACGATCTCACCATTTGGCAGAGTCTCACCCGCCGCCGCTGTTCCGATCGAAGAGAAAATACCGGCTCCAATTACTGCGCCGATCGCGAGCATGATCAGGTCACCCGCGCCCAATTCACGTCGGAGCCCGTTCGATTGGTCATTGCTTCCCGCGAGCAAGGCCGCGATCGGTTTCCGAGAGAATAGCGCCATACCAGGGCGAAGGTATGGCCATTCGTATTCCGTGGGTCAATCTTAAATGACCGAAAGGAACGGGCGACGGAAAGCCAATATTTAAGGTTCCAAAAGGATAGAAAATGACAAAGCCAGCATGAGATTCCGCTCCGTCGCTTCAGTCTCTTTCAAGCGGTATGGCGCGGAATAAGCTCGACACCATTCGATGCCAATCTTCAGTAGCGCGAATCTCCTTGGCGGATTGCTCTTCGGATCGATCGGATTCGTGGCTTTCATTTATGGAAAGCGGATGCACGTTTGGAAACCGATGTTGCTTGGGCTGATCCTAATGGCCTATCCATATTTCGTTGAAGATGAAGTAACGCTTTTTGCCATTGGGTTGATCGGAACGGCGGCGCTTTTCTTCCTCCGCGATTAAGGAAGTCCTTTTCCTCTTCCCCGCTCCTTGTCAATGCGCCACACACCTGATAAATCAGTGTATGGGTCGTCAATGGCTTCATGCCAAACGAGAAGTTGCTGGGCTGAAAAAGGGCCAGCTCGTTGGCAAACTCGTCAAGGAAATCATGGTCGCCGCCAAGATGGGCGGACCGGAACCCGCTTCGAATGCTCGCCTGGCCGCCGTTGTTGATAAAGCTCGCAGGGCGAGTGTCAGCCGTGATGTGATCGAGCGTGCGATCAAAAAGGGAGCGGGTGGCGGTGACGAAAAACTGGTCATGGAACACGTGGTCTTCGAAGGCTACGCCCCAAATAAAATCCCGGTCATCGTTGAGATCCTGACCGACAACAATAATCGCACCGCACCTGAAATCAGAGTCCTTTTTAAGAAGGGCGGCCAACTCGGAGCGTCCGGAAGCAACAAATTCCTCTTCGACCATGTCGGTCTCGTCGAGGCATATCACTCAGAAGCCAACGCAGATATCGAGGCGGCGGCGATCGAAGCAGGCGCACAGGAAGTCGAACCCCTCGTGCACGGAGATAACGATGACATTCCCGAGAACACGGTCGGCGCGCGATTCGTCACCGAGCGGGCCGATCTTCACACCGCATCGCAATGGCTGGCCGCCAATGGTTGGACCATTGTGACAAGCGAGTTGGGGTATCTGGCAAAAAGCTTTCCAGAGCTGACCGACGAGGAACGGGTTCGGACGAGTGAATTCCTCCAGGCCTTGGAAGATCATGATGATGTTCATCGCGTTTGGGCTGCGATAAAATGAACTTCGGCTAATTACCCGATCACCATGACGGACGAAGCCGAGCAGTTCATTTTTGCCGACGCCGTTTCTTCAGCGGCCGAAGAACCGCCGAGACGACGCGGAATCTTTCGACGGCGCCGCCCGCCGAGACTCCCGCAAAAACCACTGACACACTGCGAGAATTGCGGTGCTCAGCTAGCCGGTGAGTTTTGTTCGAAGTGCGGACAACACGCGATCGATTATCGCCGCTCGCTCGTTCGCGTTCTAATCGATGCGGCAGATTCGTTCTTTAACTGGGACACAAAATTCCTGAAATCGATCGGACTGCTTCTCATTCGGCCATGGCAACTAACGAACGATTTCAATGCCGGTCGGCGCGCCCGCTATGTCCACCCGCTTCGTCTGTATCTGCTGGCCAGCATCGCATTTTTCCTGCTCGCGCGAACAATTAGCTTGCAAACAAAGGGGCCGATGGAGTTGTCAGCCGGAGATCGGGCTGAAATCGCAGCCAGTCTCGGCCGATTAACGGAACCGGATTCCATCCTTACTCCTGAGCAGCGCGCGAAAGTGGACGCCGCCCGGGCCAAGCTAACCCAATCCGGAGCCCTAACGGATGAAGAGAAGGATGAGATCAAACAAGCGTTTGGAAGTCTTCGCAAGGGATTCAAAAAAGAGGATCGCGCAAAGCTGAAGTCTGCCATTGCGCGCATTCCTGAAGCTCCCGAACCGCCACCCTCACCAACATCAGTCGATCAATCAGCCGCGAAGGCGATTCCAGAGGTCGCCGTAACACCAAAACCGAAAAAAAGTCCAGGGCTCCATTTCAACTGGGATGACAAAGAAACTCCAAAGACGCCGTGGGAAAGTTGGCTCGAGGGACGGATCAAAGACAAGATCGGCGAAGACGGCACCAAGAGCGGCCTCTTTTTCGAGACTTTGAGAAGCAATGTGCCAGGAATGATGCTCTGCTGCATCCCGCTTTTCGCTTTTGTCTTGAAGGTGCTCTACATCACCAAGAAACGGTTCTACATCGAACACCTTGTTTACGCTCTGCACATTCATACATTTTTTTACGTTAGTGTCATTGTAACTTCGCTCCTGGCCATGGCTGCCAATCGAGTGGCGCCCGCTGTGGGTGGCCTGATCATCGGGGTGTTTTCCTGCGCAATTTTTGTGCAGGTTTTTCTCTCCATTCGTCGCGTCTACGGGCAAGGCTGGTTCTTCAGCGCGGTCAAATTTCTGGTCGGAGGCGTTGTTTACTTTGTGATTCTGATTCTCGGCGTCGGCGCAACCGCGGTGGTAACATTATTACTGCCTTAGCCAAAGCTGTCGTGGCGCTTCGGTGAAGCGCTTGGACTGCGGCGGCAGAGCGAAGCGTCGACGCCGCTTTGGGCTTGCAGCCGGTATTCAGCAACAGTCGCCCATAGTCGATTCAACGTCGGACACTTCGCTGGACACTCAACTCAAAGCGGTGTCGCGCTGCGCTTGCCACCGCAGTCCAAAAAAAGCGCCGCTCTTGGACTGCGGCGGCAGAGCGAAGCGTCGACGCCGCTTTGGGCTTGCAGCCGGTATTCAGCAACAGTCGCCCATAGTCGATTCAACGTCGGACACTTCGCTGGACACTCAACTCAAAGCGGTGTCGCGCTGCGCTTGCCACCGCAGTCCAAAAAAAGCGCCGCTCTTGGACTGCGGCGGCAGAGCGAAGCGTCGACGCCGCTTTGGGGCTGGGGCCGGTATTACCCGAAGCGCTCGGCAATACAAACCCACGGGCGCCTAACAGAGGGCCACTACATCGCGACCAATTCACGCGCCCGAGCAAGTGCGTCGCCGACCTTGTTTACATCATTCCCCGCTCCCTGTGCCGTTTCCGGTCGCCCACCACCCTTGCCACCAACAATCGGTGCGATCTCCTGAATTAATTTGTTCGCTTGAACTCTCGAGATAAGCGATTTCGGCACCGAAGCAATCAATGACACTCGTCCATCACGTTTGCCTAACAGAAAGATGGGGCCGTCGATTCTGGATCTGAGGGAATCCACTACCGCTTGGAGAAGTTTGGCGTCACCATCATTCACTTCTGCCACGCACGATTTCTGTTCCGCTTGCACGGCCACCAGCTCATTCGCAATCATTCCAGCTCGAGTTCTCAACTCGCCTTCGGAGGCTTTGGCCTGTTGTTTTTCCCAATCGTGAACTTCAGCCTCAAGTTTTTCCAGATGCGCAGAACGAGCCTCAACTTGCGTCAACATTGCGGTTGGCTCTGCGTTCGCGTCGAAGATCGGTAATGCTGCGATTCCGCTTTTCTTTCTGGCCAGCATCTCGAACTTCTTCTGTTGTCGTTCGCACTCCTGTTTCGCCCAATCGCCCGCAGCTTCGCCGGCAACCGCTTCGATTCTGCGAATGCCAGCCGCAATCGCTTCCTCTCGCACGATCCGAAACGACCCGATCTCGCTGGTCGATCTGACATGTGTCCCACCACATAACTCCATCGAATACCCATTCAGCTTCTCAGATTCGCCTCCGATTTGGACTACTCGGACGGTGTCACCGTATTTTTCGCCAAAGAATTGGATGATGTCCTTGCGCTGTTTGGCCTCATGGTATGGGATTTCTTTCCATGAGACCGGTGAACTCTCGGTGATCTTCTCATTCACAACCTGGTTCAGCTTCCTCACCTGCTCCTTGGTCAGCGGTGCACTTGTGAAATCGAACGTCAGTTTTTCCGGCCCGACGTAGCTTCCTTTTTGCGATGCATCGCGGGAAACATTCTCGTGCAGGGCCCAATGCAACAGATGCGTTACCGTATGGTGGCCCTGGATCGCTCGGCGGCGTTCGAGATCGATCGAAACTTGAACCGCTTCACCCGGCTCGGGAGCGCGTCCGTGATTCAAGACCGCGCGGTGAATGAAGACCTGGCCGCGTTTCTGGGTGTCAGCGATCTGTAATCGGCCGAGTTCGGTTCGATCTGGCCCCGGGACATGCAAGAAACCGTGATCACCCACCTGTCCGCCCATCTCCGCATAGCAGGGCGTCCGATTCAGAACGATATTAAACTCGTTAGGAGCAGCACCCGGCAACACCAATTCGGCGACCGCTTCCGTCTCAACAAAGTCGTATCCCAGAAAACTGGTAGAGGCGGCCTGAAGATTTTCGTCCGAAACAGTCACAACTTCCTTTTTCTGGGCCGCCCGACCCCGCGCGCGCTGCTCGCCCATGAGTTTTTCGAATCGAGCGACATCAACGGTTAGGCCACGTTCGCGCGCCATCAGCTCGGTCAGATCCAACGGGAAACCGTAGGTATCGTAAAGAGTGAAGGCGAGATCGCCAGGGACCGCTCTCGTGCGACCGGGTTGATCTCGAAGAGTCATCGCTCCTTCAAAGAGCGAAATCCCGTGATCAAGTGTCTTGTTAAAAGCTTCCTCTTCCCGTTTTACGGTTTCCTCAATCTGCCTCTGTTTCGTGCCAATCTCGGGAAATACATCGGCCATTGCCCGAACGACAACAGCGACAAGCTGGTAAAAAAACGGCTGGTGAAATCCGAGCGTTCGCCCATAACGAACAGCGCGCCGCAGGATCCGACGCAGGACGTAGTTGCGATCCGTGTTGCCAGGCTGAATTCCATCAGCAATGGCAAACGTGAGCGTTCGGATGTGATCGGCAATAACGCGAAAGGCCACGTCGACTTTTTCCTGTTCGTCGGTGGCACGCGCATCTTCTCTCTGGGACACCTGCGCTCCAGGCAGAGTCGAGCGGTACTTTGTTCCGCTTAACTTCTCCAACTCGTCGAAAATTGGGCGAAACACATCGGTTTCGTAATTTGAAATTGGCCGCGAAAAATCGGTGAACCCTTTCGTCCCCTGAATCATCGCCGTCACCCGTTCAAATCCCATCCCGGTATCAACGTGTCGCTGCGGGAGCGGCGAAAAGGTCCCATCGGCGCCGGCGTTGAATTGGATAAAAACTAAGTTCCAAATCTCGATGCACCGAGGATCACCGGCATTGACCAGCGACCCTTTGGTGTCACCCATCGGTGTCAAATCAATATGCAGTTCAGAACAGGGCCCGCACGGCCCGGTGTCACCCATCATCCAAAAATTGTCTTTCTTGTTTCCGTCGACCACGTGCACCGCCGGATCGAGCCCGGCCTTCTTAAAAAGCCGGGCCCAATGGTCATGTGCTTCCTGATCGAACTCGCTCGGCTCACCCGGTCCCGGTTGATAGACTGTCGCGTAAAGCCGTGGCGCCGGAAGTTTCCATCGCGCGATCACCAGTTCCCATGCCCACTCGATCGCCTCCTTCTTGAAGTAATCGCCAAAGCTCCAATTACCCAGCATTTCGAAGAAGGTATGGTGATAGGTATCGAGTCCGACATCATCGAGGTCGTTATGCTTGCCCCCGGCTCGGATGCATTTCTGTGTATCCGCCACGCGAGGCGGATTCCAAGGCGGCGTTTGATTCCCGAGAAAGATTGGGACGAATTGATTCATCCCAGCGTTGGTGAAGAGCAGATTCGGCGCGTCCGGCAACAGTGAAGCGGATGGGACAATCGAGTGCTGTTTCTCACGAAAGAAATCGAGAAAGGACTGGCGAATTTCGGCAGAGGTCATGTCAGCGGAGAATATGGTGATCAATTACCTACGCGAAGTACGTACCGCTTCAAGGCGCCTTGGCAAGTGGGCTTGGTTTCCCGCTAGCCGTTTCGTCCACGGGTCAAAACCGTGACAAATGTACGAAGTTTGAGAATCGACCACCCTGTTCTTTTTGGCGACGCGCAAAGTCAAAGCGGTGCCGCGCTGCGCTTGGCACCGCAGTCCAAAAAAAAGCGCCGCTCTTGGAGTGCGGCGGCAGAGCGAAGCGTCGACGCCGCTTTGGGGATGTGGCGGGGATTCAGCAGTCAGGTCAAAACTGTGACAAATGTACGAAGTTTGAGAATCGACCACCCTGTTCTTTTTGGCGACGCGCAAAGTCAAAGCGGTGCCGCGCTGCGCTTGGCACCGCAGTCCAAAAAAAAGCGCCGCTCTTGGAGTGCGGCGGCAGAGCGAAGCGTCGACGCCGCTTTGGGCCTGCGGCAAGTCGTCCCTCGTCGTCAACGGGCCGAAGACTTCGCTGCCTGAATAGCCCAAATAGAAAAAATGGAAATGTGGCCATCTCCACGCCATTCTTTGCCCCGCCAAGTTATGAAGCCAAGTAAACGCAAACAACGTCCGGGGCCAGCCTCAGTGCGGCCGGTGAAGAAGGTGGCTGCGCCTCTCCCCGAGGTCAGCTCCTCGAGATCGGGTCGCGATCTCGGCCTGGTGATCTCTACCTGGGCAGTGTTGGTCCTTCTGATGTGGCTGCTCGGAAAACAGAATCTTTCCGCCCCCGGATTGTATTATGACGAGGCTGTCTTTGCGGGCCCAGTCAAAGAATTCCTGACTGGAAGAATTCACGGACAGCACATGCCCGGGTTCGAGGTCACTCAGCTCTTTGGCCGTCCCTTCCCTGTTTTCATTCAGTCCTATTTGGGCGCGCTCAAGAGTTGGATGTTGATGCCGAGCTTTCAATTCTTCGGTTACACTGAGGCAGTCCTTCGCGCATCGAATCTGTTTTGGGGTTCGATCGCGCTCCTTTTCTTCATGCTCGGAAGCTGGCGCTGGTTGGGAATTCGCCCCGCGCTCATCGCAGGTGCCCTTCTCGCATTCGATCCTGCTTACTTTTTTCTCTGTCTGTTCGATTGGGGTGTAGCGGTTCCCAGCTTTCTCTGCCGCTGCATTGCCTTCTTCTTACTCGTAACTTGGTGGAAAAGTCGCCGGCCTGCCTACGCTTTTTTGACCACCTTTTTTGCGGGACTTGGGTTTTTCAACAAAATCGATTTTGCCGTGGTCCTGATCGCCGTGACAATCGCGGGGATCATTTGTGCTGGTCGAACCCTTTGGATCGCATTGAAAAATTCGATATCGACCGCCACGGCCACCGCCGCCGGTTTTCTGATCGGTGCCGGTGCAATCCTTCTCAAGGTGCCGACCATCCTTCGCGGTCAATTATCTGGATCGAACCCTGGTCAACCCGGTGAATTGTCCGAGAAAATCCATACCATGCTGGCTCTTTACGATGGCTCTTATTTCTATCGACTGCTGAATGTCGGCGGGATGTTTGAAAAAATGTATTCGGAGCCCGTCGGGGCCTTCCCTCTTCTCGGATTGCTTGTGCTAGGTGCAGGCGTTATTTGCCTGGTCCGGCGCGGCCAGAAACATTCGAACCCAACTGGGCGCATCGCCCTGTTCCTGTTTGCTGCGATTACCTTGGCGACAATTGGAATCATCCTGCTTCCGGGAGCGGTCCGCATTCACCATGCGGTGCTGGCCTATCCATTGCCCCAATTGATCATCGCGTTCGTCGCTGCTGAACTCTTGAAGAGATCTGGTTCAGGGCCGAGCCCGACGGCAGTCCGCCTAACCACATGGATCGTGCTCCTCGGATTGTTGATCAGTGACTCGTATGCGATTTATCGAACCCAACAACTCGTGCGCGCAACGGGCGGCCGCGGTCGCTGGAGCGAAAGTTTCGATACCTTCTGTCGAGAAAACAAGGATCGCGCCGATCTGACCATCATCAGTCTCGATTGGGGTTTTAACGAGCAACTGAATTTCCTCACCGACGGGCCTCGGCTCAGTGAGCCATTTTGGGGGCGTGGCCCTTTCCCGACCTTTGGCGAAAGCTCTTCGGGGCTGCCGACCGATCCTAGTTACATTTATCTGATTCATCCGGCAGAGTACAGCCTCCTTCCTTTTGGTGAACATTATTTGCAGGAAGCGCAAACCAAGCGCCCCGACGCTGAGATTCATCCGTATCTGGATCGCCAGAAGAAAACCGCTTTCTACACCATCCAATTTCCGCCGCGATAAAGCTGCGGCTGAAACATCTTGCCCGCTGCGTGCCGCGTCTTTCCCAAGGGCTAATTTCATGAGCATGCCCGCTCCCCGTCCGCGTGCGTCTTGGCTTTGGTGCGAAACAGGGTGAATCCGCATGCGTCTCGTGAGGCAACGCTCCGTCAAAAAATGGCAACGAAACGGCAGCAGGCCTTTCATCGCGGTGGTAAACAACCTACCGGATGAAGATGGCAATTGTAATATTGTTTCTATTGGGTGCTTCCATCGGTTGCGCGGACGAAGCGCTCTTTTCCTGGACGTATACAACTGACTTGCTTCCAAAGGCAGGGTGGGAATTCGAACAATGGGCCACGGCACGATGGGAAAAAGAACATGGCACCTATCGAGTTTTCGATTTTCGCGAAGAGATAGAGTATGGGCTGACGAATGACTTCCAAATAGCGCTTTATCTTAATCATCACTATGTCAATGCCAACAACGATGTTCCGGCCGAAGATCCGAATCGGCCCGGCCATCGGCTGCGCGGTGCTTATCAAACAGGCGGCGAAGATGTCCACCGCGATCACGACTCGGCGCAACCTTTCAAGAGCTATCACTTTCAGTCTGTTTCAACCGAGATGATCTATCGGGTGCTCAGTCCATACAAAGATCCTCTCGGGCTCGCATTCTACTTCGAACCGGAAATCGGTTCGGACGAGGCCGAACTTGAATGGAAAATTCTTCTGCAAAAGAATTGGTTCGAGGACCGACTGGTGTGGGCTTTCAACGCCAATTACTCACTTGAGTACGAGAAAGAAGAGGAAGGCGATTACGAACGCGATGCATCCCTCGAATTTTTCACCGGACTTTCCTACCGTTTCATGCCGAAATGGTCGGCCGGCTTTGAGGCCTGGAACCACCATGAATTCGCGGACGCAACCTTCCACGAACATTCAGCTTACTTCTTTGGACCGACCATCCATTACGGTGGCGAACGGTGGTGGGCGACGCTTGGGTTTCTCCATCAATTGCCCATCGGCCAGGCGTTCAGCGACGATAACAAAGAATTCGCCACTCACGATGGTTACATCTTCGGTGATGAACACGAGAAGTATTACGTCCGGCTCAGAGTCGGCTTTAACTTCTGATCATGGCCATCCGTCCTGAATTCGTTTTCATTAGTCTTCCGGTTGCGGCCATCATTGCTCCATCCGCGTACGCGGTTCAATACCTAACCGTAGAACAAGCCCAGCAGACTATTTTTCCTGGCGACACTTTCGCTTTTACGCCAGTCAAGCTGACCCCAAGTCAATGCAAAGCGATAGAACAAACGAGCCATATTCGTGTGCTACAAAACGAGCAACGAGTCTGGCGCGTCGGTAGTGGCGGCTGGTTTATCGTCGACGAAGTCGTCGGCAAACATGAGTTCATTACCTACGCGGTTGGTCTCACTCGAGGTGGTTCAGTCAAGCAAATCGAAATCTTGGATTATCGCGAAACCTACGGCTACGAAGTTCGAAACGACAAATGGCGCGCACAATTCGTCGGCAAGACAGGTGAATCACCACTGAAATTGGATGAGGACATCAAGAATATCAGTGGCGCCACTTTGAGCTGCCGCCACATCACCGATGGAGTAAGACGCTTGCTCGCTTTTCATGAGATCGCACTCAAGAAATGAACGTAGGCGATGCCGGCCGCTCCTGGGCACATTCGTGGAAATCGGTTTGTGCGAGCCGAACGAAGCTTTGCGGAATCGCGCTTTTGCGTCGGCCTATGCGGCAATGGAGAAGGTTCAGCGTTTGATGAGTTTTCACGAGCCTTCGAGTGATGTGAGTCGATTGAATCGTGAAGCGTGCAGACATGCCGTGCCCGTGCATGACTGGACCTGGGAGGTGTTGGTCCGTAGCGGCGAATTCGCCTCAAAAAGCCAAGGAGCTTTTGACATTACCATAGCGCCGTTATTAAAAAAATGGGGTTACCTACCGAAACAGTTCTGCGCTAGCAGCGATGGAACTTTCAGGGATATCATTTTGAAACCGTCAGGTGTTGCGGTTCGATTTGGCCGACCATTGGAAATCGATCTCGGCGGAATCGCCAAAGGCTTCGCGGTAGACCGCGCCATCGATTCACTGCGGGCCCTCGGCGTCAAGAGTGCAACGGTCAACGCCGGCGGCGATATGAGAACCCTCGGACCAAAGACGAATTGGATTTGCTTGCGTGATCCCGCCATGCCCGGTCGATCGGCCGGTATGGTTCAGCTTCGAAATCGAGCAATTGCCACTTCGGGCGTCTACTTCAGTCGACGAACTTGGCGCGGTACCGCTGTAAGCCCACTGGTCGACACCAAGGCCAATCGCCCGTTTATTGGCGACATCAGTGTGACGGTCAGCGCTCCCGATTGCCTAACCGCAGATGCCCTAACGAAAATCGTGCTGATTCAACGAGAAGATTCGATCGAACTTCTGCGGACGTTCAAAGCCAACGCTGTGATTCTTGAGCGAGGTAAAGTTCCCAAACTTCTTTCCAGCCATGAGGCGAAATTCAGCTAAGCTCAGCTTTCGACACAAGCTTTGGCTCTATTCGACCTTGGTCCTGGTGTATTCGAGCGGCGCGGTCTGGACTTGCCTCCATTACCTTTTTCCTTCTACGGGTGATTCAGCCGAACCGGCGCGCCTATTGGAACCGTGGTCACTCAAGGCTCACGGCGCAGGGGCCATGATCTTTCTCATCATCCTCGGCACCTTACTACCGGGACATGTTCGTTTTTCTTGGCACAGCCAACGGAATCGACCGAACGGGCTCATTCTAATAATGGTCGTTAGTTTTTTGATCGTGAGCGGCTATGGCCTGTATTATTTCGGTAGCGAAAGCCTTCGATCCTGGACCAGCTGGTCACACCTTGTCATCGGGTTCGTTTTACCAGCGATACTAATTGTCCATATCTGGGCTGGCCGGCGGACCTGATCCCGCCGGGCTTTCACAAACGCAGCACAACGGTCAACGGACCATGCCGTGTGTCCATCTTTGTGCACTCGGCACCCTGCTGCGCTTCTCCGTGCCGATCACATTCCCGATTCTTTGTTCGATGGCATATAGCTCGCTCAGTTACCGGAATTGAATTTTCCGCAGGTTACGGACCCATGATCACCCCGGCGATCATTCCCATTCTTGTCCAATCCGGTACATCGGTTCTTCCCGCCCTCTTCGCTGGCGCAGGCACCTTTGTCGTCACTTTGTTCCGGCCCTTTCGATCCGCGCGCGGGTTGCTTTGGAAGCCTTCTTTCATCTTGACCTGTGCGATGGTTACCATCCTGATTTTCGTCGGCCCGGGGATTATTCGCGCAACGCGTCCTCATTCCCGCGATCGAACAGACTGGGCCCAGGTGGCGATAAATATTATTCGCCGTGACCAACTACCGAAGGTCGCGCCAGCAAATGACAACGGTCCCATTCACCTTCGGCCGCTTTGGGAATATACTCTTCCAGAAGCTTCATTCCTTTCTACTCCGGTCTTCAAAGACAACCGTCTATATGGAGCGTCTTGCGTGGTCGACGTCGGTGCCACGTTTGGCTCGGTCTTCTGCCTTGACGCAACGACTGGCCAGCCGATCTGGCAAGTTGAAAAAATCGGAAACGAAAATCTTAAAGGCATAGTCAGCTCACCTGCCGTCACCACGGACGGAAAGTATGTCCTCATTGGCGAAGGACTTCATTTCGATCAGGCGTGTCATTTGATCTGCTTGGACGCGAGAACGGGCGAACTTCATTGGAAAGTGGATGTTCCGCAAAACCATGTCGAATCTTCGCCTGCCCTTTCTAACGAGTTTGTCGTCTTTCCAGCACAGTGGGATCCGAAGCTTGGAATTCACGTGACTTGAAGTCGCGGC
>JADMIO011618424.1_pt1 | contig 33547 bp, 28 predicted proteins | sample 8958161 | NCBI WGS metagenome assembly JADMIO01 (sample SAMN16585339, study PRJNA669376) | soil metagenome | isolation source: Crop rotation soil | place: USA: Cullars Rotation, Alabama | collected 2011 | reverse complement strand
TCTTCGGAATGGGGATTCTCGAAACTTCTCCACTGGCTCCGCCACAATCCTTCCAGGCGCTCTGAACTCGTTTCAGCTCTTGAGCATTGTGACATGGTGGCGGCAACCCTCTGTGGCATCACCGACGCCAAGAAGGTAAAGCGCAGTATTTGTGCCATGGGCCACAAGTGGCTTTGGAGTCGCAAATGGGGTGGCTTGCCTCCTGAGCGGTTCCTCGCCCAGGTCGACCCTCTCCTCTCGGGCATACGCGAGAAGCTAGACGGCGAATATTCTACTTCCGACGAGATCGCAGGAACACTTTCACAGCATTGGGCGGAACAACTCGGTCTGAGACCAGGAATCCCAATTCCCGTCGGCGCTTTTGACGCACATTGGGATGCCATCGGAGCAGGATGTCGTACCGACGACATGGTGAACGTTATTGGCACTTCCACGTGCATGATCGGAATCACTCCTTCGCCCAATCTGGTGCCGGGAGTTTGCGGGGTTGTGCAAGGGAGTGTGCACCCTCAACGTACGGGAATTGAAGCCGGCCTTTCCGCGGTGGGCGACATCTTCAACGCTATCGCGGCGCGCGCCAGAACTGATGTTCAAAAGTTGAGCGAGGGCCTGGAGACCTATCGCGCAGGGCAGACCGGCCTCTTGCGTCTGGCCTGGGATAACGGCGACCGTACTGTTTTGGTGAACCCAAACCTTCGCGGCATTACGCTGGGTTGGAATCTGCAGACTACGGCACAGGATGAGTTATTCGCCGCAATCGAAGGCACGGCTTTTCACACAAGAGTGATTCTGGATCGCATGTCCGAGCACGGTGTAGAGACCAAGCGCGTCATCAACGGCGGGGGTATTCCTCAAAAGAACGACGTGCTCAACCAGGTGTACGCAAATGTATTAGGACGTCCCGTGCTCGTTCCCAGCAAAAGTGTGGTCAGCCTTGGCTCAGCAATCTTTGCGTTCCTCGCAGCTGGGACGTTTAAAACCGTTGACGAGGCACAGGACAAGATTTGTCCGCCACACAAGGTGTTCAATCCGGTCGAGTCGGAAGAATCGGTCTACAACGAGTTGTACTCTTTGTATAGGAAGTTGTACTTCGCTTTCGGGGATCGCGCGGGAGGAACTTTTGCTGACGTACTGCCCACGTTGATCCAGAGGGCGGAGGCTGTACACAAGCTCCAACCGTCCTGAACGTGTACCTCGTTGATTGACCTCACAAAAGGCCAACTCCATCTCGGGCTATTCGCGACGTGTTAGACCGTGCGCGAAACAGCCTCTATCGACACTTCGGCCAATCTTGCAATTTCTACAAGCGTCATTCTTCGAGTTATAGCTAGACACAAAGTTAACCCATATTCCATTAAGAATAGTTCACCCCGTCTCACCGTCTTCCTGGGACAAATAGGAGCTAAGGTCGAGGTTTCTAATGCGAAGAATGGTCGAATGTCACGCGCAGCGCATAAGCGTATTTGGCTGCAGACTGAGCCGGTACGCTAACGTGGAGACCGTCGGCGCGCTGCTCGAATTGCAGTCTCATATCGCTGCCTAACAGGATGACGGACTGTACATGTTCGGTGCCGACGGTCGATGCGAGGGAGTGAATTACAGCCTCCCCATTGCCCGGCCAGCCGAGCCCAATCGCGTAGAGCGCATCGCCTTTGGTCGTGAAACGAAAGTCGTCGGCTGTATAGCGCGTCGTGCCGGTATCGTGAAAAGAGCCCGCCGCTACCTTGGTTGGACCTTCACCATATATCCTCCACGGGCGAGTGCCGTAGATCGACTCCCCATTCACATTCAGCCACGCGCCGACGGCGAGAAGAACTTGCTGCACTTCCTCCGGGATTGTGCCGTCAGAGCGTGGACCGATGTTCAACAGCAAATTGCCATTTTTGCTGACGATATCTATCAGCTGATGGACCACGAACTCAGGCGATTTGAAGGTGTCGTCCTTGATGTAGCCCCAGGATTTGTCACTTACAGAGGTGTCGGTCTGCCAATAGAGCGGACGGATATCGCCAAGCTGTCCGCGTTCCAGGTCGAGCACGGCAGAGTGTTCCTGCATGGCATTGTTCTTATAATTGATTACTCCGACCTGGTCACCGTACTTGAGAGAACTGTTGTAGTAAAAGGCGGCGAACTTCGTGAGATTTGGCCGTATCAGAGCCTGTCCGATCCACCAATCGAAGTAGACAATGTCGGGATGATATTTCTCCACAACTTCCGCACCGCGCGCGAGCCAGTCGTCGGCCCATGCAGAAGAGACGTGAGTGAAGTCATCGTTAAGATTGGCGTCCGAAGGGGGTGACAACCAGTTGTGAGCCGGTCCGTAGAACGCTGCGTATTGCGGATCATTTACATCTGAGGGGATACTGCGGCCCACGCCGAGAAAAAAATTGTGTTCAACTCGATGGGATGACACTCCAAAGTGCAGCCCTGCAGCCCGCACCGCTTTGCCCAGTTCTCCGGTGGTGTCGCGATGCGGCCCCATTTTGACTGCGGTCCAGTCGCTCAATCCGCTGTCGTACATGGCAAAGCCATCGTGGTGCTCCGCCACAGGCACGACGTACTTTGCCCCTGATTTTTTGAATAGCTCAGCCCAGGCACCCGGATCGAAGTGTTCGGCTTTGAACATCGGGATGAAGTCCTTGTAGCCGAGCTTATCTTGGCGGCCATATGCCGCCAGATGATGCTTATACTCCGGCGACCCCTGCACGTACATATTTCGTGGATACCATTCGTTGCCGAAAGCAGGAACCGAGTAGACACCCCAGTGAATGAAAATGCCGAACTTTGCGTCCTTGTACCATTCAGGCACTTCATACTTCTGAAGTGATTCCCAGTCAGCCCGGAAGGGCCCTTGGCGATCCGCGCTATCAACCTTTTTCAGCAAGGTGGTTCGTTCTGAATCGTACTTACTGCTCGCCTTCTGCCAGATTTCATCGATGCTCTCTGGATCCCGCGAGGCGGTTGGAGCCGTTGCGCTCTGAGCATGCATCAATGAAACTGTCGACAGCGCCACCAGAACTGTGCCAACTCTCAGAATTGAGAATGAACGAGATGAGAACATTGTGACCTTTCGTCAGAGGCATCGCAGACGTCCGCGCGGAGCATTTCGACAGCAACTATTGTTCGAGCAAAAACAGCGGCGGAATTACGATGCAGAAATGTACGGATTATTTGTAAGTAATTGAGATGAATGGTATTGGTGGTGGAGGCGGCGGGAGTCGAACCCGCGTCCGAAAATGTTACTGGTCAAGAGACTACATGCTTAGTCCAGTTCCCGCTCCCGGAGTTACCCGGGAACCTTCGCAGCTTCCGCTCAGAACGGACAAGAAACCGAAGCCGCTAGCCTGAAGATCTTGTCCGCCTGGCCCAGACGTAGCCAGGAAGACCAGCCTGCTGTGCGACGCCCTTCCGCAGCCCGCAGGCAAAGCCGCGGAGGACGGCAACTTAATTAATTAAGCTGCGTATGCCAGTGTTTGGTTGGCAATTATTGTTTTGCACGCGATCACGGGTGTGTGCACCCCGGCATGCCTCTTGGCCGCAAGCATCTCCGTCGAAGCCGTGACGCCCCCAACTTGGGATTGGCCATTCAAAGAGCTACTTCCAATGTAGGTAGCTGCCACCTGGAAGTCAAACACATGATTAGATGACCAAAGTGCGGTGTCGGACTCGGCCCTCACTGCTGCCAGGCTGTTGCCCCAAGCGCTTCCGCCACGTGCCTAGCCCACCCGTGCAGAAACGGTGCCATCGAAGAGCCATGGATGCAAAAATTAATATCAACACCTCTGGACCCCAGCAACGGGCCACTCTGGCGGTCCCTGGGGAGGTGGAAGTGGGAACGAGTCCGCGGCGGCTGAAAGCCACGCACTCCACGAGGACTGCGAAGAAAGGTGCTGGCTATTCGAGGAAGATCCGAAGCACCAGGAGGTCAGACAAGCTGAGACGCTCCGCCTGACATCAGTGCATGCTGCGCAGGCGCTCGGGGTGGGCGTGTGCGCCCGCGAAGCCTGGCTGCACCTGGTCCAAAAGCACGAAATACAGCGCTAACCATCGTCTAATGTGCCGAGTCGAAGTGCTTAGCAGGTCGCAGAGCAGTGCTGAAACTTTGAATCCTGATCTCGATTCCCACATCTCTTTTACCTGCGCGGTTGGTGTCTCACAGCCCTATCACTATGGCGAATAAGCGTGATCATCAGGAGTGTTGCCGGTGAAATCGGAATGTCTGCCGTTCAGCAAGATTCCGCACACCACGCGCCTTTTCACCGATTTCCTTGATTTTCCTCCTTCTGTCAGGCCCTTTTACCCGCGTTCGCCACACTTTCTGGAATGGCTGAAAGAGGAGATACCTAATCAGCGCTACGATGCCCAGCGCCGTCAGCGTGTTTCGGATGTGCTCGAGAGGCAGAACAAAGCCTGGGGCGCTTCAGAGAAGACTTCCGAGAACCTCGCACGCTTTCGTGCGGGCGCATGCGCAACGGTTACCGGGCAGCAGGTCGGATTATTCGGCGGTCCGCTGTTCGCTCTATTCAAAGCGCTGACCGCCGTCAAACTTGCGCAAGAGGCGCGCGCGGCCGGCATCGATTGTGTTCCCATCTTCTGGTTAGCGACTGAAGACCACGATCTTGAGGAAGTTAGTCGTACGGAGGTATTGGGAGCAGATGGTCTTCTGCAGGACTTGTCGATCTTCACCAAAGCGGCGCCCGACGCATCCGTGGGGACCATTCAATTCGGCTCCGAACTGGAGGCGCTCGTTCAACAAGCGGCGGAACTTCTAGGCGATACGCCGATTGTCGATTCAATCAAGAAATCGTATCGCCCGGGTGAGACATTCGGCAGCGCTTTCGCGAAGCTGTTTGCGAGCCTTTTTGCGGATTGGGGTGTCATCCTCCTCGACTCGGCGGATTCCGAACTGCATGCAATTTGCCAGCCTATTTTCCATGCAGCCATAGAAAAAGCGGCTGAAATAGATGACGTCTTGTTACAGCGGGGCAAGGCACTTGAATCCGCAGGCTATCACCAGCAGGTCAAGGTCACACCTTCGTCGACGTTGGTCTTCACCTATCGTAACGGCGCGCGTACTCCCATCCATCGAGTCGCCAATGGCAGGCCCGATTCATACGATTTTGTGGTCGATCAGGAACGACTCTCACAGTCAGAGTTGCTGAGTAGAATCAGCGCGGCTCCCGACCAGTTCAGCGCCAACGTGCTGCTGCGCCCTGTCCTTCAGGATTATCTTTTGCCTACTCTGGCGTACACAGGAGGCTCATCGGAGGTCGCTTACTTCGCGCAAGCTGCAGTCGTATACGAGAAACTGCTCGGTCACGTGACGCCCATTATTCCGCGGTTCAGCGCGACCCTGGTGGAACCTAAGGCGGATCGCCTCCTCGAGCGCTACGGGCTCAACTTGCCCGATCTGTTTCACGACCATCTTCGCGAGAAGTTGGCGCAACGCACCCTGCCGGATGAGTTGCAATCGGCTTTCGAAAGCGCCAACGCGGGACTGGAGAAATCCTTGTCGGCGATTCGAGATGCGCTTGCCAAGCTTGATCCAACCCTGGTCGAGGCCTCTAATCGCGCTGGATCAAAAATGCAACATCAGCTCGAGCATCTGCGCGCCAGCGCTGCCCGTGCCGAGCTTCGTCAGACGGAGTTACTTTCGCGGCACGCCGACGTGATCACGAGCATGCTTTATCCCAACAAGTCGCTCCAGGAAAGGGAATTGGGCGGCGTGTACTTCCTCGCGAAATACGGAATAGATCTGCTGCAGCAGATCTACAGCGCCATTCACACCGACTGCCTCGATCACCAGGTTATTCATCTATAACGGCTGAGACTGCTGACGAATTAAACTGTCGACGCCGATTACGTGCTCGAATCGCTCGTGGCCAGGTAAGTTCCCAGACCAATCATGATCACTCCGGTTAATGCACGCTGACGCTTACGAAAGGTCGCGGAGGATCGGATTCGGTTGCCCAGCGGTCCAGCCAACATCGTGATGACGAGATCGGCAGTCGTGTTCAGACCAACCGAGATCATGCCAAGCACTACGAACTGCGTAAAAACGTGTCCGGCGTCATGGTTGACGAATTGGGGGATGAACGAAAGAAAGAACAGCGCTGTTTTCGGGTTCAGGGCTTCGGTAGCGATCCCCTGCCAAAAGGGGTTACGCGAAGTTACATTTGCAGTTTCCAGCGGGCTTTCCACCGCCCGTGCCTCGAGGATCATCTTCACGCCTAGGAAGCAGAGATATGCCGCGCCGGCATATTTGACAGTAGCAAAAGCCAGTGCAGACTTGGCTAGGATGATCGATATGCCTGCAGCGGCAGCGAAAACGTGCACCATGCCACCGACGAAAGTTCCCAACGCAGAAAGCACTCCTTCGCGCTTGCCACCTGCTAGGCTCCGGGAGAGTACATAGAGCATTCCGGGACCTGGTGCGATGGCCAGCAAAACGGCCGCGCTGAGAAAGAGCAGGAGTTTCCCCGATTCAGGCATGATCAGAAATTGTATCCGGCGTCGGAGGTAATGAGAAGCTCACAGCGGAATTGGCCGGACGCGGTAGCGGGGAAGCGTTCGACGCGAGATCTCGCGGTTAGCGGTTCTCCAGCTGTTCTTCGAATTCCTGTAGCGATTCCACACGCGGCAATCCATCATTCCGGTAAGCGCCCGAGACATCGAACAAGGTAGCCTGCATCCCTGCGCTGGTTGCGCCAAGGTAGTCGACGGAATAGACGTCCCCCACGTACATGGCCCGCTGGGCCGCGACCTTCATCTCTTCCAACGCCGCCGCGAAGATCGCAGGATGTGGCTTTTCATGGCCCACAATTCCCGAATCTGTTATGTGCAGGAAGCAATCCCCGATTTTGCATTGCGTGAGCACTTCATCAATTTTGCCGTCCGCGTTGGAGATCACCCCAATGTGGTACCGTCGCGCCAGTCGTTGCAAAATCTCCCGTGTGCCTGGCCGGATTATGTTCCAATTTGCTGATAGGCGGGTTGCTTCCGTCAGTTGCTGCCGTAATTTACTGTCAGGGAGTTGCAGTAACTCGAGCAGGTGGCCATAGAATATTTCCCAGAAGCTGTGGTCTACCTTTCCGCGTCCGCTTGTCATCTCGCCGTCGAACTGCTTCTTGGTTTTTCTTTCGATGGCCTGAAGTTGCTCGGGTGTTGTGGTCACACCGACAGCAGTGAGAGGCGCCAGAATTCTCCCCCAGTTTGGGAACAGTAGCGTGTTACCCACGTCGAAAAGGATGACTTCCGGTGTGCCACGTGGCGCGGGATTTGGAGCGTTGGTGCTCATGAGGGCGAATATATTCTAAATGGGAGGGCGGGCATGGATTGTCTACTGACCCTTGGACAGAGAAGGAGTAATATGGGTCGACTTGGGCCCTTCCCGCCGTTTTGGGAATTCCCGACTGAATGAACAGCCTTGTGCTCACTTTAAAAACAGGTGTCACCTGCGGTCTTTCGCAGACCGCCTCGGTGGTAACCCGCCCGTTTATTTTCAGCGCATGGATTGTATTGATCCAGTTCTCGGGCCACAAAGCAGATCTTTATAACATCCTGTGGGCACTTGTTTTTGGCTTTGCAACGCTCAACATCCTGGGTCTTGTTGCCCGGCGTTTTGAGCCGGATCGCACCCGTCTGAGCTTCGGCGAGATGATGGCCGTTATGGTTGTGCTCCTGTCCATCGTTCTGCTGGGCTGGGAGCTGCTCAACCTTCTTCACATATTTCCCATAAAGTTGGGTCCCCGCTGAATCACCTGATTTGGAGTATTATTTCCTGCAATGGCGAAGAATGTTCCAGCTTTCGAGGTCACCTGCCCCTGCTGCAACGCGGTGCTAAAAGTCGACGCTCAAACTAAGGCGATCATCTCGCACACCGCGGCGGTTAAGCCGAAGATGTTTGAGGATATCGAGGCTGCTGCACGTGCGATGAAGGAACAGGACAGTCGGCGCGATTCCATCTTCCGCCAATCAGTAGAAGCACAGAAGCACGCTTCTGACCTGCTCGAAAAGAAATTCCAGGAAGCAGTGAAGAAAGCCAAAGAATCGCCCGACACTGGCAAGCCGATTCGCGATTGGGACCTGGAATAGTAGAGCGGCAGTCAAGCCTCAACCCCTTACAATTATCGTCATGCACGCTCGTCCTCTGCTCTTGGGCCATCGTGGCGCCCGGGCAGCAGCTTCCATCCCGGAGAATACCTTTGCCTCCTTTGATCGTGCACTGGCCGATGGTTGTCATGGGTTTGAATTTGACGTGCGTCTAACCAAAGACGGGGATCCTGTTATTTGTCATGATGCTGAGATCCAGGGGCTCGCCATTGAACAGGCTGGCAGTGAGCAGTTGCCCGACCTACCTCTTCTGGACGATGTGATTTCGCGCTATATTTCCAAAGCATTCCTCGATATCGAATTGAAGGTTCCGGGTCTCGAAGAGAGCACAGCCACGACACTAAGAGAACAACCTGCCGTGCACGGCTGTGTGGTGTCTTCCTTTCTGCCTGAGGTTCTCCGAAAATTCCGGGAACAAGAGGGCCAGATTCCGCTTGGGTTCATTTGCGATCAGCGGCAGTTCCTCCTACGGTGGCGCGAGCTGGACGTCGAGTACGTTATTCCGAACCATAGACTTGTTACCAGAGAGTTGTTGAAACAAGTCCATGATGAAGGCAAGAAGCTCTTGGTATGGACCGTGAACCGGCCCGCGGACATGCTGCGATTTGCAGAATGGGACGTCGATGGTGTCATCTCCGATGACACAGCTCTTCTTGTCCGGACGCTCGCGAACGTGCGATTAGAGTGAGAGTCATTCTTTTGCATCAGCGGGGTTGCCGACAAAGGCCTGGCGCTCGCTTTGGAAGCTTTCCAATTGCGAATTCATCTCGGCACTGGACCACCCCATAGCGGAGGCGATCTTCGCCGCCGCGATCTCGCTGCACTGCGATGACCAGCATGGCCCCAATGCGACTGGAACTCGCCGCAAGAGCACGTCAGCTAATTTGACAGCATATTCATGCTGAAACGCTTCCACTGCCTCGCCGACAATGTGCTCGGTGTGTGGACAAAGCGATGCACGGAGGATAGGGCTGCTGCGCGCAGACTGCACAATAGGTAATGTGCGCTTTCCATGCCACTCAGCGATCTTTTCCGCACCGGTTTCGGAAAAGCCGGGAATCGCCATGAGTTCCGCGATGAAATCGTCCAGCCCGGCGTCCATTTGCCCGGTGTGGGGCACCATTGTCAGCTCGGGTTCATCCACCTTGAGGCCCATCACCCCAGCGCATTGCCGTGCCAGGGAGCCTGCGGTCGTGAGTTTGCCGCCAATGACGGAAATCATCCTCTGCACGCCTTCTTTTGAGTGATCGTGGAGAATGTGGCGGCGAGTGATCTCATCGGCTTTCTTCCCTCTGGCAAAAGGCAGAGGCCGAATGCCGGCGAAGGAGTACCTGATGTCCGCTTTCGAGAAGGTGTTTCCGGGGAACAGCTCTGAGACGACATTTAGGAGATATTCGATCTCCTGGTCGGAAGGAGACGCTTTTCCCGGATCCCCCTCATCAGGAACCTCGGTAGTTCCGACGAGCAGTTGTTCATTCCACGGAATGATGAAAACTGGCCGCCGGTCTGAGGCTTCGGTGAAAACGGCCGCGTTGGGCGCTCCAGCAAACCGTGGCAGAACAATGTGCGATCCTCGTACTCCACCCACCATCATCCCGCCGGTGTTGATCTGTGAGCGCTGGCAAACGCGATCCGCCCAGGGACCCGTAGCGTTGATGATCCAGCCAGCCTCCACCCGCTCTTCCTTGCCGCTCAATAGATCGCGCACGAGCACGCCCTTGGCGCGGCCGTGGGTGACGTCAACGACGAGAACCTGGGAATAGTTGCGCGCTACTGCACCCGCCTCTGCAGCTTCCACCAGCCACTCGGCAAGCAGACGCTCCGGGAATTCGCATTGCGCGTCTTCGTAGTCAAAGATTGACCAGCGCTGGCCGGAGTCCAACAGCGCTTCCAGCTGGCGCTCTTCGGCTCGAGTGTCAGAAGTTAGAATTGTCTGGCCCGCAAGCCGCCGGTAAAGCCAAAGGCCAATTCGAACTTTCAGCGCGCTACGCCGACTCTCAGGTCCTAACGCCAACAGAAAACGCATTGGTCGCACCAGGTGCGGCGTTTGCTGCAATAACCGTTGGCGCTCTCGTAAAGACTCGCGGACCATCGCCAGCTCGCCGTGTTCGAGGTAGCGCAGACCGCCATGAATGATGCGGGTGGAACGGCTCGTTGTACCTGCTCCGAAATCGGCCTGTTCCAGCAGGAGGGTTCGACGCTTGGCTCGCGCACATTCTCGTGCGATCGCTACGCCGTTTATCCCGCCCCCGATAACGACTACCTGAAAGCGTTCGCCTTCCAGAGGAGGCCGGGATTTCGGAGGCGTGTTCATGGACGGCTTACGATGCGAATAGATGCTTCAATGATTCCTTACGTGGCTAGTCTCTATCGTTTGTCGTCATTGGAGAAGTGATGGACCATGGGCGCACTCGGGATTGCCGGGTCCCGCGCCACTAATTTAGATTAGCTGCCGATGCCAATTACCACCGCTGAACGGTTCGAGCGTGCGGTTTCCATTATGGCCCGCTTGCGTGCGCCGGGAGGCTGTCCCTGGGACCGCGAGCAAACTTTCGATTCCATCAAGCCCTACACCCTGGAAGAGACCTACGAGGTGCTTGAGGCAATCGATAACCGGGATTGGGATGAGCTTCCTGGCGAATTGGGCGATCTGCTTCTGCAAGTGCTTTTTTATGCAGAAATGGCCAGGGAGGAGGGTAAGTTCACGATCGATGATGTCCTCGACCGCCTTTCTCGCAAGCTTGTGGATCGCCATCCTCACGTCTTCGGCAACGTCAAAGCCGATACCCCGGCGGAGGTCTTGCGCAATTGGGAAGCCCTGAAGGCCGAAGAGAAGCGCAAACGCCTCGAATCGGGCGGCGGCAAAAGCAGAAAGACGGAACCAGCGAAGGATTCCGTTCTCTCCGGAGTGTCCTCTGGAATTCCTGCTCTACTGGAAGCGTCAAAGTTGAGCTCGCGAGCTGCGCACGTCGGCTTTGACTGGCCGACTATTGACGGATTATTCGAGAAGCTACGAGAAGAAACCGAGGAGTTGAAAGAGAACCTGGCGGAATTTCCCGCGCCCGGTCCACAGCCTCAAACCAGAGGAATAGCCGGGTCAGGGAAGACTCAGGCTTCGGCGGATCTGCGCGGGCGCCTGGAAGATGAACTGGGTGATTTATTCTTTGTGCTAGTCAACATTGGCCGCTATCTTTCGCTCGATCCCGAGTCGGCGCTCAAGAAGAGCAACCGCAAATTCAAGCGGCGGTTTCAGTGGATGGAAGAGCAGTTACGTTCCAGCGGTCGCTCGCCGCAACAAGCTTCGATGGAGGAACTGGAGTCGCTGTGGCAACAGTCCAAGCAGCAGGAACAAAGAAGCTAGTGAACGCGGATCAAATTATCATTCGCAAGTGTCACAGCCTGGAGGAGATGCGTTCCTGCGTGGCTTTGCAAAAGGAAGTCTGGAATTTCAGCGACATCGAACTGGTCCCGCTCCGGCTCTTTGTCGTGGCCGACAAGGTTGGCGGCCAGGTGATCGGGGCTTTCGACGACCTAAGCATGGTCAGTTTCGCCTTGGCGATTCCGGGAAACCGCGGCGGTCGTTCATATCTGCATTCGCACATGCTCGCGGTCAGGGCACAATACCGCAACGCCGGACTGGGTCGCCGCATGAAGTTCTTCCAGCGAGAAGATGCACTGGCCCGCGGCTTCGAATTGATTGAGTGGACATTCGATCCACTGGAGATCAAGAACGCATACTTGAATATTGAGAAATTGGGTGCGATCGCACGCCGCTACAGCATCAATCAATACGGCATCACATCATCTCCGTTGCAGGGAGGATTACCCAGTGATCGTCTGGTCGCCGAATGGTGGCTCCAGTCGGAGCGCGTTGGTGCGGTTGCGAGGCAAAGCCCAAAGCCGGATTGTTCGGTTGAACGCACGATCTCTGTTCCCGGCCAAATCTACGCTTGGAAAGCTTCGGCGGAAACGCGTGCAAAGGCGCAGGAGGTGCAGGACCGAAACCGTGAGTTGTTTCTGAGTGCCTTTCAGTCCGGATTGTCCGTGCTTGGGTACGAGCGCGATGGGGAGGGTAACGGAAAGTTTTTGCTGGGCCGCTGGCAGGAAAAGTGGTATTACGGCTCGCCGCATCACTGAATAGATTATCGAAGCCGCTTGAAAATGAGCCAAATGAAAATCGAAGCTTTCACCATTCGTGAAATCCAAATGCCGCTCGTTCATTTTTTCGAAACGAGCTTTGGTCGTACCACCGGTCGCAGGATCCTGCTGGTGACGGCCCATTGTGAGGGCATCAACGGTTGGGCTGAATGTGTTGCCGGCGAGAATCCGTTTTATAGTCCGGAATGGATTGAAACCGCCTGGCCGACAATGATCGAGTATTTTGTCCCCGCACTGGTCGGCCGCAGTCTCGCGCAAGCTCGTGAGAGTGTGGTTCACATGAACCCCGTGCGAGGGCATCGCATGGCCAAAGCTGCGGTTGAAAATGCTCTCTGGGATGCGGAAGCGAAACAGAAGCAGCAGCCGCTATGGAAACTTCTAGGTGGTGCTCGTCGGGAGATTGCGTGTGGCGTGTCCATCGGAATTCAAGATTCCATTGAGCAGTTGCTGGATAAAATTGCCATTGAGGTTGCTGCCGGTTATCGTCGGATCAAGGTTAAAGTGAAACCGGGCTGGGACGTTGGCGTTCTGGAGCGAATCCGCTCACGCTGGCCCGACATTCTTCTCAGTTGCGATGCGAATTCTGCCTATCGTCTCGATCAGGTCGAACACCTGCGTAAGTTCGACCAGTTCAATCTCCTCATGGTTGAGCAGCCATTGTGGAATGACGACATCTACTTTCATGGCCGTCTCCAAAAGCAACTAAATACAAAAATCTGTCTTGACGAATCGATTCGTAACGCACGAGACGCGGAGGCCGCCGTTGACTTAGGAGCATGCGGCATTATCAACATCAAAGTAGGTCGGGTGGGCGGTTTTACCGAAGCCAAGAGCATTCATGATGTCTGCCAGTCGCGCGGGATTCCGGTTTGGTGCGGCGGCATGCTCGAATCGGGAGTCGGACGCATGCACAACGTGGCACTCTCGACTTTGCCCAACTTCCGGCTGCCCGGCGATGTATCCGCTTCTAAGCGCTACTGGAAAGAAGACATCATCGATCCTGAAGTGGAGGTCTCGCCCGAAGGCATGATCACGGTCCGGGGCGAACCGGGAACGGGCTACAACGTTCGCGAGGATCTGATCGAAAAGTTGACCGTCCGCAAGAAAACTATTCGTGCGGCCGGGGTTGCCCAATGAAGACGAGCAGAATACTTGCGGAGTGATGGCCTTCGTAGATCGCTATCCTCCGCTTGTGCTTGCGTTGTCACCCGATTGCTGCTTTTTCAGCAGAGCCACACCTTCCGCGAAGCTTAAGTTCGTCGGCACCCGCCGAAAATCGCTGAACTGCTCCTCGCTTTTGATGGCAATACTCTTGAAGAGCAATACCTTTCCTGTGAAATTGAGCGACATACGAGTAACCTCCCAACCGTCATCCGCCACATTGCCTTGTTCCACCTGAAACCGTCCTCCTTTGTCCAGATGGCCAAGAATGCCCCATCCGAAGCTGACCTCCTTGAAGAGAGTTCCGTCCATTCGCGCGATGCGGTGGCGCTTCTCGTCTATAAAAAGTATTCCCTGCATACCGACCAGAACCTGTTCCACTCGAGAAGGGGGGTCATAATGAGGATTGGGGCGAAACTTCAGCCGTATCAGCCGGTCTCCCTCTCTTCCGATCCCCCGACGTCCATTCTCGGTGCCGTCGAGTTCGTAGATAAATGCGTCGGGTAGGGCGCGAACGATCCGGCGGACTCGGTCGGCATTCTCTGCTTCCTGTTTCTGCTTGCGCTTGAGCTCGGCAGGATTATGGACCAGATACTCGAGCCTGCCTTCCTCGCCTTGCCGCTGTTCGGGTGTGAGAGGCTTATCGTTGATAGCGATCAACATGCCTGCGATTGCGTCGCGCGTCTGCACCATCAGCTTGGTTTGTGAGTTGCCGGCCGTTTGCTTTCGAGAACGAAACATGAACCTCGTCGAAGCATCGGAAGACTTGACCTCGTTTTCCACCGTCTGTTGAACGAGTCCCCTTGGAGTAACTGTTACCTCTTGTCCTTCCGGGGGGAGCGCGACCGCCCAAGCGGCGACGAGGGCAGATGCCAAGAATGATGCCAGAGACATGCGACTGAACTTTCGCAATCCGCTTCTCCTAATGTGTCGGCCAGTTTACCAATTTTGATGTACGTCGCCCTTCAATTCGTTGCGCTGGACACGAAAGCGGTGGAGAGCCGCGCCTCTTCCCGTATTCCCCCGGGAGTCCGTTGAAAAACTTCTCTGGCACCTGCAGAAACCGAGTGGGGATGGAGTAGAATCGCAGTTTCCATTCAATCATCCTTCTAGGAGGCTCTACCCATGGATACCCCAAAGACGCTGGATTCTGCGCGCACAGACTTGGCCAACATTGGCAAATCTGTCGTGATTAAGGGAGAACTCTCCGGCAGTGAGGATCTGTACCTTGATGGCCAGGTTGAAGGGTCAATCGAGATGGCGGGGAATCGGCTCACCATTGGTCCGAATGGCAAGGTGAAGGCCAACGTCACTGCGCGTAGCGCGGTGGTACAGGGCCGGTTGGAGGGCAATGTCCGTGCCAGCGATCGCGTCGATCTAAAGCAATCAGCCATTGTTCTCGGCGACATTGCCACGCAGCGGATTTCCATTGAAGAGGGCGCCTACTTTAAGGGCGGAGTAGACATCCAGCGCGAAGCGTCCAAGACTCCGCCTAAACCTGAGATATCGCAAGCACGGCCAGATGTGAAAGCGGACGCCAGGCCGTCTGCGGCAGCCGCGACTTCCACAGGGTCTGGATCGTCAGTCACAACCAGCAACGCCACTTCTCTGACGCGAGAGCCCGGTAAGGTATGATTTTTCTGCCTGCAACGCGATAAAATACGAGCGGATGCGCCGGCAAGCGCGACATCTCTAGACACGGCATCCGCAGCCTAAAAGCTCATGAAATTCTTTCGCGGGTCATCTACTGGTTCGGACCAGTCTCCCCGGCAGACCACTGCCGCCAAGATGACGCGTCGTTCCAGTGGCATGGGTGAAATTTCCCGTACTCTTTCGTCGGAGGAGACTCTTTGCGTTCTCGATCTTGGGGCTACATCTCCGAACAACATTCGTTATTTCACCGATCGGGGACATAAGCCGTATAGCGAAGATGTACTGCTCTCTTCCATCGATCCCGCTCTTGTCACCAAGGATGACGACGGCAACCGGGTGATGGACGAGCGGCGATTTTTAGCCGAAAACCTGGTGTATCCGGCGGCGCATTTCGATGTTATTTTCTGCTGGAATCTGCCCGATTACATGGATGAGTCCCTGGTAAAACCTGTGGTTGGCAGGTTGTGGTCGATTTTGAAGCCGGGTGGCTTGCTCCTGGCGTTCTTCCACACCAAAGACGCCGGCCCTGACGCGCCTTGCTACCGGTACCACATTCTCAATAACGATACTTTAGAGATGCAACACATCGTTATTCCCGCCCAATCCGCTCGCGGTGCCCTCGCTGGCAAATCCAATTTCCGGTTACAGCGGGTCTTTAACAATCGGCACATTGAAAATCTGTTTCGCGACTTTGCCAACATCAAATTCTTTCTTGCACGTGACAATGTGCGCGAAGTGATGGTCGTGCGCTAGTTCTGGCTGGAACCAGAGGTTTGCGAGAGTGAATCTACCGCGTCTTCTGCACTAAATAACGAGTTAACGCGGGCGTGTGCTGCAAAACACGCGCCATCGGCACCCTTATCGCCATAGGTAATGAGAATAGGCGACGTATCCTGGAAGATGTCCGGAAAACTGGCAACAGATTATGCAGGTAGGTTCGCCGATAGTGCTGGCAGGCGTTATCCAACGTCTCTCCCCTGACAAGAAACCCCTCCAACGAACTCGCTGCCATGACTCCACTTCGCAAAGCCAATGATATGCCGTCACCCACAAAAGGATCGACGAAGCCTGCTGCGTCTCCCGCGAGCAAAGTTTGATTGTGCACTGGCTCGGGTCTCCTGAATATGAGCGGAGCTGTAGTGACTGTGTCTGTCACTTGCTTCCAATGAGTGCTACGCGCGCGTAGTGCAGGATGGCAGGCGAAGACTTCCAGCAGGGAACTTGCCCTGTCCGATCGCACCATGGCACAGGCATTGATGTAATTTTCAGTCCCGACACTGGTCAACGGCTGGACTCCGCAATAGCCCCCTTCAAAGAAATACAAATCGACGGACTCGGCAGGCGTTGCCTCGGAAAAATGGGCTTTTAAGCCCAGGTACTTTTCGCCGTTGAGGTTGGACCGCAAGCCCCTTGCTGCTGAGAGAGAGGACCACCGGCCAGACGCATCAATTACGCTTCGGCTTTCGAACGTGTTGCTCCCGGTTGCGATCACAAAATGCGCGGAATGCGAGACGCTGGCGGCGGTCTGCTGCTGTCGTGCATCGACTCCGGCACTTAGGGCAGCCTCCCACAGCGCACAATCCAAGTCGATTCGCGAGATGCTGGCCGCAGGGGGATCGATCGCCGCCTCTAGCACACTGCCATCGACAAAGAGTCGCCCGCGACCGATTCTCGCCAGCGTTTCCCACTCTGAACCCAGCAGTGCAGTTCCTGAGAGTAAACTGCGGAGAATTCCCAGCGATTCGGCGGAAACAAATTCACCGCACACTTTGTGGCGCGGATATTTCCCCCGTTCTAGCAGCAGAACGCGGTGCCCCTGTCGTGCCGATGTGATTGCCGCCGCAGCGCCGGCCGGGCCGCCACCGATGACGGCCAAGTCATACATCGGTCTGCTCTCGTTTCCAGACAATCACGCCCATACGGAACATGAAATGAGTGCTGATCTGAACCGTGGCTCGTGGAATAATCCGCAAAAGCTGGTGCATCTCGGCAACGGTGTATGCCTGGCGCACGGATGCAGGCGCATCGTTATGCGTAAGCCGACTTCGGAACAATGGAAACCCTGCATATACCAACATGAGATGCACACGATGGCGCACCACGTCATTAATCAAAACGGCCGTCCTGCAGACCCGTAAACTCTCGCGGACACAGGCCACCACCTCTTCGGGCGCAAGATGATGCATGAATAGTGCCGAGTGCACTACATCAAACGAGTCATCCGCAAACGGAAGCGAAAGGACGTCGGCGGCAACGGCGCGAGTCCCTTGGTTCAGGTGCGATGCCGAGCGGTCGCTGAAAGTGATATCGAGCTCGAGACCATGGCGGCGGGTCCGTTGCTGAACTGCCTTGGGCAAGTCCCCAAGTCCTGAAGCAACCTCTAAGAGCGAGAGTTTTCGCTGCTTGGAGGTACGCGCGACCTTCCTGATCATAGACTCGCTGGTACCAATTCCACCGAACCAATGGTTGATGTTTCTCAGGTCAGATAAAGAAGCGGAAATTTCTTCCGGCGTACCCTCGTCATTGTCCAGCAGTTCGATCGAAGGCACGCGTTTCATAAGGGCATACGGACCCAACCTGCATGACCACTGCAAAAGCCAATGTTAAGACGACCGACACCGGCAACAAAAATCGGCAGTGCTATACTTCTGCCAATTCTTCTTCCAGCAACTGCTTGTTGTATAGGTCGGTGTAGTAACCATTGTGCGCGATCAACTCGCCATGGGTGCCCAATTCCACCAACCGTCCACCATGTAGAACCGCGATTTGATCGGCGTTGCGCACGGTAGAGACGCGATGAGAGATAAAGATGGTTGTGCGTCCCTGCATGACCTCGCGCAGATGGTTGAGAATTTTGTCCTCGGTGTGAGTATCGACGCTCGAGAGTGCGTCATCCAGGATTAGAATGCGGGGATCGCGGATGATTGCGCGCGCGATTGCAGTACGCTGCTTCTGCCCCCCGGAGAGAGTGAGGCCTCGCTCTCCAACAATCGTCCGATACTGCTCGGGGAAGCTTTCGATATCGGCTGCTATGTTCGCACCTTGGGCTGCATTTTTGATCTCCTCGTCCGTCACATCATCCGTACCAAATGCAATGTTCTCGCGTATCGTGTCACTAAAGAGAAAGGTTTCCTGTGGCACAAAGCCGATGTTGCGGCGCAACGTCTCCACCGGATAGTCTTGAATCGCACGGCCGTCAATCAGCACGCTGCCGCGCGCAGCATCGTAGACGCGAGGGATCAAATTCACTAGCGTCGTTTTACCCGATCCGGTAGGCCCCACAATAGCTAGGCTGCTGCCAGCAGGTATGCGCAAGTTAATGTCGTGCAGAACTGGCGCTCCGTTATAGCTATAGCTCAGGTGCCGAAACTCGATGTCGCCCACAATCTGCTGCGGTGCATCTAGCGTCGGGGTATCGATAATCTCAGGTTTCTCGATAAGCAGTTCGTTGATTCTGCCCATAGACGCGGTTCCGCGCTGAAAAATGTTGATCACCCAGCCCAGAGCGATAATCGGCCAGGTAAGTTGCACCATATACGTGTTAAAGGCGACAAATTTTCCCACGCTGATTCTACCCAGCAGAACCTCTCGCCCACCTAGCCATAGCACCAGGACGACCGCCAGTCCCAAGGTGGTCTCTAGTGTGGGCCAGAGCATACCCATCAGGCGCACCAGTTTGAGGCTGCGCCGAATATATTCCTGGTTAGCTTCTTCGAAGGCGGCAATCTCCGCTTCTTCCTGCACGTAGGCCCGCACTACGCGGGCGCCGGAGAAGTTCTCTTGTGCCCGGGCCGAGATATCGGAAAACATCGCTTGTATGCGCTCGAATCGCTCATGGATACGTCGTCCGAAATACTGAATGACAATGCTGATTGCAGGCAGCGGCAGGAACGCGTATAGCGTCAAACGGGGGCTGATCTTCAACATGAAAGCCAAAGCACCCAAGGTGAACACAATCGTGTTGGCTGTGTACATGATGGCCGGACCCAGCAGCATGCGGACCGCGTTCAAGTCGTTCGTCGCCTTGGCCATAATGTCGCCAGTGCGGGTTCGCTGGTAAAAAGAATACGACAGGCTCTCAAGATGGCGGAATAGATCGTTGCGAAGATCGAACTCTATGTCGCGCGAGATCCCGATGATGATCCAGCGCGTCAGGAACTGGAAAACACCTTTGATTAGAACAACTGCTACCAGCAGCAGCGAATAAAGCAGCAACTTGTGCCAATCGATGCCGTGGTTCAGTCCGTCCACCGCCCGCTGGATTACTTGAGGAAATAAGATGTACGTGCCATTGTTGAGGAGTACACAAACGGCGCCCACCAGAAAACCCGAGCGGTATTTCTTTACATACGGTAGGAGGGGACGAAGATTGTTGGGCACCATGCGCTTTAGTAGATGAAATTCTACCAGCACAGGCTTCACTTTCAGCTGCCCACAAAGGCTGGAAAGCTACTGCCGAAACCAGTAACTACAAGTGTTTGCGGCCTGTCGTAAGGCCCGGACTCGCGGGTATATCAGCCTTAGGCCATGGCCCGCCACGCAGCAGGATCAGGATCGCAACCACCAGGATGGGAACACACGTGAATACCAGAAACCATCCGAGATCGAACACGTACGCGAATCGCGAAGCCCAATCCATGCTTTAGTGGCTAACCTCTCTCAGTAATCGTTAATTTATTCGTTTGCGAAGTATGGACCTACCGGTCGCCAGTTTGTAGCGAGCCACCATTTCACCCATCGCGAAAACCCTGTCTTCGTCGCTGAGCAGAGGATTTTTCAGCACCGAGTCAATATCTGCGATCCAGCGCTCGACGGCCGCATCAACGCCGCAAGCAATCTCCGTTGCGACCGCGTCAATAAAGTCTTTGTCTATGACTGTGGTTGCCATTGCGAATTCTCCCGGTTTCCGTGCGAAGTGGAAGGTCTTAGGGACGGAGCTTTTTCTCCGTCCCTGGTGTGGAGAGCTACTGCTGCGACGGCTCAGCACTCTGGTGGTGCTTTTGGAATCTCGCCTCCCGACGTTCCATGAACTTTTGCGCCTTCGCCTTCTGCTCGGGCGTTAACAGATTGAAGATCTGATTCGCTACTTTCGATTTTTCAACCGTCAACTCAGTCATGGTCTGCGCCTGCTGCGAGGCTACGGCCCGTACCTTTCCTTCATCGAACGTGCTGCTTTGCTCGAGTTGCCTCAACTGCTGCCGTGTCTGATGAAGTTGCTGGACCAGGGGCGTCATGGTCGGCTTCTCCGCCGCAAAGATCTGTTTTACTTGGGCTTGCTGTGCTTCGGTCAGGTCCAAGTAATCAGTCATCATGCCGAGCATGTGTTGCTCAAACCCGCCATGACCCCGCTGACCCGCGCCGGCTGCAGCTGCCGCCCATGACACTGCCATTCCTGCCACCAACACCACCGCGAGCGTCAGTGTCGCTATCTTCGTTTTTCCCTTCATTGCTCTACTTCCTCCTGGGCACTCAACGGGTACCCGCTATTTGCTTGCCTATAATGGAAACACCGGAGCTGTAATTTGGGGGTAAAGAGTCGGTCAAGGCGCGTAAAGTTTCGTCAGGACCGTACTAGCCGGTTTGACAATTCTTTACATGAACTTGTGAACCGGTTGCGGTAAAAAGAAATAGTGGATCGCATCCTGATCATCGACGATGATGTGGAACTCTGCAGCCTGGTAGGGGAGTATCTCGCGTCCGAGGGCTTTGAAGCGGAGTCGGAGCATGACGGTGAGCGAGGCCTCGCCCGTGCGTTGCAAGACGATTACGTTTTGATTGTTCTCGATGTCATGCTGCCGGGGATCAACGGGTTCGAAGTTCTTCGCCGGCTGCGTGCGACGTCGCGCATACCTGTGCTTCTGTTGACGGCACGGGGAGAAGATGTTGATCGAATTGTTGGCCTCGAGATTGGGGCAGACGATTACCTGCCCAAGCCTTTTAATCCGCGCGAGCTCGTCGCGCGGATTCGGGCCATCTTGCGCCGTACGAAAGAAGGGAAGCCGTCGACCGCTCCCGTTCCGGAGGTCGTGCGCGTTGGAGATATCGAACTCGATCCAGCCACCCGCATCGTTCGCCACGCGGGCAAACCGGTGGAGTTCACCTCAGTTGAATTTAATCTTCTGGAAGCGCTGCTGCGGGACGCTGGCCGGGTGGTAACCCGCGAGCGCCTCGCTACCTTGGTATTGAGTCGTAAGTTTTCCCCCTTCGATCGCAGCATCGATATGCATGTAAGCAAGGTGCGCAAAAAGCTCGGCGATACGGATGGCGGTAGCGAATACATAAAGACTGTACGCGGGGTAGGTTACATCTTTGCTCTGCCTCGAGAAGTTGAGGCGAACAAGCCATGAGAAGCCTGTTCCTGAAAATCTTTATTTCTTATTGGATTGCGCAGGCTTTGTTTGTCGTGTTAGCGATTCTGGCGACATTGGCGGTGCGCCCACCTGAGTCCCGGCGCTTTGAATACTTCCGCGTCAGCAGTGCTTCGCAAGCAGCACAGGCATACGAGCGCGGCGGCCAACCCGAGTTGCGCAAGTACCTGTTCGAAATGGAAAGAGCGGTTCGCGATCAGGCATACTTTTTCGATGATCAGGGACGGGAACTTTCAGGTCGCGTGGCTCCGGAGTGGGCCCGAGAGGTAGCCCAAGGAGGCAAAGCAAAGGGCTCTGGGTTTTTGAACTGGCTCGCCTCCGATCGCAGAATCGATCAGCCCATCACCGGACCGAGCGGGCGGCACTACACGCTCGTTCTGGAGCGCCCAGTTGCTCCGCACATCTTTTTCGTCCCTAACCGAACCCCAGGGATGGGAATTCTGCTGGCGATTTTGACGTCCGGGCTGGTTTGTTTTCTGCTAGCCCGTTATGTCACATCCCCTGTAGTTCGACTCCGCGCAGCAACCCAACGCCTTGCTGAAGGCGATCTGACTGCTCGAGCCGGAGCCATGCGCACTGGACGGCGCGACGAACTCGCTGAACTGGTGCGCGATTTCGACAGCATGGCCGAGCGAATCGAGACTCTCGTCAACGCTCAATCGCGTCTGCTGAATGACATCTCTCACGAACTGCGCTCTCCCCTAGCGCGTCTGAATGTGGCACTGGGGCTTGCACGCCAGCGCAGCGGCCCGGACGCAGCAGCGACCCTTGATCGAATCGAACGTGAAGCTACACGTCTGAATGAGCTGATTGGACGATTGCTAATGCTCGCCCGGTTGGAAAGTGGTGAGCCGACACTGGACAGGGTGCGTGTGCACTTGGACGATCTGCTTCGTGATGTTATTGACGACGCGCAGTACGAAGCGCAAGGCCGCCACTGTCGAGTGATCTGTCCCAAAGCTGACGATTGCCTGGTGATGGGCAATCCTGCACTTCTGCGCAGTGCCGTTGAGAACGTCGTTCGCAATGCCTTGCGCTACACCCGAGAGGGCACAGATGTCGAAGTTCGGCTCGATTGCATGCAGCAAGGCAACAATGCGGAAGCCGTGATTCGCGTTCTCGACAATGGACCGGGCGTCCCGGAGGATGCACTGGGCAAACTGTTCCGCCCCTTTTATCGCCTAGCCGATGCGCGAGATAGGCAGAGTGGGGGAGTGGGGCTAGGCCTGTCCATTACCGAACGGGCTGTTCGTCTGCATAGCGGTTTGGTGAAGGCCATGAACAGGCCCGGTGGTGGATTGTTGGTGGAAATCCGACTTCCAGCTTTGACGACCCAAATCGAGCCCTCTTCAGACGCGACCCGTGTTCCCATCGCAACAAGCTAAAGCTAATCAAGGATTACTGCTGCCGCTGCTAACGGTGGATTGGCTTGCGGCGGAGCAAGCCTGTTTGCACTTAACCAGGAGTTCCTGCTACACAAGTTACAATAGAAAATCGCGTTGGCAGTCACTGTGCGTTCGGTGATCGCTTCGGAATTCATGGAGAGCAAATGTCGATGAAGTTCGCGTCGTTCGCTGGCGTGTTCGTGGCGGTTGTCGTGTCTCTGCTCACGGCTTGTGGCGGGCATTCCAGCCCGAGCACGAACAACATGTACGTTGCAACTCAGGCGTCCGCCCAGGTTTGGGGATACCTCGCTAACTTCAACAATGGCAGCCTTAGCACGATGAGCGGCTCCCCTTACGCAGCGCAGCCAGCTGCGACGGCTATCGTGCTCGATCCTGCCAAGACGTTTGCTTATGTAGCGGAGTCAGCCCCCACTAACCAGATTGATCGCTTCTCCATTGGTTCAAATGGTGCTTTAACCGCTATTAGCGGAGGCTTTCCGGCAGGCAACAATCCAGTAGCCCTGGCGATCGATCCCGGCGGCAAGTTTCTTTTCGTCGCGAACCAATTGTCGAATAGTATTTCTGTTTTCTCCATCGGATCTAATGCCGGATTGACCGCGGTTCCGGGCTCCCCATTTCCCGCAAGTGATCCCGTTGCGATTGCTGTCCCCTCCAGCGGAAATTTCGTATATGTGGCTGACCAGTTGAACAGCGCGGTGGATATCTTCACTTTTGATAGCGCCGGAAAGCTAACCGCACTGGGATTGCCGATTCCCTTGGCCTCTGGAACAGCGCCCTCAGCTATTGCCATTAATCCCGCAGGAACCTTGCTCTACGTAACCAATGCGCAGACCAACAACGTAAGTGGCTTCACCATTGCAAAAGGAGCGCCCGATATTCCGGGGGACCTCATACCCGTTGCTGGCTCGCCATTCCCAGCCGGAGGGTTCAAGCCCGTATCGGCTGCAATCGACCCATCAGGCCAATACTTATACGTCGTTGACCAGGACTCGAATCAGATCTCCGGGTTTCGGATCGCCGCCACCACCGGTAAGCTCAGCGCCACGCTGAACTCTCCTTACAATACCGGTGCGTTACCTGCCTTTGTCGCAATCTCGCCTTCGAACAAGTATCTCTACGTATCGAATGCTGGAGCCGGGAGCCTCTCGGGATACGGCATCAATCCTGCTTCAGGTGAGCTTGCTCCAACCTCTGCGACCGTCAACACAGGTTCGAGTCCGGCGTGGATAGCATTCGGGAAGTAAAGATTTAACCCGCGAATGTTCAGAACGCCAGGAAAGTAAACCCGCTGTTGACACGGATAGCAGCAGCCGCAGTTACGGGTGTGGCTTACGTCGGAACCTTCAAGATCAAATACCCGCCAATTAGTCCAAAAAACAAATCCGGTGCCCACGCTGCCAGCCCGGGCGGAAGCTGCCCCACATTTCCCATCGATTCCGATAAGCCGGAAATCGTGCGGTAGAGCACGGCCACGCCTACGGCGATCGCTATACCCGTCACGGCGCCCCGTCGGCCTGCTGAGAGTGCAAAAGGCACAGCGAGCACCGCCATTACAAATGTGATCAGTGGGAAGGCAAATTTTTTCTGTAGTTGCACCCGAAGTTGGATTACATCAAATCCGCTCTGCTGCAAGTCATGGATATACTTCTTCAACTCCTGGTAATTCATCTCCGTGAATTGTTTCACTTCCTTCTTGAAGTACGCAGGTTGCTCATCGAGAGCGGCGAAAGTCGAAACGTCGAAGGTGTGATAATCCTCAATGGCGGGGCCCCGTAGCTGGCGTTCCCATCCCTGCTCGCAAATCCATTTTTGCAGACGGTCAGTCCAATGTGCCCGGTTGGCGTATATCCGGTCGGTGATCTGGAAAGTTGCCGGATCATACTTGAATACCGATAAATTGCCGAATTCGTTGCGATCTGGGTCGAATAACCGATAGTAGAAGATGGTATTACCTCGTCCCTTGATCCACTTACGGTCCGGCAGAAGGTAGGTCTGAGCAGGCTTACCTTTGATAAGGTTCCGAAGCGCGTCTTGTCGCTTGTTGGCGCGTGGCAAATAAAACTGATCGAAGACGAACAAGCCCGCAGCAACGAAGGCTGCCGCCAGCAACACAGGAATGATAATGCGGTAGATGCTGATGCCGGTCGCTTTAACTGCCGTGATCTCGTTGCTGCGTGTCATCAAGCCAAAGGTGATCAGGACCGCCAACAGCATGCTCAACGGCGTCACGTTGTAGACGAAGAACGGCGTCACGTTGAGCAAATATTCGCCCACAATCAACGGAGAGATGCCATTACGCAGGATGTCCCCGATCAGTTCGAAGAGAGTAAAGACCAAGAGCAACATCAGAAACGAACCAAGAATCAACATCAGATAAAGCGCGAAGTCCCGCAAAACGAGATCGTCGAGCAGCATGGGAAATCGTGCGAACAAAACTCGGCGACGCCCGGCTGCGCGATCAAAGGCATTGTGTGGGTCTCCATTCGTTGTGGTCAGAAACTCGCCGCCCTGCTTGAGGCTGGATTGCAATCGCCGCCAAATGTTGCGGAACCATGTAGTGTCAATGGGCCTGCGCTCCACGCGCCAAAGCAAAATGCCTCCGCCGATGAGAAATAAGACGTCCGCCGGCCAGACTCCGAGCGCGGGTGAGATTCTGCCCTCTCGAGCAAAGGACACTCCGATCAGGGAGATCGAGTAGTAAACAAAAACCAGTAGGATGGTCAGTACAAATCCGGCCGACTTGCCACCCTTTTTGGACGAGAGTCCGAGCGGGATACCCACCAACGCCAGCACAACACATGCTGTCGACAACGCGAATCTCCGGTTGAACTCAATCAACTCCCATCGCCGGGTAATCGGATCCGCGTGTTTTGCCTGCTCCCATAGGTCCCGGGTGCTCATTTCGCCGACGGGGGGAGGCTGGCCCTGATTTGTGTCGCTAGGCGGCAATGCAATTGGGATGTCGGTTTCCGAAAACGTTGAGATTTGGTAGTGATCAGGCTGACCTGGAATCGTCTCGTGCGTGGAACCATTGGTGAGGTGCAAGTGCAGAGTGTCCGGACCCTCACCCACCATAATTCCGCTCTCGGCCATGGTGATGCGCGGCTCCGCGGGATCTGTGATGTCAGCCAGGAACACTCCCGTCCATTCCGAGGCTCCGGGGCGAGGGTGTACATCGCGAACGTACACCACCATCTTGGGAAAGCCTTCGTAGAAGACGTTAGGTTGAATTTCGAACGAAACTTGTGTGCTCTTAAGGCGATCTTCCAACCTCCCCAATGCCGCCTGCGAACGGGGAGCGATGAAGACGCCGTTCAGTAATGCCAGGGCCCACGCGACAACCACAAAAATGGAAATGATCCTGAGAAAATGCCACACTCCAACGCCGCTAGCCCGCATGGCAGTAATTTCACTGTCCGCTGCGAGGCGGCTTAGCCCGATGAGAATGCCGACCAAAACTCCTGCAGGAATCGTGATTGTGAGCGCCACCGGAACCGTGAAGAAGAAAACCTCCGCCACGCTGGGCAGCGGCGCACTATTCCGGGCTACGAGATCAAGCAGGCGGCCGAGGTCCCGCGTGAACAGGACAAAGGTGAACACTCCCACACCAATTGCTGAGTGAGAGATGATCTCCTTCAGAATGTAACGGGTTAAAATGCGCATTGCTTCAGGGCGCTCTGCAACTGAGGGAAGTCTAGCATGGGGCAAAGGCCCCAAGACGTGCGCGGATCTGCTTTCCTTTGCGTTGAAGACCCGTCTATTGTCAGTTCCTCGTTATTCGTAGCAAAACCGCACGTCCCGCCTTTCTCGGGCCGTTGCAGATTACTTTTAAGGATGGTGTCATGTCGCCTCGCCGTTTAACGGGATTCCTATGTGTTCTCGGGCTGAGTCTCTTCGCATTTGCAGCCGACGCTCCTGACAAGGACGTCGCCAATCGTTTAACGGGCTCCATCTTCACCGGTCCATCCATGAACAACCTGCGAGATCTCACCGACAGTTATGGAGGGCGGCTTACGGGCTCCCCTGCATATCAACGTGCCGCAGACTGGGCGGTTGCGCGATTCCGCAGTTATGGTATCCAGAATGTGCATGTGGAGCCGTTCACGCTGCCCAACGGTTGGCAGCGAGGTTGGGCTCACGCCGAAATGGTCGCTCCGTACACTCGTCGCCTTAATTTGGAGTCGCTCGGCTGGTCTCCTTCTACGCCGGCCGGGGGCATTAAGGGTGAGCTGGTTGCAATCGACGATGTAGCGCCCGACAGCATCAAGGCGAAGGCGGGGCAGATTCGTGGCCACATCGTGCTACTCGACATGGAAAAGGTGTTGGAGGAAGGTGTTTGGAAGAAGCTGCACGATCTGCTCAATTCTCCACAGCGTTTTAAAGAAGCTGGTGCTCTCGCGGTTGTCGTTCCCGACACTGTCCCCAACAACGTTTTGGATGCCTTTAGCCTCGACTGGGGTGGAAGGTTAATCCCCATTCCGGCGGCACAGCTGGGCATGGAAGACGGAAAGCTGATTCGCCGCCAAATGGAACAGGGCCCGGTCACGCTTCAATTTTCTTTTGAAAACAAGACCAGTGGCCCAACGCAAGTTAACAACGTGATCGCTGAAATACCAGGCCGCGATCATCCAGACGAGTGGATTCTGATCGGCGCTCACTTCGATTCTTGGGACTTCGGTACCGGTGCGCAGGACAATGGCACAGGTTCGGCAATGGTCATGGAAGTGGCACGTGCCATTGCTGCTCTCGGTCAAGCTCCGAGTCGAACGATTCGATTTGCCTTGTGGGGTGGCGAGGAAGAAGGACTCGTTGGCTCGACGGCATACGTTCAGGCACACTCGTCTGAGTTGCAAAAGTGTGTAGCTGTTCTTAATACAGATAATGGCTCGGGTCATCCCAAAGGCTGGAAGGTCGAAGGTCGGAAAGATCTCAGGGACGCGATGCAACCTATCAGTGACTCTCTTCTTAAAGATCTTAGCGGAGACGAACTCTCCTTGAAAACGACCTACGATACTGACCACGGTCCATTCATGCTGCAAGGCATCCCTGCGTTGGATCTTATGGTTGACATGTCGAAGTATCGTGACGTTCATCACAAGGCGAGTGACACCTATGACAAAGTTGATCCTTTGTTTCTAAAAGGCGGAGCTTCGATCGTTGCCGTCACTGCTTGGGCGATTTCTCAACGATCTCAGCCTATCGCACCGCACATTGAGCATGAAGCAGTCGGAGAGATTCTCAAGAAGGCTGATCTCGATGACTTCCTCACACAGATCGGCGCTTGGAAACCGTGACGACTTCTGGGGACGCACCCGCGTGCTCGTTTGCAGAAATGCGTGCGTTGTCTGATTGCATGCCGTGTGTAGCGCGAATTTTTGTACATATCGCCTAGCTACTGCCAACCCGCGGCAGACAGGGGGAATCTATTTCACGTCTTTGCGTAGAAGATACTCGGCGCTAGGATTGGCATACTAGGAAATGCAGCATTGAAGTGATTTCCTACTTTGGCACTACGTTTGCTGCAGGACATTGCTGTCGTAAACGTGAGGTGGCTTCGGGCGTCAAAGGATCTTGAACGGCTGACAGAACTTAGAAAGGGCAGGTCCTCCCCCAATGACCCGACCCAAACTGCTGTGCGTTGATGACGATGCAGGTGTTCGCGAACTTTATCGCATTCTCTTCGGAAGCTATGGCTACCAAGTCATCGTAGCTGAAGATGGCCATCGTGCCGTTAACCTCTTTCGTTCCCAAAAATTTGATGGCGTAGTTGTCGACAACGAGATGCCCGGTCTAAAGGGCAGCGAGGTCGCGGCTCTGCTAAAGCACGAGTCTCCAGGCACGCCTGTGATCATGGTTTCAGGCTGCCAATCGGTGGTCGAGGATGCGCCTCGGTTCGTCGATGCGGCGATAGCGAAAGGATCTCCTGTTGGACTTCTGCTGGATAAGGTGGGTGTCCTGCTGGGTCTTCCAGCAAGCTCACGTCCGAGGCATGCGGCGCTTTCAGGTTTTCTCCCCCTCGGCTCGGCGCTCGCCACGGTCGCGTTTGTAGGATTTCTTATTCCGCGGCTCTGGCGTTAGCCCGCCAGCTTCTTTGGCGATAAGCCACCACACATTGAACCGTTGCCTTTTAAGGGTGTTCAGGAGCGAGGAAAAGCGCTCCTAGCGGTGGCAGGGACAGTGTCAGTGAGAAAGGCCTGCCGTGCATCGACTCTTCCCGTGCAGTCGTTCCGCCCATATTCCCAACGCCGCTGCCGCCATACTCTTTACCGTCGCTGTTGAGCAACTCTCGCCAGAAACCACCTGAGGGAACACCGAGCCGATAACCGATCCGCGGAACAGGCGTGAAATTGCAGATCACAACAATCCTGTCTTCTGGTGATTTGCCCTTTCGCAGCAGCGAGACCACACTGGCAGCACTGTCGTTGCAATCCACCCACTCGAAGCCATTGGAATCGTGGTCCAGTTCGTGCAGCGCTTTCTGCTCACGGTAGGTCCGGTTCAGCGTTTGCACCCAGTTCTGGGCTCCCCGGTGCAGAGGTCGATCGAGCAAACTCCAATCCAAGCTGGTATCGTGTGCCCACTCTCGCCATTGCCCAAACTCGCCGCCCATAAACAGAAGTTTCTTGCCAGGCTGAGCGTACATATAGGCAAAAAGCAGTCGCAAGTTCGCGAATTTCTGCCAGTCGTCGCCCGGCATCTTGTTGAGCAGTGAGCCTTTTCCATGAACCACCTCATCGTGTGACAGGGGCAAAACAAAGTTTTCCGTGAACCCGTAAAGCATCCGGAACGTAAGTTGGTTGTGGTGGAACTGACGGTGGATGGGGTCGTGCGAGAAATACTGCAGAGTATCGTGCATCCAACCCATGTCCCACTTCAAGCCAAAGCCTAGTCCGCCGAGATAAATTGGCTTCGAAACCATCGGCCAGGCGGTGGATTCTTCGGCTACCGTCTGGATGTCGGGATGTTCTTTGTACGCCTCGGCATTGAATCGGCGCAGAAATTCAATTGCTTCCAGATTTTCACGACCACCATACTTATTCGGAATCCACTCGCCCTGCTTGCGCGAATAGTCCAGGTAAAGCATGGAGGCGACCGCGTCCACGCGCAGCCCATCCGCGTGGTACTTCTCAAGCCAGAACATTGCGCTGCTCAGCAGAAAACTGCGAACCTCATTGCGCCCGTAGTTGAAAATGTGCGTCTTCCAGTCGGGATGGAAACCCTGGCGCGAGTCGGCGTGCTCGAAAAGATGCGTCCCGTCAAAGTAGGCGAGACCGTGCGCGTCGGAAGGGAAGTGGGAAGGAACCCAATCCAGCAGCACTCCAATTCCGTGCTGGTGAAGATAGTCGACGAGGTACATGAAGTCCTGCGGCTTGCCGTAGCGCGCGGTGGGAGCAAAATATCCTGTGGTTTGATATCCCCACGAACCATAAAAGGGATGCTCCATGATGGGGAGCAACTCGACGTGCGTGAAGCCCATTCGAGCGACATACTCCGCCAAGCGTGGCGCGAGTTCACGATAGCTCATGGGGCGGTTGTGCTCTTCGGCGATCCGCATCCATGATCCCAAGTGCACTTCGTAAACGGCCTGCGCAGCGTGTAGGGAATTCCGCTGGTAGCGCTGCTCCATCCACTGCTGATCTCCCCAGCGATAGTCAAGATCCCAAACGACTGAGGCGGTACGCGGGGGTTTTTCGTGCAGAATCCCAAAGGGGTCGGCTTTGTCCACACGATATCCGTGCTGGTGCGAATGGATGTGAAATTTGTAGAGTGCGCCTTTTTCCAGGCCAGGGATAAAGCCCTCCCAAATGCCCGACGAGCCGCGCGGCGTTAAGCGGTTGGCTTGATTATCCCACCCGTTGAAATCTCCAATAACTGAGACTTCGCTGGCTGCCGGCGCCCAGACGCCAAATGACGCACCTCGCACGCCCTCCGTCCCGACAAGATGAGCACCCAACTTCTCGTACATCCTATAGTGACTGCCCTCGTTGAAGAGGTACAAGTCCTGATCGGTGAGCAGGCTGAACTTCCGATCTGCACGCTTGCCGTCGATTTGCAGTTCGTTTCTGGAACTAACCATAGGTGTTAGATGCTGCCTTAGTGTACAGAAGTGGGCCTGAGCTTGCCCGTATGACATACTAGAAATTCAAAGTCAGCCAGCTATCCTATAGGATTGTTCGCTCATGCCCGTCTTGCGTGTTGTCATACTCTGGCACCAGCATCAGCCGTTCTACAAGAATTTGGTCACCGGAGAATACCGCCTTCCCTGGGTACGGCTTCACGCTTTGAAAGACTACTACGGGATGGTCAAGCTGCTGGACGAGTTCCCGAACGTCCACCAAACTTTCAATATCGTTCCTTCTCTGATCGCCCAGATTGAAGACTATGTAGCGGGGACTGCTCACGATCCGTTCCTGGCGCTTGCTGCAACTCCCGCACGTGATCTTAGTCCGCCTGAGCGGCGAGCAGCTCTGCAATATCTCTTTCAAGCCAATCCAGTGCACCTGATCGGACGCTATCCCCGCTATCATGAGCTCTGGGAACGCTTCCGCAACTCGGGCGATTCGCCTGAACGAGCCGAGAAGTTCTTTGCTGCCCAAGATTTGACCGACCTGCAAGTGCTTTCACAGATTGCGTGGTTCGACGAGTTTTTCCTGGCAGATTCCGACGTCGCGGTGCTTATCAGAAAAGGGCGGGAATATTCTCTGGACGACCAGCGCTTCGTCATCGACAAGGAAAGAGAGCTAATGGCCAAAGTTCTGCCTGCCCATGCTGCGGCAGCCAGGCGAGGTTCGATCGAGCTCTCGACGTCGCCGTTCTACCATCCGATACTGCCTCTCATCTGCGACACGAATATAGGTGCGGTCTCCACTCCGGGCCTTACCCTCCCACAAAATCGCTTTCGGCACCCGGAAGATGCACGTGAGCAGCTTCAACGCGGACTCGACCTGCACGAACGCGTATTCGGGCTTCGTCCACGCGGAGTATGGCCATCCGAGGGCAGTGTTTCAGAAGAGGTCCTAACTATTGCCAGCGGCTTGGGCGTCAAGTGGATGGCTACTGATGAAGGCGTATTAGGACGCAGCTTGAGTTCCTTCTTTTCACGCGATGGTTCAGGTCGTTTGAATGCTGATTCGGCTTCCAAGCTGTACACCGTCTACGATTACGAAAATGGCGCCACCCGAATGAATATGATCTTTCGCGATCATACGGTCTCTGACCTGATCGGATTCGTGTATTCGGGCATGCCTGCCGCCGAAGCGGCGGCTCACCTCATCCGTAACATCAAGGAAGCAGCCCAACCAGTTCTAAATAAAGGATCAGATGTCATGTTTCCTATCATTCTTGATGGCGAGAATGCGTGGGAATATTATCCTCAATCCGGACGGGAGTTTTTGCGCCGGCTCTACGCCGCATTGGAAATCACGCCGGGAATAGAGGCCGTTACCGTTTCCGAAGCAATCATGCGTCATGCAAATCATGCTCCCCTAAGAACCCTGACGCCCGGCTCCTGGATTCATGCCAATTTCAATGTTTGGATCGGAGCTCCTGAGGACAATCGAGCCTGGGATTACCTCAGCTATGCACGTGACTTCTACGCCCAGGCTGCGCCAAAGGTCAGTGAAGCTCAGCGCGAGTTGGCTTTTGAGGAAATCCTGATTGCGGAGGGCAGCGATTGGAACTGGTGGTATGGGCCTGAGCACCACTCCGCCAACGATCGCGATTTTGACGAACTCTATCGCAAGCACCTCTCGAATGTGTACCAAGCACTGGGCGCAACAGCGCCCGAGTATCTGGCTCAGCCGATTATCGGAGCTGCTGCACGGCCCGCCTTCATTCCTCAGACAGCGTACATCCATCCCCGAGTCGCTGGCGACATGGTCCGCTACTTCGAATGGATTGGCGCGGCCATGTACACGGCCGACCAGCGCTCCGGCGCGATGCATGGCCGAAGCTTTTTGCTCGATTCCGTATACGCTGGCATCGATGAGAATTATGTTTATGGCCGACTGGACTTTTCCGGCGCAATACCTAAAGGTACGTTCGACCTGGTGGTGAACATCGAGTCGTGGGCATCGGATCCGCGCCCCCGTCGCTCACTGCGCCTCGATGCCTCATTGCAAAATGCGGCGCTGGACTCGTGGAAAATTTACCGCGGAGAGGAACCGGAGAAGCCGATTCAGTCTTCGGGAGAAGTCGGGAGCGAGGCGAAGGTTGTACTCCGCAAAAATTTCGAATTCAGACTTCCGCTTTCGTGGTTGCTCGCGACTCCGCTCTCTTCCTTCGACTTGAAAAAGCCGGCTGTTCCTGTTGCCACCCGCCTTAGGCTGAGATTCAGCCTTTGGGAAAATCAGCTGCCCATGGATGCACTGCCTCTTGAGGGGTGGATTGAGTTGCAGCTGGTTGGAGAGTCCGACTTGGCAGCCGCTGCTTACTAATTGACCGACATTCACCTTCCACTTTAACTTGCTTCTTGACGGCCAGAGCTACCCGACCGCGCCGCTGGATAGCGTTCTTCTTTTTGGCTTGTTCCGCCACGCGGAAGCTAACATCTGGTTACTGCCCGCTGTTCGCACTGGAAAGTGTCATCGGGCGGTTCAATTCCATCACCAGTTCCGTTCCGGGCGGTAGCATCGCCGTGCGACGTTTCGTTAGCCAATGAGTGATTGTGGCGGTTGCGCCAATTGCACC
>JADMIO011406783.1_pt1 | contig 33552 bp, 27 predicted proteins | sample 8958161 | NCBI WGS metagenome assembly JADMIO01 (sample SAMN16585339, study PRJNA669376) | soil metagenome | isolation source: Crop rotation soil | place: USA: Cullars Rotation, Alabama | collected 2011 | reverse complement strand
ATATACTCCTTCCACTTCAAAAGTGTGATTTTGAGCGCGTCAAAGCCTCGGGGTTAAAAGATCAAAAGTGGGTTCATATTAATAATATGGACCCACTTTTGATCTTTTAACCCCGAGGCTTTCACGCAGCTCAAAATCGCACTTTTGAAGTGGAAGGAGTATATAACTGATGCACTTCTTCTTTGCCTATTTGCTTGCAGGCTGCTTCCTTGACTTTGTCATATAAGATCCAAATCGCCTCGCGGACTTCCGTTAGTTCTTTTTCTGCTTCCGGAGTCGATACTTTCAATTTGCGCAAAGGCCTTTCCATGTGAACCCAACAACCCGCGTGATTAAAAATGGCAAATTGTCCCGCTCGATCGGAAAGCAAAACTTGTCCAGGCTTCAAGATTGTCTCACTAATAAAACCTATAAGACCTGCCTCAATACACTGTAACCTCAGCTTTTTATTCCCTATCCCAACCTCATTTAAAAGACGGCTGAATCCTTTTTTAGTCCCATATCTTTTTCCTCCATATTCTTCAAAATGGTTAAGGAGATTATCTTCAATACTCAATTGAAAAAGATGCCATATGAACGCTTGATTAATGATGTATCCCTCTTTCCCTTGAAGAAGGATTTTTAGGAAATTCTCTCTTGATTTTCTTGATGTCGTCTTATAGTAGGCGAAATATTCTCCACCTATGTGTGTGCAGTAGCTATTCTTATAAAACGTGATCCTTCGGGAATATTTAATGCCGAGACAGTGATTTCTTGCCTTATTTTTTTTGGAGTTATGCCATTATTTAAACCCAATCTCTCTTTGTTATTGCCAGGTTGGCCACTTCTGCTTTTCGGGTTACCTCCTCCCGGTCTAAACTTTGGGCGTTTCGGCATGTTTTTCAGACGATTAATTTCATCTCTTTGCTCTTGTACTGTCTTCTTTAACTCGGCTATTTCTTCAGCTTGTGCTTGAATGCACTGCGTTTGTTCTTGGATGAGCTGCGTTTGTTCTTGAAGGAACGCTGTAAGTGTCTGAATCCAAGGTAATGATTGAATTTCTTGAGGGATAAAAGAAAAAGTGTCTTTTGTATTCATGACTTGAGAGATTAAAACAGGATATATTCTCTTATCAAGAGAATTTTGTGAGTGAACACAAAGGATTAAGACTTCCTTGAGAAGTTATGGCACTTCCGCTTGGCCATTTGCGAATTCTTTAGCTAAAAGAGAAGGGCCAAGCGGGAGTGCCATAATTTTTTAAGGACGTACTTTATTTTGTAATAACTTTTCTATACTCATTGCTGGAATTTCAAAATCATTCATTGTTGGATTTTCAAAATAATGATAATCTCTTTTGTTAAGAGCCACACTTAGATTACCAGAAGTTCTTTGAACTAAATAAGCGTGACCTTCAAGTGTTTTATTAAGTTTATCTAAATATATGAATTGATAATTTAGTTATACAAGAATCACAGGTACCTATTCAGGTACCCCATTTATCTTGATAATCAATGGATTGTAAAACCAGAGACCCTTTAATCTCACCAAATACATCCTCCATTATCCACATTGGAACAATATTCCCAATACCCTAAATGATGTCTAATGATCAACGCGGAGACGGTGAGACGGGATGACGCAGAGTTAATGGAAAATTTGCAAACACGCCCTAAGCATCGCGAAGCGTTTGGAGTGCGAAAGCCCCCTTTCGCTTTCAGGCGAGCGTGAAGCTGTTCACGATGAATAGGCTTGATTGGAAACTGTTGACATTGCTTTTTCTGCAATCAAAACGGAAAGAGGTTTGATTTGACCAAGTTTTCCTGTACGATCGCGTAAATAATCCCAAAAACATACACCGAGTTTTTTACATGTTTTCTTGAGACTTGCGAAAGTATCTCTAGCCTTTTTTCCAAGTTCGCTTCTCGTGCTTTCGGAAACTTTCCGTTTTTTTACATATTCCCGGATGTCTCGTTCGCTATCGTTATTGTGCAACATGAGCCAGGGATAATCTAATAATCCTTCTCTTCTTGACATTGTATTTTTTAGCACATCATTGATGGCATGACTTTCCGTCTCACAGCTAAAAAGACCATCAAATTCTTCCTCGATTAGTTTTCGAAAGTCTTCTGTAGGTTTAACCTTATATTCTTTTAGCTGTTCGTAGAGATTCCATATAGTCTTAGAGAAGATATTAAATCAAAAAAAAATAATTATATGGAATTTTTTATTCTCAAAACTCATGGCCAGCCAGTTTGAGATCTGAGCGATCAGCGAATGTCTCAAACTGGCTGGCCATGAGTTTTTGAGAACTTACATGACTCCTTCCTACCGATCACGATAAAAGATATTAATCTTTCTTAATCGGCTTTTGTCCCGCTTTCGTTTGTAGTATTTTATATTCTTTTTCAGTCAATTCTATTTCATATTCTTGTACTGGCTCTATTTTAGGCTTTCCTTCTGACACAGAGGCCATTTGATAAAGAAGGGTTTGTTTAATTCGATATTTCTTTTCGCCATCGACTTCAACCTCTGAAATACTGTAATTAGCATTGTTTCCCACACACTTGGTCCCCGCTTCTTTAAATTTGTTTTCTAACACGGGTGGCCATTGACCGTATGTTAATAAATCTTGTATACTCTTTGGTGGTTTCTTAAAATCCTCCATAAATTTGCTTATCTTTTTTGCATTTTCAAAATCACTCATTGTTATATTTTCGAAATAATGATACTGACCTGTGTCAAGAGCCACACTTGTATTACCAGAAGTTCTTTTAACTAAATAAGCTTTACCTTCAAGTGTTTGATTAAGTATATTTAAAGCTTTGTTAGCTTCATTGACTGTCTTCCATTCATTTTTTGAAACAAATTGAGGGCCCCTCTCTAACCACTGATTTATACCAGCCTGGTTACTAGCCTCTTGTAATGGATTCATATAAACCTCCATTTTAAAAAATATTGTATGTGAATAAATAAGTTTAATTACATAAAATGTACTAAAACTTATTATATGTGAATTAATAATTTTAATTACATAAAATCACAGCAGTTGGCGAAAAAAAATTTCGAATTTAGGCTATTATCACTTTACAAATACTCTCTAAACTCGCTAGTTTGTTGCAAACACGCTCTATCCCGTTATTCCAGATAAAAAATTTATTTATCATTTAAGATGTCTTCTTTATGTAAAATATGAGTCGCGGGCAAATAGGCTTTTAATCAGGAGCTTATTTGCCCATGGCTCATATTTTACATAAAGAAGACATGTCTTACGTATGAATGAATTTAAAAGTAAATGGATTGAATTATTTGGGATCGACATTCGGTCGCTCGCTATCTTTCGTATAGGATTAGGGAGCGTTCTTTTGGGTGATCTTTTAGTTCGCTTACAAGATCTGCAAGCTCATTATTCAGATGATGGGGTTTTGCCTCGCCACATCCTTATTCATTCTTTTCTTGATCCGTGGTCTCTTTCCTTGCATGTCATCAATGGACAGTGGCAAGTCCAGTGGGTCTTATTTATGGTGCAAATCGTGTGTGCTATTGCTCTCTTGATTGGCTACAAAACGCGACTGGCTACTATTGTTTCTTGGTTTTTACTTCTCTCCTTGTATATGCGCAATACGATGGTATTGCAAGGGGGCGATATTTTGTTAAAAGTCCTTCTTTTCTGGTCAATGTTTCTTCCTTTAGGCGGTTATTGGTCGGTGGATCAAAAGCTCAAAAAACAACATTCTCCTCCTTATCAAGTGGTATCTGTAGGGACTCTTGCTCTTTTACTACAGGTATGCTTTGTCTACTGGTTTACAGCGTTATTGAAAACAGATCCGAGTTGGAGTGTGGATGGCACAGCGATTTGGTATGCTTTGAGTATTGAGCAATATGCCACTCCTTTAGGAACCCAATTGCTCAACTATCCCCATTTGCTAAAATTCTTAACCTTTGCCACATTCTATCTAGAAGCTTTTGGACCTTTTTTTGCCTTTTCACCCATCTGGACGGCCCCTTTAAGAATGGCTACAGTGGTGGCTTTCTGGATTTTCCATTTGATTGGGTTGAATTTTACAATGGAATTAGCTCTTTTTCCCTATATTTGCGCTGTGGGGTGGCTTCCCTTTGTTCCCAAATGGTTTTGGGAAAATGTGTTAAAAAAACAAACCAGTGGAGTGTCTCTTTGGAGGGCAAGTTGGGTTTCAAATGGATTGGCTTCTTTTTTTCTCGTCTACATTTTTTTGTGGAATCTCTCGACTCTTGGGGTTTCTTGGCCTTATCTTTCTCCCCCTCCCACCATTATCGCTTCTTTAGTGGGAGTAGATCAGACATGGGACATGTTTTCGCCCACTCCTCTTCGAAAAGATGGTTGGTATGTGATTCCTGGGCGATTGAAAGATGGAACAGAAGTGGATGTTTTTACTCATGGAGGAGCCGTTAGTTGGAAGAAGCCCCCTTCACTCGCCGCTGTTTATCCCAACGATCGTTGGCGCTCTTATATGATGAATTTGTTTCTTTTAGAGGAAGGATTCTATTACATCCCTTTTTATGCCCAATATCTTTGCCGCCATTGGAATGAGACTCATGCGGAAGATAAGCAATTGATGTCCTTTGATATCTATTACATGGTCAAAGAGAATTCTATTGAAAATCCCTCCTCTCCCTATGAAAAATTACATCTTTGGCATCATGAATGCTTTGATGAACCTTCATCAAGCGAGGAATAAAAAACTTAAAATTTGACGCCATGTGCAACTTTTTTCCCCCTCTTCTGGAAAGCTACAATAATTTAATCTCATTGGAGCACAATCATTATGATTTCTCAGGAGAGAGAAAAAAGTTGCACATGGCGTAGATATTACTTATTTCTCGCCTTTTGTTTAACTTTCGATTGTAGTGCTTCATATTCTTTTGTATTCAAGTCTATTTCATAGCTTGGTGGCTTACCGAATTGGTAATGAGCAGGGTTCTGCGTAATTCGATATTTCTTTTCGCCATCGACTTCAACCTCTGAAATACTGTAAGAAGCACTGGTTCCCATAGAAGAGGTCCCCACTTCTTCAAACTTTTTTTCTAAAAAGGATGGCCATTTATTTTGTAATAACTTTTCTATACTCATTTTTGGAATTTCACAATCATTCATTGTTGGATTTTTCAAATTACTCAGGGGTGGTTTTTCAAAATAATGATAAATTTTTTTGTCAAGAGCCACACTTAGATTACCAGAAGAGCTTTGGACTAAATAAGCGTGACCCTCAAGTGTTTGATTAAGTTTATCTAAAGCTTTTTGAGCTGCAGTGCTTGTCTTCCATTCATTTTTTGAAACAAACTGAGCGCCCTTGTCTAACCACTGATTTACACCAATCTGGTTACTAGCCTGTTTTAACGGGTTCATACAAATCTCCATTTTTTGAAATATATTGTGTGTGAATTAATAAATTTAATTAAATAAAATGTGGTAAAGCAAATTGTGTATGAATTGATAATTTAATTACACAAGAATCACAGGTAATATGTACGTCCTTAAAAAGTTATGGCAAAGAATGTAACCAGGTCGTCTCGACCTGGCTGTGATACATTCAAGGCCGAGACGGCCTTGCTACCTTATCTCTACTGCCATAACTTTTTAAGGACGTACGGTAATATTACTCCTGAGGTGTGACAAACGCTCATTCCTTGCGCTTGTCATCAACGTTTTTGCATTTATTTTTTTTAATATTTTGTCTTGTATTTTCCGAGACAAAGTTGAGGCAGAAACCGAATGGAACTCTATCTATGATGACAAGCGCGAGGAACGAGCGTTTGTCACACCCCCAATTCCTTATTGTTTGATTTTCAAATTTAGGAACAGCTGATAAATAGTCATGAGTAGGATAGGAAGAGTTAAAATCCGTGGATTTTTAAAATAAAAGCTTCGGTAGCTTTTACTAAAGAGTTGGTTATGGCGGGTTCTTTGCAAGAATGTTCTGCTCCTTCAATAATCCATAATTCACTGTTTTTCCAACTCTCATGGAGCAATAAAGCTTGTTCTAATGGACAGACACTATCCATTGAGCCATGGACAAGAATGGCAGGGAGATAACCTATTTTGTTAATGTTTGCAAGAACTTGATTGGGTTGCAAAAAGCAGTGGTGAATCGCATAGTGCACGAAAGCTCTTGTAAAACTGAGTATAAAAGCATCATTGCTAAGCACGTGATCGATAACTTTAGAGGTCGGTGGATTTATAGTATTTAATAATTGATAACGCATAATGACGCGGGCCATATTCATGTGTATTTTTGAATCGGGGTCCATCATCTTTTGGTAGCAGGCTTGAGGGATATTTTTCTCTTCTTCTGGGGAAAAATGAGTCAAAAAGTCTTCATAAGCCTCTCTAGATGTTTTTCCCATCTCTCTAAAAAAAGCGATGTCCTGTTCTCTTCCTAAAAATGTTCCTTCCAAAATAAAGCCTAAACAAGATTCGGGATGCTCTTCTCCATACACGAGTGCCAGACACGATCCCCATGAATGACCGAAAACTACCCATTTTGGGATATTCAGAGATATTCTTAAATTTTCGATATCATTAACGGAGTGTTGTGTTGTATTGTCCTCCATACAAGCAAAAGGCTTTGAGCGGATGGCTCCTCGCTGATCAAACATGACGACATGCCAATAGTTGAGATCAAAAAAACGGGTGTAATCGTCATGGCTCCCAATTCCGGGTCCACCATGTAAGATAACGACAGGGATGCCCATAGGGTTACCATACGTGGCATAATAGAGGTAATGTTTTTCAGAAACTTGTAAATAGCCTTCAGTAAGGGGAGTTGCAACTGAATAAGGGATGAATTCTTTTGCAGAATTTACAATATCACGTTGTATTTTGCCTTCACTGGTTTGAAGTTTAAACGTGAACAAAAAAACAATGAGAGGAAAGAGTATAGATCTCATGAAGGTTAACTCTGAACAAATATAATTTTATGGCATTGGGTCGGATGGTTTTTTGAATGACTGAAGATAAAAATCGCGCATCTGAGTTTTTCTGATACTCTAAACATAATTTTAGACTATTCAAATGTCAAATAATTTCTGCTCGGAGTAGGGCGTGTTTGCAAAATGATAGCGCCCTAGCATCAGGAAAGTCTTTTTGATTAAAGGAATAGCAGACATTTTTTAGCGCTCACAATAATATTATCCCTTCTTGAAATAATCGTTGAACGTGGAAAATCTTGCATTACTTTTCTAAGTAGACTAGACTAAGTTTAGTCTAGATGGAGGTTGAAAGATGCACATAGTTAATATTCATGATGCAAAAACACACTTTTCGAAGCTCGTAGAATCAGCTATGAATGGTGAAGAAACCATTATTGCGAGATCTGGAAAACCTGTGGCCAAGCTAGTACCCATTTCTCGAGAAAAGAAAAAACGTCGATTAGGTGTGCTTAAAGGTAAAATTAAAATCTCTGAGGATTTTGATACTCCATTGCCGGATGATATTTTAAATTCCTTTGAAGGTCACATATGAGAATACTTTTAGATACTCATGTTTTTCTTTGGTATACCAAATCGGATCGAAAGTTATCCAAGCAATCGCGGTCCATTATCCAAAATGCCATTGAAGTGTACATTTCCAGTGCTTCTATTTGGGAAGCAATGATCAAAGTTCGAATTGGCAAACTTGATGTTAAGATTGATGATTTGGTGAAAGCTATCCCTGCCAGTGGTTTTTCAGAATTACCAATTACGGTGGCACATGCTGCTGCTGTTGATAGGCTTGCAGATTTCCATCGTGATCCGTTTGATCGGATATTACTGGCACAAGCAATCACGGAGCCCCTTGTCTTCTTAACAGCTGACGAAATGCTAAAAGATTACTCAGGACTTGTAACAATTGTTTAATCGTAACAGTTCAGGTACCTTCCCTCGTCCGAGGGATTTAAGCAAAAAAAAAGGTAATCAGGCCGAGGGTATGTCTTAAAAATGATAGCGCCCTAATTTCGGGATTATTTTTCCCTCTATTGAGCTTTCGGTTTGAGGGCAATATTGATTTAATATTGCCCTCAAACCGAAAGCTCAATAGAGGGAAAAAGAACCTCGAAATTAGGATGCTAGCATTTTTAAGACACGCCCCAGAGGGCCTGCTTACCTTTCATATCCCAACGAAGAGAGGTATCTGAACTGTTACCAATTGTTTAAGGGCATGAGCCATTGCAGTTTGAACGGCTCATTGCCTGTTAATTTGCAGGTGCAAACTTTAGATCATCTTTTTTTGGTGCGAAGCGCCAGAAAAGATGATCTAAAATTCGCACATCGCGTTATTTAATGAATTCTATCTTGTCATATAAATCAAGATCTATTAAAATTTCCTCATATTTTCCCCTGGAGGGGTGTCCGAGTGGCTTAAGGAGCACGCTTGGAAAGCGTGTGTACGTTTAACACGTACCGTGGGTTCGAATCCCACCCCCTCCGTTTTTTTTCCAAAAAAATGGTCAATTAATGGAAACGCAAATCTCTCTTGTAGATGTCTTAAGTCCTTACCAACAATTAGTTGAAAAAATCCTCAGACAGAATCTCGACCTATTAGGTCCAAAAACGGCCTTAAGGGATGCTTGTGAATATGCGTTACTCAATGGAGGGAAGCGGTTTCGTCCTGCTTTAGTCTTGATGATTGCGCGTGCTTTAGGATTTTACGTCGATGTTTCCCAAGCTGCTTTGGCAATTGAATGTTTTCATACAGCTTCTTTAATAGCAGACGATCTTCCGTGTATGGATGATGCCGCAGAAAGACGTCAAAAACCAACCGTTCATCGGGTATATGGCGAATCAACAGCTTTACTGGCGACGTATGTCCTCATTTCGACGGGATATGGGTGTTTGGCAAAAAATGCGCAGAGCATTCGACACACTGCCCATCCTTTTGCGGCACAAGGAGATCATCTTTGTTTTCTTGCTGTGGAAAATGTCTCTTATAATACGGGTCTAGGAGGTGCTTCAGGAGGACAATATCTCGATTTAGCCTCTAATGATTTCTCTCCTCTCATGATAAGGGAAGTGATGCACAAAAAGACGGTTTCTTTGTTTGAAATTTCTTTTGTTTTGGGATGGCTTTTTGGAGGGGGAGAGGTTGCTAAACTTCCTCAATTGAAAAAAAGTGCTGCTCATTTTGGGATGGCTTTCCAAATTGCAGATGATTTGGATGATATGGCGCAAGATTTGGCGCAACCTTGTTCTCTCAATATCGCTAATCTCCTTGGAAAAGAAAAAACTTTAGAAGTTTTCTATGAAGAAATAGAGGAGTTTAACAAGAGCTTAAGAGAGCTACGACTTGATTCACGAGATTTTTGTGCCTTGGCTGAGGCCTTAATTGTTCAAGTGCAACAAGTCGAGGGCGTGTCTGCAAAATGCTAGCATCCTAGCTTCGAGGTTCTTTTGTCCTCAGTTGAGCTTTCGATTTGAGGGCAATATTGAATTAATATTGCCCTCAAATCGAAAGCTCAACTGAGGGCAAAATAATCCCGTATCTAGGGCGCTATCATTTTGCAGACACCCCCTAAGCTTTTCCCATCGATTGTCCCAGCAAGCAACGAATTTCCCAACCGGCTTCAGTTGCAGCTAAAAGATCTGCATCAAAAGTGATGGAATTTTTTGGGAATAGCAAAATGAGACTTGAGCCTCCGAATTCAAAATACCCTTTTTCCGCTCCTTTTTCTTGCCAGTGATTGGGTTGGTAAGTTTCTTGAATGCTTCCCACCGCTGTTGCTCCCACTTCAAGGTAGAGAACGCGACCGAACACCGCACTCTCTAGCTCGCATAACGTCCGTTTATTTTGGGAGAAAATATGAATATTTCTTTTGATCGCCCAAGGATTAACGGAATAAAGCCAGCCGTTAAGGAGACGAGTGGAGCCAGGAAGACAGGCACAGGGAAAGTGAAAACGGTGATAATCGGAAGGGCAGAGACGGGCAAGAACTAGGCTCCCTTCTTGGTATTCGTTAGCTAATGAGGCATTTTGGAGTAAGTCTTTTAATGCAAATTTTTCTCCTTTAACGAGAAAGCCTGCACATTGATCAACGTGAGGATAAAAATAGTAACGGCCATCTGCTGGAATAATAGCGGTATTAGGATCGGCTGAAATGGGACGCGCTTCGGGCTTTAACCGCCTGATGAAAAAATCATTGAAACAGCGAAAATTAGAGATAGGGTCAAGGAATTCTGAAGGATCAATTCTAAATTTCTCAATAAAAGGACGAATTTTTTTTGCGCTAAAAGAGCATTTTTGTAGGTAGCCATAAAAAGCAGAAAAGAGAGGGGATTTGGCCAGCAGAGGAAGGATAGAAGAGCGAACGGTTGCATTTAAGCGCGAATGGCCATACAAAAGGCGTAAAGCCCATTGGTGGTAAACTTTTTCAACCCTTTTCTCTCCTGTTTGACGATCAATGTAAATAATATCAGTCATTTTAATAGATCAGATAGATGATTTTTTTCTCAATTTTTGACGTTATTCGAGTATAATGCAATAAAAAAAACTCCCTGTTGGGCTACTTCACATGGTTTAAAAAATGGAATTTATACATCAAAATTACGTTCCTGGCGAAACGATTGCTGCCATTGCCACTCCTCCAGGAGAGGGTGGAGTCGCCATTATTCGCATTTCTGGCAACCAAGCATTGGAAGTTGCTGAAAAGGTTTTTTCTGGACCTGTACACGATTACCGTTCTCATACCGCTCACTTTGGGAAAGTGCGTAATGCAAAAGGAGAACATGTCGATGACGTTCTCCTTCTTGTGATGTTAGGATCCCGTTCTTATACCGGCGAGACGACAGTAGAAATTCACTGTCATGGGGGAAGTTTAGTCACAAGACGTGTGTTGGAAGCTGTTCTTTCTTCAGGTGCGCGAGCCGCTTTACCTGGAGAATTTACTTTTCGTTCCTTTCTGAATGGTAAGATGGATTTAGCTCAAGCGGAAGCAGTACAAGAACTCATCAGTGCAAAAAACGAACGGGCATTGGATGCTGCTCATAACCAACTTCAAGGTGCCCTTTCTCACTCTGTTGCTCGTTTCCAATCTCAGTTAACGGAAATTGCGGCGATTTTAGAGGCGTGGGTCGATTTTCCAGAAGAAGGTCTTGAGTTTACGACGATGGAACAGCTATGTGAAGATTTGGTACAGATTTGTTTCGCCATGGAAAAATTAGTCAGCACCTTTCATAATGGCCATATTGTGCATGAAGGCCTTTCTGTCTGTTTAGTGGGGTGTCCTAATGTAGGAAAATCTTCGCTGATGAATGCCTTATTGGATAAAGATCGTGCAATTGTCTCTGCCACGCCGGGAACCACTCGCGATGTGTTAGAAGACCATTTACGTCTGAATGGCTTACATCTTAAAGTGAGCGATACCGCTGGCATTCGGGAAACGAATGAAGATATCGAGCAAGAGGGGATCCGTCGCTCTAAACAGGCTTTGTCACAAGCAGATCTTGTCTTATTAGTATTGGATGCTCATCAAGGATTGACTGTTGAGGACGAACAGCTCTTTTCTCTTTTACCCCCTAACAAAACAATTGTGATTTGGAATAAAGTCGATTTACCTCACTTTCCCATTCCTCAGCTTCACTTTCCTTTTAAGGTACAGCTTTCAGCGAAGAAGAGAGAAGGATTAGAACAACTCCATCAGATGATAGATCGGGTGATTTGGCAAAATGGGCCTCCTTCAAAAGAGGAGATTTTAATTACAAATATCAGGCATAAAGAAGCTTTAAGTGAGGCAATCGACGCGAGTCGTCGGCTCCACCAAGGTTTATTAGAAGAAGTTTCTCCCGAATTCTTAACCTTAGACATGCGTCAAGCTTTGAATGCCTTAGGAAAAGTTTTGGGAACGAATATTACAGAGGATATTTTATCGGCCATTTTTTCTAAATTTTGTATCGGAAAATGAAACGTCAAGAGATCGCTAGGAAAGCACAACACATTCTCAATCAGCTTTATCCGAAACCGGCTGTCCCTTTGCATCATTCAGATGCTTACACTCTTTTGATTGCTGTTCTGCTATCTGCGCATTCGACCGATGCACGTGTTAATAAAGTGACACCTATTTTATTTGCAAAAGCCTCCACGCCAGAGGCAATGATCCAGTTGGAGGTGAAAGAGATTGAGTTCATCATTTGGTCGTGTGGTTTAGGGTCACGCAAGGCTAAAGCCATTTGGGATCTTTCACACATTTTGTTAGACAAGTATGAGGGGGAGGTACCAAAAAGTTTTGAAGCTTTAGAGTCTTTACCAGGAGTGGGTCATAAAACGGCTTCTGTCGTCATGTCTCAGGCGTTTCACCAGCCGGCTTTTCCTGTAGATACTCACATTCATCGCCTTGCAAAACGATGGGGACTCAGCTCTGGGAAAAGTGTTAAGCAAACAGAGAAAGATCTCAAGGACCTTTTTCCAGAAAAAGATTGGAATCGCCTTCACTTACAACTGATTTATTTTGGACGAGAACATTGTCAGGCGCGCCGTCATTTGAAATCCATTTGCCCAATTTGTTCTTGGATCTCAGATCCAAACTCCGAGCAGTGAAAGATCACATAACGTATATACTCCTTCCACTTCAAAGGTGTGATTTTGAGCGCGTCAAAGCCTCGGGGTTAAAAGATCAAAAGTGGGTTCATATTAATAATATGGACTCACTTTTGATCTTTTAACCCCGAGAGCTTTCACGCAGCTCAAAATCGCATCTTTGAAGTGGAATGGGTATATATGGAGCGTAACGGAATCGAACCGTTGACCTCAACAATGCCATTGTTGCGCTCTACCAACTGAGCTAACGCCCCGAAAAAGGGAAGAAGTAGCTATTTTAAAAATCTCTTCTTTTTAAAGCAAGGGAGAAGATCTTATGCGATTCTTTAATGATGTGCCTCAATTACCTAATGACCCTATTTTAGGGTTGCCTATTGCCTTTGCTGCAGATCCTCGCCCTAATAAGATTAATCTCGGAATTGGAACTTATAGAACAGCAGAAGGAATTCCACTGGTTTTATCTAGTGTGAGGAAGGCTGAAAATCAATTATTGCAGAAACATTTAAATAAAGAATATTTACCTATAGAAGGAGATGCTGAATTTTTGCGTTATGCCTTGCAATTATTAGTGGGGACAGATTCTTCTGTTTGGCAATCGGGACAATTTTTTAGTGCTCAAACAGTGGGAGGGACAAGTGCTTTAAGGATTGGAGGAGAATTTTTAGCCAAGTTAATCAGTAAAACAATTTTTTTATCACAACCTTCTTGGTATAACCATAAGCAAATTTTTGAGAGAGCAGGTCTGAATGTAGGAAGCTACCCTTACTTTGACCCTCGTACCTGTTTATTAGATTATTCTGGAATGTGTGAGGCGATTAAAAATATGCCGCCTAAAAGTGTCATTCTTCTTCATGGCTGTTGTCATAACCCCACGGGAATTGACCCCTCATTTGAACAGTGGAAAGAGCTCTCAAATTTAATAAAAACACGGGAATTGATTCCTTTCTTTGATATTGCTTATCAAGGGTTTGGACAAGATCTGGAGCAAGATGCTAAAGCCATCCGTTACTTTGTGAACGAAGGGCATGAGCTATTAATTGCCTATTCTTTCTCCAAAAATTTTGGTCTGTATGGTGAAAGAGTGGGATTTTTGACAATCTTGTGTCATCAGACGGAGTTAGTCCCTAAAATAGGGAGCCAAATTAAACTTCTCATTCGATCCAATTACTCCAATCCCCCTCTTCACGGAGCTCGCATCATTTCTACCATCTTAAAATCCCATGAATTAACCTTAGAGTGGAAAAGAGAATTGAGTAACATGCAAGAAAGAGTCAAAGAGATGCGTAAAGCCTTAGTTGCTGCTTTACACGTTAAGGGGAGAAACCATAACTTTTCTTATATCCATCATCAAACGGGATTATTTTCATTTTCAGCTCTTACTCCGGAACAAGTGCAGTATTTAAGAAAAGAAAGAGCGATCTATATGCACAATGGAAGGATTAATATTGCAGGGTTGAACACCACCAATCTCCCGGTTGTTGCTGAAGCTCTTTTGTCTGTCATGAACATCAATAAAGAGATACCGAAGTGAGCTCAAAAATTGAAATTTCAACCGCGAGAGCTTTCACGCAGCTCAAAATCACACCTTTGAAGTGGAAGGAGTATCATCTTTAGAGGTGTTTTAAAATTCATAATAACCTATATTAGGCCCCTTTTGCATCTGCGTACAAACGTGGAGAAAAAAAACTTTCCTTCAAATATTCTTTACTAAAACCGATTCATTAAAATTAACTTGCTAAATGATTGAAACACAAAGACTCAAAGACACACAAAGGAATATGAATTGCCGAATAGCTCACCTCTTGGTGTCTTTGTGCCTTTGTGTTTCATATCTCTTAGTTCTTATTCTGCAGGGAAATTTTAATGCGTCGGTTCTATATTTTTTATTTCATTCTTCACAACTTTTTAAAATTTAATGAGGCGATCTCCCATGAATTTGACCTTGACTAAGCCATTAGAATCAGAAGTAATTGAGACACAAGTGGAGCAAAAGCAAAAGTTTGGCACTTTTATGGGGGCTTATGTTCCTAGTATTCTCATGCTATTTGGAGTCATTATATTCCTTCGACTTGGCTGGATTGTTGGAAGTGCAGGTCTTCATACCACGCTTTTTATCATTACTTTAGCGTGCTTAATTATTCTCATTACTGTTCTTTCTTTATCTGCTGCGGCGACAAATATTCAAGTAGGTAAAGGGGGAAGCTATTATATGGTCTCCCGAGCGTTGGGAATAGAAATTGGAAGTGCTATAGGTCTTTCTCTTTTTCTCAAACAGAGCATTAGCACGGCATTTTGTATAGTGGGATTTTCAGAATCTTTTCATGGTTTGTTTCCTCAATTCTCTCTTCAAGAGATTGGAACTGTAACTCTAATGTTATTAATGATTTTGACTTATATTTCGACTAACTTTGTATTAAAAATCCAAATTCTCATTTTTGGAACAATTATTGCTGCATGTTACTCCCTCTTTAGTGGAGGAGAGGTGTTTTCTGAACCTATGACGATGGCACAACCGATTGCTAATGCCTCCTTTTGGATGATTTTTGCTATGTTCTTTCCTGCGATGACAGGGTTAGAATCAAGCCTTTCGCTATCGGGTGATTTGAAGGATCCTAGTCGTTCGCTACCCCTTGGAGTTATCTCTGCTGTTATTACCGCTTATGCCACATATATGGGGATTGCTTATTTTCTTTGGGACCATGTACCACAATCTCTCCTGATCGAGGATAACTTAATTATTCAAAATATTGCGAAGTTCTCCTCTTTGATCATTTTAGGAATTTGGGGAGCCACTCTTTCTAGCGCGCTTGGAGCTATGCTTGGGGCTCCACGGACTTTGCAAGCTCTTGCCGAAGATAAAATTGTTCCCTCTTTTTTAGGAAAAGAGTTTGGTCCTTATCGAGAACCGCGCATTGCGACTGCCATCACTGTTGCAATTGCTTTGGTTGGAATATGGTTTGGAAGTATTAATGTGATTGCTCCCATTCTTACTATGATCTGCCTTATTTCTTATGCCACTTTAAATCTGGCAACAGGTTTAGAAGATTTAATGGCTAACCCAAGCTGGCGCCCTACTTTTCCAATTCATTGGTCAATTTCATTTTTAGGAACCTCTCTTTGTGTAGTCGCCATGCTGATGATTAATGCCGGAGCGGCTATCCTAGCTATCATCGGCGTCATGGGTCTGTATTTGGTTTTCAAAAGAAAGAAAATGAATACATCGTGGGAAGATATTCGGTATGGAATTCTGATGTTTTTCTCACGAGTTGTTCTCTATCGTCTTGCTTGGCAAGAGCCCTCTTCTAGATCTTGGAGACCCAACTTTCTCGTGTTTACAGGAAAACCTTCCGAAGTTTCTAACGATCTTTTGAATTTTGCAGCAGCCATTACCCAGACAAAAGGATTTATTACAGTGGCTTCTATATTGCCCAAAGGTCAAATCTCGAAAGAAAAGAAGCAAGAACTCTACGAAAATGTGAAATCAATGCTTAAGGAAAATCATATTGAAGCTCTTCTCTGCCTAAATGAGGCCAATAGTACTTCATCTGGAATGAAAAGTTTGATTTTACACTATGGCCTGGGTCCTCTCACGCCAAATACCATTGTGTGTGGAGGAGTCTCTCAAGAAGACAAGCTTGTGAATTACGTAGAGATTCTTAAATTGGCACATGATCATGGGCGTAATGTGATCATTATTAATGATGAACCGCAACACTATTCTCAACCTAAGCTTTCTTGTAATAAAGTGAATGGAGATATTCACGTTTGGTGGGATGAGGCATCGCCTCGTAATACAGAGCTTATGCTTATTTTAGCCTATATGTTGCGAAAAAAATCCTTGTGGGGTAAAGCAGATAATATTTGCTTGATTGGAACGACCAACAATGAGCAAATGCGTGAGAAAAAGCTCAAAGATCTGGAGGAGTTAATTAAGAGAAATCGTTTAAAAATTAAAACACGCGCCTTAGTTTTGCCAGATAATTCCGAGAATAATTTAGATTTGGTTAAGCACTTTTCTTCTCAAGCAGCAATGATTTTTCTTAGCTTAAGACCGCCGCAACCTAATGAAACCATAGAAGAATATGCCAACTATTTCCAAACATTGCCTCATAAAAGTGCAGCATTTCCTCCAGTAGCGCTTGTCCTGTGTGCAAACCAGATAAATTTACAAGAAGTTGTGCAAATTCACGCCGCTTTGTCGGAGGAAGAGCCTCCCTAACATTTAACCTCAATTTTAGAAGCGTGCAGAAAAAAATTCTTTTAACTTATATCTCGATAGTCCTTCTTTTGTTGATGATCCTTAGTTTATCTCAACGGACGAGTGAAAATCTCCGAGGAAAGGCTGTCGCTTTGTTTGCTCCCTTGTGGGAAAAAGTTCTTTCCTTCAAATATTTTTTATTTCATCCTACACAACCGTCTCCCTTTTCTCATTTCTCTATTGAAGAGAATCAACAGCAGTTGCAGTTAGAAAATCAATTACTGAAAACTGAGCTTGCTTTTTTACAAAAGCAAATAGATGAACAAGAACGTTTTTTATCACAGATTCCTCACTCGTCTATTAAGGAAAATACTCCTTTAAGCACTATTACTGAGAATTCGCTACATCTTCAACGAAGTCTAAACGTGACTAAATGTTGTTTGAAAGCTATTCCGGCACGGGTCATTTTTCGTTCTTTGGATACTTGGAATAACGCTTTATGGATTAATGTAGGAGATGCGATCAATGCCTCTCAGGAGAGTCTCGTTATTGGTTTAAATAGCCCAGTCGTTGTAGGACGTGCTGTCGTCGGTATTATCGATTATGTGGGATTCCATCAATCACGCGTTCGGTTAATTAGTGATAGCCGTCTGACACCGTCCGTTCGATGCACAAGAGGAGAAGAGCAAGATTTTTTAATGAGTGAGTACATTGACAGTTTGCTTCAACAACTGAACCATAGAAGACCTTTTTCTTTTTCAGTCGAGAAAAAACAACAGCTTTTAACTCTTCTTCAGGAATTGAAACAAAAAATAGAACCTTTAAAAAAAACAACCTATTTAGCGAAAGGGATTCTTCTGGGGAGCTCAAGCTCTTCTCGCTTAGGGCAACGAGTCTCTTTAAAAGGGACAGGTTTTAATTACGATTTTCCCGATGAAGAAGGAGAAAGTCGGGATTTACGTAATGGAAAATGCCGTCAATGTCCCGAAGAAAAAGGGATTCCCATTTTAAAAATCAATGACGTGTTAGTGACAACAGGAATGGATGGAATTTTTCCTCCTGGATTTGAAGTGGCGACGGTCACGCACATTGACGTATTGAAAGAAGGAGATTACTTTTATAATATAGAAGCTAAACCCATTGCTCTCGGTTTAGAAGAATTGACTTTAGTTTTCGTTCTTCCCCCGGTCTCTGAAGAGGATATACCGAAGTAATAGAGCTTAGGGCGTGTCTGCAAAATGATAGCGCCCTAGGGCCTATTTTCATATTCCTCTTTGTGTCTTTGTACCTTTGTGTTTCAATCATTTAGCAAGTTAATTTTAATGCGTCGGCTCTATATTGAATTATTAAATTTATTGACTAATTAATTTAATATAAATATGATAAAAATCATTTTTTTATAAAAAAAATAATCAGAGGTTATTAAATATGAATATAAATAGAAAAGATTCCTGTTCTCCTATTCCTTACAGTCCACCTAGTTCTTCTAGCTCGACGAGTTCTTCATTTTCTTTACTCGATAATTTGAGTAAACAAGAGCCCTCCCTGGTAGCTTTAGCTGCTTGCTATCTCAATCTCAATGACGTGGGTCATCTCACTTGTGTGAATCGAGAATTGCGAACACAGGCTCATGGCTTGATGAAGAAGTATTCTTCTGTGCCGATCTTGTGTTTGATTGATAAGATCCATGGTAAAGCCGAAAAAATCATTAAACAGACGGCGTATGTTTCTAGCCGCCTCCCTGATCGTGCCCCTTCTACGGAACAGGAGCAGGAAGAACAGATGAGGGATACGATATTTGCTTTAGTTGATTTTGCTTTCAACCCGACAAAAGCAGATGCTGAACCCATTCCACTAGAACACCTGAAACAAGCCCGACAGAAAACTTACGGAGCGCATGTGGAACGTTTAGATCGGGTCCGTCGCGCTTTGCCGTTGCCCTTCATCGAGGAAAAGAAGTGGGAAGAGGTTCTAAAAGAGGTCGTAGAGGTTTTGTCTCAGCAGACTCCACAAGAAGAAGAAAACTGGTTCCGGGAAGAAAACCGATTCTTTGATCCTTCTAATTCATTTCGAAAATCGATATGGAGTTCTTTTCCCAAAAAAGGGCTTCCCGAGATCTTTGCAGAGATTCACCAGAAGAGTGGGGAGCATTTTTTTTCTTCATTGATCAATAAAGTGCGTCACGCTAATCAGCAGGGATTTAAAGACGACGATTTATCTACTATTTTCAAAGAATGTTTGGAAGAAGGCTTCTTAAATTGTGCTAGGAATGCATTGTTGTCAATGGATGGGCTTCCTAATAATCGTTGGCCTAGACTCTCCTGTACCGTGCAATGGCTTGCAACCTTGGGACGTTATCAGCAAATACTTACCCGTTACTTTTCCTCAGAAGAGGGGGATCGGGAAATGAAACGGAACTTAATCGTCATTATGACAGAATGTCTTCTTAAAAAACACACTTTCCGGGAATCGTTTGAGGTTTTGCAACAGTTACAGTTCCCTTCCAGAAGGGTATTTAAAGAAGTCATTGAAGAGGTGATCATCGACGCCTATCGTAAAGAGAACTTAGACCTTATCTATCCTGAACTGAAGCGCTTTTATCCCCAAGATCCTTTACCTTACTCTATCTTCTACGATATGTTAATAGAAGAGTTACAGAAGGGATTACGGGAAGGTCCTTCTGAAGTGGAAAAAGTTTTCTCTACTTTGAGGAAAATTCTCTTTATTTTGACACATCATTTTCCAGATCCAAAAGCGCAAAGAGCTCTCTTCTATAAAGTTAAGGCAGCATTTGAAGACTCTGCAGAGGACAGAGAGTGGCTACAAAATTATAAAGGGGTCTTTGATCGTCTACTGCCTTTGAAAAAAAAGGAAGTAGCCGAGGTCTTTTCCACGTTGACCCACTTGGAGAACACTCTTCCGCAAATCTCTCAAGAGGAGAGCTTTCGTTTCCTCCATCCCTATTTGCTTGCAGATCCGAATCGTAGGAAATCTGGGTGTACGATTAGCTAAAAATAGAGAGTAGGAGTGCGGGTTGAGCTCGCACTGTGCGTCATCGGAAGATTTTGAGAAAAGGTTCTTCGTCCGTTAATATTTGTTTTCTCAAAAAATTTGTTATAAATTAAAAAAATAACAAGGAGAAAAAATAATAAATTTCAGCAGAAGGAGTTCTTATGAGTTATCCTTACGCTCCCCTTTCTTCAGATTGTTTTCCCCCTAATTTTTCTGAGCAGGGGATTGATCTCTCTCCCCATCCGCTAGTCAATCAACTTTTAAACACATTAGATTCCTCATTGCAGTCTAAAGTTAAAGATCTTAATCCTAAGTTACTTGAAAGATTTCTAGAAAGCGCCTCCCATCTTGATTTCAACACTTATCCTGGACAAATTTATCAAAAAAAAGGAATTAAAGGACTCATTCATTATCTCACTAGCGCTCACATGATTCATCTAGTTACCTTGCCGGTTGATTTGGGAGGAGGGAGGCAACGATTTGGAGGCTTTTTTGGTCATCATGCTTGTCTGGTCATGACAGAAGGAAAACGAGTCTATGATATGCAAGCCTCTAAGAAGACAACCTCTTTTGAGACAATCCAAGAATTTATGACTCAACGGCAAGGAGAAATTGCTAATGGCTTAAGTCTTGAAATTATGGCATTAGAGCACCATTCTATCATGAAAAACTGGACTGTTTTTCAAAATTATCGCCCTTTTTTCAATGACTGCTTTACCCATCTGGAGAAGCTGTTACAAGCTGCTGAATTGCCTACCGATTTAATTATTGGACGTTTTTCTAAACAATATCTGACCAGTGAACGAGTACAAGTTTTAGGAGAGGAGGTTCTTCACTTGAAGCATCCTGTAAATATTGTCATCGTGCAACCTTAAAACTCAAATATGGACGCAGTTATGATCGTTGAATCCCGGGGCTTTGATGCGCTTAAATATGAGTTTATTTATTGGAAATAGTATTAAGAGACTGTCTGAAGCATGTCATTTTTCCAGCGGGAAATGCTGTTGTTTTTTCGTTAATATTTATTTCTTCAACAGAATTTTTAAATTAAAAATGATCAAATTTTTAATGAAATTAAGTTAAATTGTTTAAAAATAAATTTTTATAAAAATTAATTTAATTTATTATTTAAATTTATTTTATTATAATTCGTATAGATAGTTAATAAATTCCAATAAAAGAGGTTTTTATGACTTATCCGTACGCACCTCTTCCTTCCGATTATTTACCTCCTCATTTTCCTGAGCATCTGATTGACATTCCCCTCTATCCGCTAGTCAATCAAATTTTACGTCAACTAGATCCTACGTTGCAGTCTAAAGTTAAAGATCTTAATCCAAAGTTACTCGAAAGATTTCTTGAGAGTGAGCAGCATCTCGATCCCAACACTTATACCGGAAAAATTTACCAGGAAAAAGGACTTGAAGGGCTCATTAATTATCTGACTAGCGATCACATGGTTCATCTCGTCACTCTCCCCGCCGATTGGGGAGGCGCTGCAAGACGCTGTGGAGGTGTTTTTGGTCATCATGCTTGCCTAATCATGCCGGAAGGAGAACGGGTCTATGATTTACAAGTCTCTAAGAAGACCACCTCTTTTGAAATCGTCAAAGAATTTATTACTCAAAGGCAGGGAGAGGTGACTAATGGCTTAAGTCTTGAAATTATGGCATTAGAGCACCATTCTATCATGAAAGATTGGAGTCTTTTTCGAGATTATCGTCCTTTTCTCAATGATTGCTTTACCCATATGGAAAAGCTATTAAAAGCTGCCGAATTACCGACTGATTTAATTATTAAACGTTTTTCTAAACAGTATCGCACCCTTGAGCGAGTGCAAGCTTTAGGAGATGAGGTTCTTCACTTAAAACATCCTGTGAATATTGTCATCGCTTAGAGGATGTTCTTCAAATGCGCACATTGCTTTAGGGCCTGTCCTCAAAATGCTAGCATCCCAAATTCGAGATTCTTTTGCCCTGAGTGAATCTTTCAGTTTGAGAGCAATATTAAACCAATATTGCCCTCAAACTAAAAGATTCACTCAGGGTAAAATAACTCCAAATCTGGGGCGCTAGCATTTTGAGGTTCTATTACCCATCATTAGGCAAATTGTGGTTCAAGAAACATTATTCTTCCGTTAAAGAATTTTTTATGAAAAATAAAAGTTGAATTGACTTTTATTTCTTTTTAAATTAAAATGCTTACTTAAAAACAAGTAAAGGAATATTTTATGTTATTAAATGCGGGCAATAGCAGTTGGTTAAAATTTCCCTCTTTCTCTCTCCCTTCAGTAAGCCTTACTCCCGCCTCAAAGGCAAAAATAGAAAAGATTTCACTCATGGCTGCGCTGATTTTTGGGATATTGAGCGTGGTTTGTTCCTGCGCGAAGAAACCTTTTCATGCTTCCGTATGCGGGTGGGCTTCTTTAGCTTCATTTTTCTTAGCGTTTTGCTTCTCTCCTATTACCACCAGCTTTGAAGGATATCTCAAAGCAGGTGATAAAAAGAAGGTCATGGAACATCTTCAACACGGTGGGTACTTAGTAAAAAAAATGACCATCTCCTCTTTTTCATTAGAAGATGCCGATCTGAAGACCCTCATCAAGTATTGCCCTACGTTGGAACATCTCGATTTAGCCAATTGCAAAGAATTGACAAATGAAGGGTTGGCGCTCCTTAAAGAGCTTCCCTCTTCTCTAAAATCTTTAAAATTAAACCTCTCTGAAAAAGTTATGGGAGATAAGGGAATAACAGATGCTAGCTTAAGTCATTTGAAGAAGCTTCCCTTTTTAACGAAGCTCGATTTAGAGGGAGCCAATATCAGTGATGAAGGATTAAGTCATTTGAAAGAACTCTCTTCTTTACAAGAGCTGAACCTTAACCATTGCCAAAATATCACGGACGGAGGGCTAAGCTATCTGAGCCAACTTTCTTCGTTAGAGTGTTTAAAGTTAATGGACTGTAACATTTCGGGTAACACTGTGGGGGTGAAAGCGTTTACCTCTTTGAAAAGATTGGCATTGAGCAATGCCACAGATGAAGGACTTAAAGAGATAAAAGCATTTCCTCATTTAATATTTTTAGGACTTTCGGTCTGTCAACATCTTACAGATGAAGGACTGTCACACTTGCAGGGGTTATCGACTTTAGCTCATTTATATTTAGTTGACTGTCCTAAAATAACCGATGAAAGTTTTGAGCATTCTTTGACAACTCTTTCCTCTTTATCAAATTTAACTTTAGCTTACTGTTCTATCACAAACCAAGGGCTAAAGCATTTGAAAAAGCTCTCACTTTTGACAGAATTGAGTCTGAATAACTGCTCTCATCTCACAGATGCCGCCCTCAATGAGTTGAAATGTCTCACCTTAAAGAAGTTAAATATAGAAAATTGCGAAAATATCACAAAGGAGTGTCTCACTCAGTTAAAGAGTCTCCCTTGTTTAAAGTCGTTGATTTACAATAAAGAAGTTATCATTTAGAAAGGCTTTTTTAGCATGTTCCACTCTTCTTTTAAAAGATCAGTAAATTCTCCTGTTAAGGGATCTACGTCATAAGTTTTCATCATGACAGGCGATTCTTCTATATCAAAAAGAATCACTCCGTTAAAGGGATCATTTAAACGGCGATAGTACATGCGATGAATGGCTAAAGGAATGCCGTGGATAGAACTCGTGTGGCAAGCACGGCATACGTTATTTTCAAAGGTCAGATTTTCTAAGAGGAGCGCACGATCCTCTTGATTTCTTAAGAGAGATGTTGCTACATTTTCTTCCTCGTGGAGCATTTCTCTTTGCCAAGCCATTTGATCTTTTAGCGTCAAATGACGGAAATCGAGTAAATGAGAATCATAAATGACTTTATCGAAAGTCTTATACCTATACTTTTCTATTGAAAATCTTTTATGGTAAGGGTCTGTAATGATTTTATAAGAAATAGAATTCACAATAGGGTCGACTTCATGAGAGCCATAAGGTTTTCCCTCTTTCCAATAGTAATGACCAAAATACTTGAACATAGTCCATTTCCTTTTCTCTATTACGGCCTTCCTTTGCAAATCTTGCAAGGGAAAACGGGGTGGGTAATCAAAATTTCTAAAGAAAAATGAATGAAATTGCTTATAAAATTAACATTGCCTCTACTTTAGAAGAAGGGGTATTGGTTTTAGACCTATTTGAAGTTGTTCGCGAAGGGCATCATTATCTCTCGCAAGCTGGAGCGATTGAAAAGCGCTTAGCGTCTCAATGGCGTGCTCTCGCCTCTCTTTCCACTGATAAAGAAATTTTTGCGTTTCTTCTCGAAAAAGAGCTTGTTTTTCAACAAGGCAAGACAGCTCAAACACCTTATCTAGAATCTTTCCGTTTTAATCAATTTCATGTCATTCCCTCTCACCTTGTTGCCGCTTTTAACCTTCTCTCTCGGACGCAAAAATTGTATTGTGGAAACAAACAAATTGTCATCGATATTTTTGGGAAAACGGAATTTTACTATGAAGGCTCCTTTTTAAAGCCGGGGCAGCTAGAGATTACCGGCCATCTTCGTTGGCGGGATGTCGATATCCCTTTAAGTGAGTGTATTGCCTTAGGGGCGGGTAAGCCTCATCACTGGTTCGTTCGAGGTCTTACACTCAAATTTATTCATACTTCAGTGAACTGGAAACAGTTAACAGCCTTAAGAGGAGCTCCTCTTCTTTTAGAAGGAGTGGCCATTCAACAGTTTTTAGATACTCTAGATTCCGAAGATGAGGATGCTCCTCAATTGGTCATCAAAAAGGGATCTCTTGAAGATGCCTTACAAGTGCCCACTCCCTTTCCTATTTTGAAGTTAAAAGATCGTTGGGGAGCTTGTGCCGATTTATGGATGGATTATGGTCAGGGGCATCAAATAGCTTTTCACGATCCTGTTTCCGTGATTATAGGAGAGCAAAAATCTAAGATCAAAAGGCAATCACAGGCAGAAGGTAGCTGGGAAAAAGACCTTTTAGAAACAGACTTTATCAAGAAAGTAGTGGGCTCTTCTCATTATTATTGCCCTCTAGACTGTGTAGCAAAAAGCTTAACATTTCTCATCGAACTTGGATGGCAAATCAAAGATTGGCAGAATCGTCGTGTCATTAAACAAACAGATTTACACTTACAATTTGACGATAACCCTCAGGGGACAATTGCCATTCGAGGTAAACTCCAGTATGAAAATCATGAGGCTGATGTCAAGCAAGTTGTGGGTGCTTTTAACCGTCGAGAAAATTTCATTCAACTCTCTGTCGATAGTGTGGGGATTTTATCTCTAGAAGGGCCTCAAAAAGCTTTAAAAGACTTGGCAATAGAAGGGGAGTGGTCTTCGGGTGAATTGCACATCAAAAAAAATCATTTGGGTTCATTGGAACCTCTTTGGGATGTTGCTGAGAAAACACCGAGCTTGGAGTCTTTAAAAGAAAAATTGGCAAGTTTTAAAGGACTGCAAGAAGCATTCCCTTCTCCCTCATTTCAAGGAACTTTGCGTTCTTACCAACAAATAGGGGTCAATTGGCTTGCTTTTTTGCATGACTATGGCTTTCATGGGATTTTAGCAGATGAGATGGGATTAGGAAAAACGGTTCAAGTCTTAGCTTTTATTTCTCGCCTGCCGAAAGGACATCCTCACCTGATTGTCATGCCCACGTCATTATTATTTAACTGGCGCAATGAAATTCACCGTTTTCTTCCTTCTCTCTGCTGTAAGGTGCATCACGGAGCGCAACGGGCACAAACTGCAGAAGAGTTACGACAATTTGATATCATTTTGACTTCTTACACGACCTTACGTTTAGATCTCTCTCTTTTACAAGATATTTCCTATTCATGCGTGATTTTAGATGAAGCTCAAATGATTAAAAATGCCAATACGCAAATTGCGCAGGCTGTCTGTCGTCTTTCTTCCGATTTAAGATTGAGTTTAACAGGCACACCTCTGGAAAATCGTTTACAAGAACTCTGGTCCCATTTTCATTTTTTAATGCCTGATTTATTTGGGACTCAAGAAGAATTTGAAGCAAATGTCCAGGCAGCTCAACTCGATTTTCGTCATTTAGAGAGAATCAAAAGAAAGATCAGCCCTTTTATCCTCAGGCGTTCTAAGAAAGAAGTGGCTCCTGATCTCCCTTCACGCATCGATCAAGTCATGTGGATTGAAATGCCAGAGGAACAACGGGCCATTTATGACAATCTCTTGGCTGGTTTTAAAGGAGGTCTTTTAAAAAAAGTCCAAACAGAGGGGATGGGCAAACACCGTTTAGAAGTCTTAGAAGCCATTTTAAGATTGCGTCAAGTGTGTTGTCACCCTTTACTCGTTTCCTCATTGATTGAAAATGCCTCTCCTCCAAGTGCTAAATTTGACGCTTTAGTCCAAGACCTAGAAACCCTCATTCAGGAAGGGCATAAAGTGCTGGTTTATAGTCAATTCACTTCTATGCTCCATTTAATGACTCGCACAGCACAAGAGAGAAATTGGTCCTATTCTTATTTGGACGGCAGCACAAAGAATCGAGAAGAAGCTGTCAAACAATTTCAGGAAGATCCCACTCAATATTTATTTTTTATCAGTTTGAAGGCAGGAGGAGTAGGGCTCAATTTAACTGCCGCTGATTACGTCTATTTATACGACCCTTGGTGGAATGAAGCCGTAGAAGAGCAAGCGATCCAGCGGGCGCATCGGATAGGAAGACAAGAGGTTGTGATCGCTAAAAGATTGATCATCGCAGAAAGCATCGAAGAAAAAATGATGAGGCTTAAAGCCGCAAAACGGCTCATGATAGAGGATGTATTAGAGAAAGAAACACTGTCTCCTCAATTCACGGTGGAGGATTTGGAATTTCTTTTACAGTGACCATCGTAATTATCGTACGTCCTTAAAAAATTATGGCACTTCCGCTTGGCCATTCTCTTTTAGCTAAAGAATTCGCAAATGGCGAAGCGGAAGTACCATAATTTTTTAAGGATGTACTAATTATCCTGTTATATGAATGTTTTGTTTCGTTTTAATGGTTTAATTATTATATTGTTAAATTTGTATTTTTTTGTAATAATTAAATTTTTTAATTCTAAAAAAGGTTATATGATAAATACTTCTCCTCATACTTACTATGATATTTTGGGAGTTCCACCTACAGCTGAGGAGGCGGAGATCCGAGCAGCTTATAGAGAACAGGCATTGATTTGTCATCCCGATAAGGGGAGGGTCAACGGCTTACCTACAGAACTAGCCACTGCGTTATTCAAGAGTCTGCAAGAAGCCAATGCAGTTCTTAGTAATCCAGAAAAGCGCAAGCTGTATGATTATAAAATAAGGCGTGAGAAGGCCTTTCAAGCTTCTCAAATGTGGGAGAAGACCTTTAAATCTTCTCAGAAGAACGTCTTTAAAAGGTCTACCTATTGTGACAAGGCGACCTGTCCGCCTTTTTCGCCTCCTCTTAATAGTCATGAACTTGATTATTCCAAAATATTTTCTTTCAAAAAAACAGCTAATCGAACAATCAGAGAAATTCTTGATAAAGATGATGACATGGCACTCGCACGCTTTGTACAAGACACAAACTGTGCACACGAGATATTGAAGTGCATGCTTTACGAAGCCTGTCTTAGAGGTAAATTCCGTGTTGTTAAATACTTGATTGAAGTTAGGAAATTAGACGCTCGCATGGAGGTTATTAATGGAGAATCCAATTTTACGGGTCCCATTTTTAAAGCGGCTGCAGAAAGTGGAAATTTGGATCTCGTAAAATATTTATTTGAAAAAAAAGGTGCTGATATTGAATCGAAATGTTCAACAGACCCGGAAAGGTCCGATACAGCGCTCATGAGGGCTGCAAAGCGAGGTCATGAGGATGTTGTAAGCTACTTGATTTTAAACAAAGCCGATGTCAATCCCGGCGCTGGTAATCTTCTTTATTTAGCAATTGCCTCAGGAAAATTGACTGTTGTCAAGCTAGTGGTCGAAGCAGGTACGCGTAAAGATCCGATGTGTGTTGATAAAGCATTAAGACAAGGATCAGAGGAGATCGTTAAGTATTTTTTAAACAATCAACGTCTCACTGCCTATAATTATGATGCACCTCCTCTATGTCTGGCTAGCAGCAGTGGTAATATTGAATTAGTCAAATATTTGGAAAATAAGTACGGTATTAAGATTCCTCAGCGAATGAACGACCGGGAAATCGTTTTAGTCGTTAAATCTTGCAGCATAGAAATGATGAATTTTTTGATGGATGAGAGGGGAGTATTCATCCAACCCCATCAATTAGAATTGATTATAAACACAGTGATAGAAAACTTATCTGAAGTCATACAACAAGAAACCAACGCCCTACCTATAGTCACACTAGAAAAACCAAAAATATCCCCTATTGAAGAGGCAGACCTGAAAGCATTCCAATTGATTCAATTTCTAATTGAGAAGAAGAAGTTACCTATAAGTAAAAAATATTTGAATAATTTTTGCAAAGGTGAGCGACGTTGGGAAATGCGCACCTATAGTTATTTGCGCAGCCTCTCTAAGTAAAATGTAACAGTTCAGCTACCCCTCGTTCGTCGGGGTATCGACAGGGCAATTTAACTAAATTCTTTTGATAGAAGATCGGTTAATATGGCATAGTTAATACCTCAAATTTGGAGGAGCTATGTCACGACGTAAACCAATTGATTCCAAAATCCTAGAAGCCAGTAAAGAATTCGATGCCCGCACATTCGTAAAAACTATCAAGGGGACGTTTTCAGATTTTCCTGATTATCGACGCAATCATAAACGTGTCTTATATCCTGTTTAGTATTTGTCGCTTGTAACTCTGTGCGGCTTTTTTTGCGGATGTAATACGATCGAAGAAATTGCTGATTATGCCCATCTTCAAGAAGAATGGTTTTCTTCCCTTCTTGGAGAGACAGTCTCAGCACCTTCTCATGGAGTCTTGTGGTGGTTTTTGGTGAAAACGCCGTCTGGAGCTCTCAAAAGCTATATACAAAAATGGTTGTGCAAAATTCCTAACTCATTGCGGGATCAGCTATTGGCAATCGATGACAAAAGATTGAGGGGTGCCAAGTTCTTAGGAAATATTACCCACATAGTAGAGCTTTTTGCTGCAGATGATCGACTATGTCTAGCAGTAGAAAAAGTTCCTGATAAAACAGTTGAAAAAAGTACTTTGCCAGCGATTTTAGAACAGGTAGATGTAGAAGGAGGTACGTCCTTAAAAAATTATGGCACTCCCGCTTGGCCATTCTCTTTTAGCTAAAGAATTCGCAAATGGCCAAGCGGGAGTGCCATAATTTTTTAAGGACGTACCTTTCATCTGCTCCTTTTGCGTAAGGTGAGTTTCTAACTCACCTTTTTAAATTACACTATTCTATGAATGTTTTGTTTTATTTTAATAGTTTGATATATATAATTTGTTGTTAAATTTACATTTTTTGTTTGTGATTAAATTATTTAATTTTAAAAATGTTATATGATCAATACTTCTCTTCCTACTTACTATGATATTTTGGAAATTGCAACTACAGCTAGCCAGGATGATATTCGAGTAGCTTATAGAAAACAGGCTTTGAAGCGTCATCCCGATAAGGCAGGGCTAAACAACTTAACTATAGAAGTAGCCACTGAGTTATTCAAGAAGCTACAAAAAGCCAATGAAGTTCTTAGTAATCCAGACAAGCGCAATCTGTATGATTATACAATAAGACTTGAGAAGACCTTTAAAGCTGAAAAGAAGAAGGCCACAGATTGGCCTGTTCCGCTTCACCCTGCTAATATTCACGAACTTCACTACCCCGCTATACGTTCTTTCAAAGAAACAGCTCCTGGAACAATCAGAGAAATTTTTGATAAAGATGATGACGTTGCACTCGCACAATTTGTAGAAGACACAAACTGTGCAAACCAGATATTAAAGTGCATGCTTTACGAAGCATGTTTTAGAGGTAAATTGAATCTCGTTAAATACTTGATTGAAATGAGGAAATTAGATCCTCGCATGGAGGTGAATAGCTCCGATTTACAAGATCCTATTTTTAAAGCGGCTGTAGAAAGTGGAAATTTGGAGCTTGTAAAATATTTATTCGAAGAAAAGCGTGCTGATATTGAATCGAAACGTTTAGTAAAGCCGGAATGGTCTGATACCGCTTTCATAAGGGCTGTAAAGCGAGGTCATGAGGATGTTGTACGCTACTTGATTTTAAATAAAGCCGATGTCAATCCGTGCTATGAGGGGCGCTATAATATGCTCTCTTTCGTAATTGACTCCGGAAAATTAGCTATTGTCAAGCTAGTGATCGAAGCAGGTCTATGTAAGGATCATATGTGTGTCGATAAAGCATTAAGACAAGGCTCAGAGGATATTGTTAAGTATCTTTTAGGCAAGCAACCTCTCGCTGACTATACGTATGATGAACCTCCTGTATTTCTGGCTATCAGCAGTGGCAATGTTGCCTTAGTCAAATATTTGGAAGATAATCACGGTGTGGAGATTCCTAAGAAAATGGACAACCAGAAAATCCTTCAAGTAGGTAAATCGAACAGTATAGAAATGATGAATTTTTTGATTGAGGAGAGGGGAATATGCATCGAACCCGATCAATTCGAATTGCTTATAAAAACAGTGATACAAAACTTATCTCCAGTAATGCAACAAGCAATCGACGCAATGCCTATAGTCACACTAGAAAAACCAAAAATGTCCCCTCTTAAAGAGGCAGACCTGAAAGCATTCAAATTGATTCAATTTCTCATTGAGAAAACGGGGTTCTCTTTAAGTAAAACATATTTGAATGATTTTTGCGAAAATGAGCGGTGGTGTGGAATACGGACCTATAGTTATTTGAGAAGTTTTCTCTTAAAGGGCTTAAATGAAGAAAATAAAAGAAAGCTCTTAGTCATTGCGAATAAATGTCTTAAACCTTTAAATATAAGTAGCTTGTTTAAAATACATAACTCAAAACTCCTCAATCAATACATGAATGTGCAGGTACATCACTCTATTGAGGAGCTCAACATCTCTATAGAAGATTTAAAACGTCTATGTTCCGAAGAAATAGAAGTCATGACAGAAGCTCTTTTTTACTATTCTCATAATCATTTTAGAAATAATTTATCTAAATTAGAAGGTCTTTTGAAATTAGGAGTGGATCTCAATGCTGAAAATAGTGAAGGATTAGCTGCTATTCATATTGCTTTGGAATCAGATGGACCCTACAGTCCAATTGTTAAATTCTACGTTGATAATGGGGCAGATCTTTTAAAAATAAACAAAGAGGGAAAAACAGCAGCGCAAATTTTGCAAGAAAACGTATACAAAAAAACAGAAGAGGAAAACGTATTCCAACAAACAGAAAATGAAGATACATTCCAACAAACAGAAACTGAAGATACATTCCTATACATAGAGTGTGGAATACTATGAGCAGCTTTCTTGTCTTGTTTGTAACAGTCAGATACCCCTCCTTAATCGGAGCATCTGAATGAGGTGCTTAGAACCTGTTCAAAATCTATGATCAGGATGCTTTGCTGCTATAAATCCGCCATAAACTCGCAAAAATTTTTCGGAATATTAAACAATATTGCGAAAAATTTTTGCGAGTTTATGGCGAATTTTAGCAAACAAATCATCCGATCGAAGATATTGAACAGGTTCTTAGATAGCGATCGCTTGTAAAACCGTTTGCTGGTGAACAGCTAATGATTGGGGGCAACCTCTAATTGCTTCTGCCGTCTTGTTATTAAAGCCTGCGTCCTCACACTATCAACAATGGAAAGAAGAATTCATTAAGATGAATCCTAAGTGTGAAAGCTATATCAATGAGGCAAGTTAGCGTCTATCTTCCAGCATCGGTGAATTTTAGAGTCTTGGAAATCAATGGGAATTGTTTTGTCACTCATATCCCTAATAGAGCACGAGGGAAAATGGCTTTTATCAAAAACAAATTTACGGGAATTAGTGCTAAAAAAAATCACTCCTTCTTCTTTTAAAAGCTTTAATGCCATTGAAATCAATGGGATATAATCCACTTGAATATCAAATAGTTGACTCATTTTTTTTGAGCGAGAAATCGTGGGTGGATCGATGATGATGATGTCGTATTTTATGTTGGAGCGGATTTCTTCTTCTAAAAACTTTAAACAATCGGCTCGGACAATTTCATGATCTTTAAGAGGAAGAGAATTCAGCTTAAAATTATCTTTTCCCCAGGCAGTATACGTATTCGACATATCGACACTTTTTGTAAAAGAAGCACCGGCCATGGCTGCTTGCACACTAAAGGAACAGGTGTAGGCGAAAAGATTGAGGATACGTTTTCCCTTGGCAAGGGAGGCTATCATCCGACGGGTTTCTCGGTGATCGAGAAAGAGACCTGTATCTAAATAGTCTTGTAGGTTGACTTTGAATTTGACTCCATATTCCTGAACAATCAAAAATTCTTTTGATTCTCCGGTTTTTTCATATTGTCGCGTCTCTTTATTTTTTGCTCGTGTCCGCCAATAGATAGCTCCACACTGGTTTCCAAAAATTGTGTGTAAAGCTTTTTCTGTTTCTTCTACTAAGGGGGGGGGAGGTTCACTCTGTTCACGTGTGGGAGAAAAGTAGTGAATGCAAAATCGACCTCCATAAAAATCGATGGCCAAAGGATAGGAACGGATTTCTCCGTTGTAGATACGAAAACAATTGGTAGCGGATCTTTTGGCCCATTTTCGAATATGGCGGTAATTTTTTCTTATTCGATTAGTAAGAGGGGAGCTCTTATCTTCGCCATCTGCAATGGAGGGAAGAGAGAAAGGAAATGATGGATATAGGTTCTCATTCAATGCCGACGACACAATGCATTTCCTTCATTTTTTGTTTCAAAGTATCACTTACCGTTACTCCGCTTTGAATTTCTAAGTGCAAAATGCCTATAGAGTGGGTCGAAGCATGGAAATGAATTTGAATAGGAGTCATTCCATGGTGCTGTGATAACAATTCTTTTAGCTTTAAAATATGGCTAAGGCGAGTCGCATTCACATCCAATTTGATTTTTAAAGGAGGGATCACATCTTTCTCCTGTTTGGCTAAATGTTTTGAAGTTCCCGTTTGCATAAGAGGCTTGGAGGGTCTTTGTTTTGCTTGCAACATTCTGGCGACCTGATGTTTTGCTTTATCATACGCTTTATCACAAGTTTCTATCATGTTCTCATCTGCTTTTGTCAAGTCATCTAACCACCGACAGGAAAGGGATAATTCTTCTCCTCTCTTATCGACTTGTAAAACAGCGTAAAGAAGCTGATTTTCTTGTAAAAGGGAGTGTTTTTCTTCATATAAATCGGGCCAAATGGGAAGTTCTTGTCGTTGAATCCCATCGCTGATGGTGAGAATGGCAAATTTTTTCTGTGATTTGGAAATGCGCGTTTGAACTGTTTCCACAATAAAAGCGGAGCGAAATACCGCATCATGCTCCATTTGATCTAATTTTCTAAGAGGAATACAAGATAGCCGTTGTAAAATGGGTTTGTATTCATCCATCGGATGGCCGGTTAAGAAAAAGCCGAGGAGAGCTTTTTCTTTAAGTAACAATTCTTGACGTGAAGTTTTATTTTTCACTTCTGGAGGAGTACTAAATCGCGATTCGTTTGTGTCTCCGATTAAAGAAAAAAGGGAGATAATTCCAAGAGAGTGTTCTTTCTGGTCTTTTAATACAGCGGTATAAAGAGGTTCTATGGTGAGGATGAGCGAGTCTCGCGACCACCCTGTAAAATCAAAGCAGCCACCTTCCTTTCCAGCACATTGGGATCCTAAGCTTAGAATTCCACGTGGACAAGTTGTCGCG
>JADMIO011216360.1_pt1 | contig 33552 bp, 18 predicted proteins | sample 8958161 | NCBI WGS metagenome assembly JADMIO01 (sample SAMN16585339, study PRJNA669376) | soil metagenome | isolation source: Crop rotation soil | place: USA: Cullars Rotation, Alabama | collected 2011 | reverse complement strand
TCGCTTCGTGCGCCCGCGCCATCACGACGACAAGGTTGGCTCCGGCTTTGGCCATCATCTCGGCCTCAAGATATCCGCCATCCATCGTTTTAAGGTCTGCAACAATCGGATGATTGGGAAACTTTTCGCGAAGCTTTTCAACGCCGTGCAGCCCCTCGGCGAGCAGAAGCGGCGTACCGGCTTCAATCCAGTCAATGCCTGCTTCAACGGCGACTTGTGCAGTATCGAGAGCTTCTTCAATTGTCGTGAGGTCGAGCGAGACCTGAACGACGGGGAATTTAAGATTGTCGAGATTAATCAAGCTGAATATGCCTCGGCTTCCAACGTGATAAAAAAGGAACGGCCCGAAAGTAATCTTTCGGGCCGTTCAAATCAAGGATCAAGCGTGATTAAGCCGCGTAATCAGCCTTCTGCGGGGCCTTCTGTGCCGCCGGTGAATTTTGCATCCTTGGCGGCATGGCCCACGAGAACCTCGGCCTTATAGCCTCCCTTGGCTTTGAAATAAGCGATCAAGATCAGGTAGCAGACGAACATAAATGCAGGAAGAGCAGCGATCCAGAGAAGGGCTTTCTGCTTGGAGGCATCCTGGAATTTCTTGATTTCCTCCTTCTCTGCTGTCGTGGCGGTTTCAAGCTTCTTGGCGTCGACTGAAATATAATCCCCCAACACGCTTTGCTTCTCGCCAGTGACCTTGGCATGCAGTGCTGGATTCTCCTTTTCCAAATGGGTGTTGACGATCCGATCCTGAACATTTCCGATATAAATGTTGCCGACAATTCCAACTCCCAGCATTCCAACACCTGCGATCAGATTGATCGTCAACGCACCGCCTTTGGGGAATTGTTCCGAGACAACGCCCAATGTTGTTGGCCAGAAAAATGTCTTTCCAAACGCGTAAAGCGTAGCCGCAAAGATGATACCGATACCGGTCGCCATCGAGAGCGATACGAGACCGAAGCAGGCAATCGCCGCGCTGAGGGCAAGCAAACCGAGCGGAGAAATCCGGTGAACGATCGATCCTGCAAAGAATCGCATAACCATCATGATAAATGAGGTATAGACGAGCACCCAACCTGCGTTGCCCTTCATGACCGGCGTCATGAGGTCGGTGATCCAGCCATCGGTCCCGAGCTCCGTTGTTGCCAGCGGAATCATGACAAGGACGAGAAAAATGAACATGGGACGGCCGAGCGAACGAACATAAGCGCCGTAAGCGATCGTGATCGCGGCAATGAGCCCAATTTGAACCGCCAGGCTCATCGGCACCACGTCGATCGCGATCTCTCGAACCATCAACGCGATGACAATCAGCGCGGCGAGAACTCCGCCTTCTTTCAACATATCGATGTAGCTGATACCCGCGGCTACGCGCTCGTGCACCGGGAACTTTTTGCCGATCATCATGATCCCATAGGCGATCGTCGGAATGAAAATGAGGCCGACCTTGATGCGCCAGTCCGTGTATCCGAGACCGGTCAACAGAAGTCCGAGAATTCCACCCAGCACCAACCCTCCCGGCCAACCAGCGTGAAGAATATTCAACCATTTTGTCTTGCTACGCGGGAACATGGTGGCAACGACAGGATTAATGACGGCTTCCACCGTGCCGTTCCCAAGGGCTGACAAGAAAGTCCCCCACCAAAGCATCTCATAAGTCTTTGCTGATATGGTAACGATCGCCGACGAAATATGACATAAGAAGGCAAAGGCAAGAGCTTTTCCGTAACCAATTTTATCGACGACGAGACTGAACAAAACGATGCTGATGGCAAAAGGCCACAGGCCCACGCCTCCTAACGCCCCCTTCTTCGTTTCGTCGAGTCCGAACTGGGTTCCCCAGTCGGTCAGAACCTGGCCCCGAATCACGAAGCCGAATGCCGTCGCGATCAACGCAATAAAGCAGGTCCGAAACAATTTGATTTCATTCGGTCCGTGGTCGGACATCTCATTGGCCGCTGCTGGTCCAGCCATTGCTGCTTCCTCCAGTCGATAAGATCTTTCGCCGTGAAGAGGGTTCAAAAACCGGTTCCGAGCCCGCTCTTCGATCGGCTGGCGCAAGCGCCTCCCCGACGCTTGTGCGCCCACACGTTCACGTTGCGCATGACGCCCGTAGCGTCAAATCGAATAGGGCCAATCGTCCCCCATGCGCCCCGCTTTCAATAAACCATTCAGAATCAGTCGCGACATCATTGGCCCGGTTCTTTAAGTTTTCAACGGAAATTTAACGCGGCGGAAACGAATTCCTCAAAAATCCTTTCGAATTCGTGGGCTTCGTGGCTAAGTTCTTCTGTTGCGATTTCCAAAGCCGATGTCCAGGGGCAACTCGATTTTTGGAGGATATTGAAATGTTCCTTCGCCGCGCATCAATACTCCTAGTCTGTCTTTGCGCCGCGTGCGCCCGCTCACCCAAATCCGCCCCAATCGTCAAGGGCGGCGTTGGCCGGGTCGTCATCACCCCCAAACAGAACATGTGGATGTCGGGTTATGCGTCCCGCACGGCCCCTTCGGACGGGAAGATTCACGAGCTTTGGGCCAAGGCGCTGGCGATTGAAGACGAAACGGGCGCCAAATCAGTCGTCGTGACGACGGATCTGATTGGTCTCCCGGCAGATATCTCTGCTCGGACTGCGGAGATCGCGCTGAAGAAATTCGGTGTTCCCCGCGAACGGCTGATGTTGACCTCTTCGCACACGCATTGCGGGCCGGTAATTCGCAACAACCTTTCGCCGATGTATGAGCTCGATGAGAAGCAGGCGGAACTTGTGAATCAGTACGCCGATGCGCTGCCCGGGCTGATCGCCGAGGCGATCGGGCAGGCGATCGATGATTTGGAACCATGCCGTCTTGCCTATAACTGCGGATTTGCGGGATTTGCGGCAAATCGAAGGCAATATAATTTGCAGGGGGTCGGTGGCGGTGTGAACCCCATCGGACCGGTCGATCGCGGCGTACCGACGCTCAGGGTGGCGCGAAAAAACAAGTCTGTAAAAGCCGTCCTCTTCAGCTACGCGTGCCATAACACGACGCTCGATTTTCAAAAATTCTGTGGGGATTACGCCGGCTTCGCACAGGCCTGTATCGAGCAGAAATCCCCCGGAACGACGGCTCTCTTTATGATGGGCTGCGGGGCGGACATCAATCCCGACCCGAGGAGAACCCTCGAACTGGCCGAGCAGTATGGGAATGAACTGGGCGAGGTTGTCTTGAAAATAATGAAGGGGGAAATGGTGCCGGTGGGAGGTCCGATCCAGGCGAAATTTAAGGAGATTCCTTTGGCTCTAAGCGATCCTCCCTCCCCTGAGCAGTTGCAAACCCGGCTTCAGGGTCCCGACGTGTATCAGCAACGACTCGCCAAGCTGCTTCTGCGGACGTGGGCACAGAAAGGAAAACTCGATACCACCTATCCCTATCCGGTGCAGGTATGGCAATTCGGCGACGGGCGCCGGTTGATCGCCTTGGGCGGAGAGGTCGTCGTCGATTACGACCTTCTCCTGAAGCATCAATTGGGAGCCGAGAAGACATGGGTCGTCGGGTATGCCAATGACGTGATGGCGTATATTCCTTCGCTCCGGATCCTTCATGAAGGCGGGTATGAAGGAGGTGGGGCCATGGTTTATTACGGTTTGTACGGGCCGTGGGCGCCGTCGGTCGAGCAGGACATTTTGAAGGCGGTCAAGGACCTCTCCCCGCCGAATCCCTGAAACCACTAAAATGCGATAAAAACATCCCTCAGTGCTACTGCACCTCGAAAACGCGGATCTCGGCTGGTGATTTGCCCTGCTTGGGAACCGCAAGATAGAGTCGATTGAATTTCGGAACCCATAATGAGGTTCGCGCACCGGCGGCAGTCGGGATTCGCGCGGCATCTTCATACCGGTCTGCTCCGCGGCGCTGCACAACCGAGATGAAGCCCTCCCCACACGATACGTAGACACGATTGAGGACGTCGTCGAAGAAAAGGTCGTCGGTGTCGCCCGCGATTTTCACCTTCGCAATCTGATTGCCCGTGTCGGTATCCAAGACGAGAAGCACGGCAGGCTCTCGACAACCGATCAGAAGCCGGTGATACGCTTCATCGAGCGCCATGGGAAAATTCCCACCCGCCTCCGCGAGCGGCCATCTTGCTGCAACATCTTTCGTCACGCGGTCGATCACAACGACCTGCCGGCCTTTGGGAACATTCACGAAGATCCTCTGCCCGATCCTTTCGGGCCGGAAAGATTCCGGATGCCCGTCGAACTGGATGCGATCCAGGATTCGGCCATCCCCGGCACTGAGCACCGCGAGCCCGCCATCGCCATAGCCGACATAGACGCGCTGATTCAGCGGATCGTATCGAACGTTGTCCGCGTCATCCCCCAGCTTCGTTGAGAACAGGAGCTGCTTTGATGCGGCGTCGAAGGCGACCACCTCGCCCCCCTGATCGTTGGCGACGACGATCCTGTTCAGATCCGGCAAATATGCAATCCCCTGAGGGGCATGGAGACCCTTCGCACTCCAGGCAAAGGAGCCATCCGAGAGGTCGATGACCTCCACGCTGTTATTCCCGAGCGCCGCAACGAATAGCCTTTCATGCTCGAGATCAACGGCCATGTGGTCGATGCGGCCTTGGACATCGGGAAGCGGAATCGTCTGGACCTGTTTGAGGGGCGCATTTTCGTCCCCCCGGCCCAAACTAACCTGCAAAATCAGAATGCCTATCAGAGCCGAGGCGCGAAGGATGGGCTGGCTCATCTTGGCACATCTTTCTTGAGATTTTTGACGCGATCTCCTAACCTGACAGTAATGCTGGCAAGAGGCGTTTGCACCGATAAACCGCCGGTGTATCTTAACCTACTGGAATTCTATCAATTCGGAGGAACTACTGTGACGCGATCAATCTGGTTGATGGCAATCAGCCTGGCTTTTTCGGCAGCCTCGGCCATAGCGGACGACGATGCCAACGTCGTCACGTTCAGCCGCGATATCGCACCGATTTTCTATAGTAATTGCGTCAACTGCCATCGGCCCAACGACATAGGACCGATGTCGCTCCTCGATTTCGAATCCGCCCGGCCGTATGCGAAGACGATCAAGAAGGTCGTTGTCTCGCGTAATATGCCGCCGTTTCATGCGGACAACAAGCTAGTCAAATACAAGAACGACATCAGCCTCAAGGATGAACAGATCGCGCTGATCGCGAAGTGGGTCGATCAGGGTGCGCCCGAAGGCAACAAGGCTGATCTTCCCAAGCCTCCCCTCTTCCACGAAACGTGGGTCATGGGTGAACCTGACCTTATCTTCCATGCAAAGAAGGATTTCACCGTCCCGGCCAACCAGAACGAAATTCCCTATCAGGCGATTACGTTTGATACATCCGCGCTGACGGAAGACATTTACATCGCCGGGTGGGAAATCCGTCCAACGCAACTCGGAGTCGTCCATCATGCGAACATGGCCATCTCCCCAAAGTCGTTGGACGGACTGGCTTCGGGAAGCATCATTCCGACCGCAGTTCTTTCCGGCGGCGATTATATCGGCAGTTATCTCCCCGGCTGCCGCCCGATGTTTTATCCGGAGGGCACGGCGTTCAGGCTTCCCAAAGGATCGCATATCGGGATTCAGGTTCACTACGTCGGCAAGGACAAGGAAGTCACAGATCACCTGATGTTCGGCGTGAAGCTGGCACAGGGCCGGATTGACAAGCTCGTGCGCATCGTCGGCCTCTTCGGGGTCGATGGAGGAATCAATATTCCACCGGGTGAGCCGAATTATGAACTCGCGGGCCAAGCAAAGCTTCTCTACGACACGAAGATTTTGAGCAGCGGGGCTCACATGCACTTGCGCGGCAAGAATTACATTATGGAAAACATTCTTCAGGACGGGTCAAAAAAGCTGGTCACGAGCGTTCCGGATTATGATTTCCACTGGCAGTCGAATTACTGGCTTGCCGATCCGGTTCTGGCGCCCAAGGGATCGGCGATTCGCACTATCGCACACTACGACAACTCACCCCAGAATCCGAGGAACCCTGATCCGACCGCGCGCGTGAAGAATGGCCCGTGGACGACGGACGAGATGCTCAATAGCTGGTCGCATTGCGTGATCGCCAACGAAAAGCTCGGGTTCAACATCAAGAATGGAAAGATTGTGGATAAGTTCCCCGATGCGCAGGCCGAGCCCCACCCGAGGCTGCTTCAAGCTGTCGATCTGAAGGCGATGAACGTGAACAAGGACGCGGACTTTTTCAACGAAGCCAAGCCCGTTACGGAGAACACGGCAAAGCAATAACGCGTTATTGATACCGACAAGAATGTATTGAATTAAAGGCGGCTCGGTTTGGGCCGCCTTTTCTTTTTCATCGTTTGCCTGCTCACTATATTTAAACCCGTGTGCTTAGCCAACGCAGGGTTGTCAATGCCCACCACCGCGTGATACCGTTCTCATCATCTGAATGGTTTCGGGCAGGGGGGCACTCTTATGAAATTCGCCCGGTTCATTTCGAACCCGCGCATTGGCCTCGCGTCGCGGCGGTTTCTGCTGGCGACCATCATTTGCGCCTGGGTGGCATCGTTAAACGCCGGCCAGATCCGTCTTTCAACTGGCAAGATCGATACGTCGACCACGCCGGAGGTCACGGTATCCAAACTTCGCGAGCTTGCGGGCTCCGACCGCCAGTCGATGGCGATCGTTCAATTCTCGGATCGAATCCAACCTCAATGGACGGATTCACTTAAGAAATCGGGGGCAAAGGTTCATTTCTATTTGCCCGACGACGCCTATCTCGTCAGCTTCCCGGCGACGAGTCTGAGTGCCGTTCGTTCAACGCCTTCGCTTCAATGGATTGGATCGTTGCCGCCGGAATTGAAAATCGCGCGTCCACTGACGAAGGCTTCCCTCGCCGTACAAATCAAGATCACCATTCTCAGCATCGATAGCACCGCCGCGAAGGCCCTGGTTCAGCGTGGTATTGCGGTCAGTTCCACCCGGATGACTCAAATGGGATGGCAGGATACGCGCGCGACAATCCAGACCTCCGATCTCGGTTGGATCGCGCAATTGGGGAGCGTCTTTTACATCGAGCCCCAGCCCAATTATAAAATGCGCGGCGAGCGGGAAGCCCAGACGATCGCCGGGAACTATCCCGTCTTCGGGCCCGGTCCATCCTCGCCCGGATATGCCGCGTGGCAGGCATCCAACAGCCTCAACGGAGGATCGGGGCTGATCGTTCAGGTGCAGGATAGCGGGCTCGATCGCGGCATCGCCACGAATGTTCCGGGAACGGCACATCAGGATATCATTGGACGCATCGCGGGAATATTTAACGCAACGAATGATGCCTCCGGAAATGATACGGGCGGGCATGGAACCCTGAACGTCGGCGTCATCATGGGAAACGCCACGATCGGGACCATGGATAGCGAAGGTTATCTTCTCGGCATGGGCGTGGCGCCACAGGCAAGCGTCTATGCGACAAAGATTTTCAAAAATCAGGGCGACTTCGAAATTGGAGCTTTCAGCTTCACCGACCTCGCGAAGAATGCTCAGGACGCCGGGGCGCTGTTCTCAAGCAATTCATGGGGTGAGTCCGTCGAGGGCCGGTATACGGCAGAGAGCGCGGAATTCGACGCCTTGACCCGCGACGCCGATGTGTCGGAATCGGGTCCGCAGCCGATGACTTATGTTTTTGCCGCCGGCAACTCCGGATTTGCGGCAGGCACGATGAATTCTCCCGCTTCGGCGAAAAATGTGATCAGCGTCGGGGCATCCGAGAATAGCGATGCCGATCTACTCGATGGTTGCTTCATCGATCTTTTTGGATCGGACAGTATGTACGACCTCGCCTACTTTTCTTCGCGGGGCCCGACCGAGGATGGCCGATACGGCGTCACGGTAGTCGCGCCAGGGACTCACGTCTTTGGTCCCGCATCAACGGACGTTGGATACGACGGCTCCATCGTCTGCGATCGTTATTGGCCCTTTCTGCAAACGAACTATGCGCGATCCTCCGGCACGAGCCACTCGACGCCGCTCGTCTCCGGTGCAGTCATGATGATTTATGAATTCTTTAACACCCAACTCGCGCCGCTCGGTCACACGGCATTCCCCGGCCCGGCGCTCCTGCGCGCCGTGCTGACGAACACGGCCACGGACATCGAAGGCGGCGACGATGGAACAGGCGAGGGCACGACGATTCCGAATGTTCCGAACGGCCTGCAAGGTTGGGGATCAGCCGATCTTACCCGACTGATCGACATGAAGAATGCGCTCTTTTCGTATGACGAAGGTACGGTATTTACGTTCCCCTCGATGTACTGGGAACGCGTCATTACCCCGATCGATCCGTTGCAGCCGATCAAAATCACGGTCGCGTGGACCGATGTGCCGGCGGCGCCGCTCGCCAATCCCGTGCTCGTAAACGATCTCGATCTTGTCGTCCTCAACGGCGGAAATACGTATCGCGGAAACAATTTTTCGAACGGCTACTCGGTCACCGGGGGAACCGCGGACCACGTCAATAATCTTGAAGCGGTCTACATTCAAAACCCGAGCGGCGTCTATACGGTTCGCGTGCTCGCCTACAATATTGGCGCTGACGGCGTTCCGGGGAATCTCACGTTCGCGGACCAGGATTTCGCGGTGTTTGTCTGGAACGGACTGGACCAAACCGCCGCGGGAATCATCAACATCGACAACCCGACGGTGAATTGCAGTGATAGTTTCCAGGTTCTCGTGAGCGACAAGAATCTGCAGGGCGTGCCGATGATCACGGTCCAGGTGTCCAGTAGTATTGGCGACTCCGAATCGCTCCAGCTCAATGAAACGAGTCCGGGCACCGGCGTCCTTACCGGCATCATGAACACCGGTAGCGGCGCACCTGCGGCGGATGGCATCCTCCAGGTCGCCAACGGCGGGACAGTCACCGCAACCTACAATGACGCCAACAGGGGCGACGGCCAACCTCGGACGGTTACGGACACCGTGCCAGTCGATTGCGCGCCGCCGATTGTGACGGATGTCAACATCACCAATATATCGACCTCACGGTTCACCGTTACATTCCAGACAAATGAGGGAGCCGCGTGCGCCGTGTTCACCGACACCAGCTGCGGGGGTACGACACTGACCCGAAGCACCCCGCTCGGAACCTCGCACTCGGTCACGTTCAACGGGCTCGATCCGTGCACGACTTACTATATCCATATCGAGGCAACCGATGCTGCGGGGAACACTGGGTCAAACGACAACGGCGGCGTATGCTTCCAGGCGCGAACCCTGACCGACGGCACAATCACGTTTAATGACGACTTCGAACCCTCTCCCCTGGGCGGCTGGAGCCATGCCGCTCAAACAGCTCCGGATAATTGGGCCTCGCGCGTCAACGCATTCGCGCACAGCACGACCCACGTTTTCAGCTACGAACCGGGTGTCGCGCAGATCTCCGACGCGAGGCTGGTGACCCCGCTGGTCCAGGGTGGCGGCGAGTTGAGCTTCTGGCATACATACGACCTGGAAGTCGGCTATGACGGCGGCGTCGTGGAGATTTCAACAAATGGCGGGTCAACATGGACGGATTTGGGACCGCATATCGTTCAGGGGGGCTACACTGGGAACCTCAGCACCTTAAGCAACAGCCCGATCGGCGGGCAAAAGGCGTGGACTGGCGGCAGCCTCGGCGCGATGACCCAAGTGCGAGTCGATCTCAGTCTTTATCCCGGCCCGGTATTGATTGGATTCCATTATGGGTCCGATGAGGACGTCGCCTCGGTTGCATGGCTGATCGACGATGTCATTGTTCGTGACACAAAAGCGTGCCTGACCGACGCGGGCACGGTGCGCATGACACGAGATTTCTATGCCTGCAGCGATCTTGTAAACATCGAACTCCGCGACGCCAATGCGCCGACCACTGCGCAGCTTATCCTGATCACAACCGACGCCGGGGACTCGGAAAATGTCCTCGTCGCCGATCCGGATGTCGACAAGCTTTATACGGGGTCGATCATCATTGGCAACTCGGGAGAGCCAATCACGACGGGAGACAACCGAATTCAGGGCAGTTTGCTTGAGACAATCCATGCCAGGTACAACGACGCGGATACAAGCGGCGGGCTGCCCGGTGTTGCAACCGACGTTGCGACGCTCGATTGCCAGCCCCCCATTATTTCAAATATCGGCGTCATCAATAATAACGGCGCGAATCAATTCACTGTCGGATTCAATACGAACGAGCCGGCAACCGGAGCCACCTTCGCGGCGGTAAATTGCGGCGACTCGGACTTGAGCGGAACAGGGGCGCTCGGCTCCGCGCATACGATCACCGTCGCCGGAGGAACAGGCTGCAGCACCTACACCTTCAGGGTCGAAGCGACGGATCGGGCCGGTAACCTCGCGATCGATGACAATGGGGGCGCATGTTATACCGTGAACTTCGGCAGCCAATTCCTGAATGTCTTTACCGATACGTTTGACGGCCCACCATCCGGGTGGTTCGCAACCGGTCTCTGGCATCTCGTCTCCCCGCTTTCGAGTTACTACCAGGCCAATAGCCCGACGCGAAGCTGGTGGTACGGATCGGAATCGACGGGCACGTACAATGACCCAGCAAATCAGCCGAACTATGGTGAACTGACGTCGCCCCTGATCGCGCTGCCGCAATTTGCCGGTTCGATCACGCTGACATTCTCCAGTTGGGAGCAGACTCAGGGCTTCATCGGCTTTGATACAAGGCAGATCTACGTCAACAACGGCGCCGGCGCACAACTGGTTTACGATTCCCTGCTCGAAGGCTCGGCATGGAGCCAAGTCGGACCGATTGACCTGACGAGTTTTGCCGGCGACACGATTCAGGTGACATTCCAATTCAATACGCTTGACGAGACAGAGAACGATTTCCGGGGCTGGTACATCGATGACGTGGTCATCAATGCAATCCAATCCTGCCCGACTCCATCGCCGACGCCTCCGCCGAATGCGGCGTGGCTCTGGGAAAATTACGAATAGCCCAAGCGCGATTGCGTGGGCTTGTTAACGATCCAATCCGATGCCCGGCAACGGCGGTGCGGCCATTGGGGCGGCTTTCTGAAAATCCTCGCCCAGGAGCGCTGCAACAGTCGCCGCAAGCTGCGACTGAGTCACTTCGACGTTTTCGCGAACACCGGTGGCCGGAGTATCCGGTCCGATAATGGCAATCCAAATGAACTCTGCCCCCGGAGTTTTCTTTCCGTGATCCGTCCAGTCAATGGCGCTTGGCCCGCGCCCATGATCGCACGTGATAATAAGGGTCGTCTTATCCTTGTATTCGGGGGTCTGCTGAATCGTGTTCCAAAGTTCAGCGGCAAAGCGGTCGGAGTTGCGCGCGGCATCGAGATATAGATCATACCGGCGCGCGTGTCCCCATTCGTCCGTCTCCCCCAGCCCGATAAAGAGCACCCTTGGCTTGTGCTTCGCCATGAAGTCGCGGGAGGCCTCGATCGACAACAGATCAAACGTATTATCGGCCCAATAGTGCGGCAAATTGTCCACCATCTCGTTGACGCGCTTCTGGCGCTCGCCAAGAGGTTCATCCTTGATATGTTCCCAACCCGCATAGACGGGCAGTCCGTTTTCGCTCGAGCGAAAAATGAAGGGAAAGACACCCCACGTGCAGATCGCCGCAACTTTTCCCTTAAAGGCGGGACGCCCGTTCAAATACTCCAGAACGGAAAGGTTAGGGTTGTTTTTCTTGTCGTTGGAATCGATGCGGGGATCGCCGAAGCCGCAAAACATCTCGTTGTAGCCGGGGTAGGAAAATTTCATTCCATTGGTTACATGCGCGGCCGCTTTTTTTGATGCATCTCCAAAGATTTGGCCCTTCGTCGCAATGGTTCCCCAGACAAACGGCAGGAGAGTTTGCCGGCGCTCCTCGGCGGATGCGCGCCAATAGGTTTTTTTTAATCCTTCAACATCACCGTGCCCGCCAGCCTGCTTGGAACCGATGAGAGCCTCATCCGCCCCACCAAAAAATTCCTGCCAGCGAAATCCATCCCAGGTGACGAAGATGATGTTTTCCGTCTTGCGCGGAGTTTGCGCGATGGAGGCCGACGCAAACAGAAGAATGAAGCATAATAAAAACAGAGTCTTGCGAAGCATGGATTCTCCTTCGATTCTGAATTATGGAACGATCTGACGAGAAGCAATCTGCCATGACCGGCGCCATACTTGAAAAGATAAAAATGTTTCGATCGATCGCGCTCGTGCGTTGGGCTTCTGCCGTTGTCAGCGTCCTGAATCATGGACCTTGGAGTTCAGGGCGTTTCCTACCGACTCTTTCGGCGATCTCAATTACGACAAAGCGGCTCACCTGATCGATCTCCCCGGCGGTCAGCAGCGTTTTCATCGGAGGCATTTTAATACTGCCTTGAGCAATGACACGTTTGACGGATTCGAGATCGGTCAATCCGTTTAGCGGAGATGTGTTGCCGCTCACACCTTCGCCTTTGGACCCATGGCACGCGGCGCAGGATCGCGCGTAGACCTCGCGCCCGGCGAGAAGCTCCTCAGCGCTGGCAGTAACGGTCGAGATCTCATTCGGGGCGGGTTGCACGGGCGTGCGACCTACCTCGCGCGGGGCGATGCTGGTCCCAGGCAGAGATAGCGCGACAAGCTCCGCGGGATGCTCGCGCGTCGCCACGGCGATCACGATATATTGCCGTCCTTGATGAAAATACGTCATCGGCGCGCCGCTGGCTTTGGCGGGGAGTTCGATTTCCGCGACCACTGCCCCAGTGCTCTTATCGTACGCACGAAACATCGGACCGCCGGGATCGCCGCTCAAGTTGCCCGCCTCCGCAAGGAATAGCAGAGACTTCGTCACGAGCGGGCTGGGGCGCACGCTCGGCTGTCCCATGTTGTCGAAATCCAACTTCAGTCCCTTGAGGTCGGGATGATTTCGGATCGCGTTTGAGGCTCCGCCGATCCCCCGCGACCAGACATGCTTTCCCTCGTTCATGTCTGTCGCGGTAATCACGCTCCACGGGGGTTTGATGATCGGCAAGCCGCGCGGGCCCTTGATGAATTCGGTCGGTGCACGGATAAAGTTCCAGTTTGTTTTTGCGGGATCAGCCTTCGTCAGAGCCGCATTCATCGGCCAGTTTCGGGTGGGGACGAACATCAGTCCGGCCTCTGGATCGAACGCCCCGCCGTTCCAATTCGAGCCGCCACCGTATCCGGGATACGCCCATGTTCCCTGTGTTCCGCCCTCGATGACCGGCGTCGGGGGCGTATAGATCGGGCCTCGCACATATCCCGCCGCAATCGCGACGGCCTCCGCTTTCAATTCGGGGGTGAAGTCGATTAGATCGTCCTCGTGATATCCGAGCCTGCCGTAGGGAGGAGGCTTTGTTGGGAAGGGCTGGGTCGGCGATGCTCTCTCGCCCGCAGTCGTCGATTGCGGAACTGGACGCTCCTCAATCGGCCAGACCGGTTCGCCCGTCACACGGTCGAAGACGAACGACATTCCCTGCTTGGTAAGTTGCGTGACGGCCTTGATGGTCCCGCCTCCCATCGTGATGTCATGCAGGATTGGCGCGGCAGGGGGATCGTAATCCCACAGGCCATGATGAACGATCTGAAAATGCCAGACGCGCCGGCCCGTTGCGGCCTCGAGGCAGACGAGACTTTCGCCGAACAGATTGTTGCCGGGGCGATGTCCGCCATAGAAGTCGTGAGTTGGGCTTTCCACCGGCAGATAGATGTAACCGAGATCGAGGTCCGCGCTCATCATGGACCATACGCCCGTGTTGCCGGTGTATTTCCAGGAGCCCTCTTCCCATGTATCGTTTCCGAATTCACCCGCCTGAGGAATGGTATGAAAGGTCCAGAGGAGCTTGCCGGTTCGAACGTCGTATCCGCGAATGTGACATGGTGTTGCCTCCATGTTTGGCGGGGTGATCTCGCTGATGACCTGTGCGATAACGACATCACCAACGACCGTTGGAGGTGAGGATGAACCCACGTATGAAATGGGGCGGTCATCGGCGAGTTGCTCCTTCAAGAGCACCATTCCGTTTTTTCCAAAGGTGGGATCCGCCGCGCCGGTTTTCGCATTGATCGAGATCAGACGCCCGTCGAGCGTGTTGTGGAACACCCGCTTTTCGTTTCCGTCGGTCCAGTAAGCGAGCCCCCGGCTGCTGATCATCAGACTGCGTCCGCCCATATTCGGCGGGTCCGGGGTATAGATCCAAAGCGTGGCGCCTGTCGCCGGATCGAGCGCAGCCACCTGGTGAACCCCCGTCGGCACATAAATCACGCCGCCAATCATGAGCGGTGTTGCCTTGAGGTTTGCGTCCGGGGCGGAGTTTTGGGGAAGTGCCCGCCATCGCCACGCAAGTTCCAGCGTTGCGACGTTCGCCTTGTTGATCTGGTCGAGCGGCGAGTAGCGCGTAAAACCGGCGTCGCCTCCCCAGGTGGTCCACTCCCCGTCCGGAGTTTTCTGCGAGTTCGCGGATGCCTTTTTACGCTTGGGAATCCCCGGATACCCAGGATCGCCTGGAACTCCAAAACTGTTGATGGCGAGGGCGGTCATCGTGTAGCCCCCCACTGTGAAGACGAGCTCGATAAGCTGCTTCGTATCGTAATGCTTCGCCAGAATGTTCCACGTGCGATCGTTGATAAAGGCCTCACGGCGTAATTCATCAACGGCCTGCAGAATGGTTCGATGTTCCTCGCTCCAACCTTCCGCATCGGGTCCGGCGGCGATTCGCGCAATTTCGTGATCGGTCCATCCGGCCGCGCGGGCTGGTTCAATGTGATGCCCCCACTCGTAATCCACACCGAGGAGAAATGCGGTGCGCAGGATCAGTAACTCCCGCGTCTTCGGCGGCAGACTTGTGTCCTTCTTCAGATAAAGCGCGAATGTCGCGCGCGGCGTGTACAATTTGGGGTGATGAAGCATCACGGCGTTCAGGCCGGGTACGCTGCCGTCCGGCCGGATATGGGCAGTAATCAATTCACGCTGCTCGGGCATCCATTGGGTCTGCGGAATTGGTGGAATACGAGGCGTCGCGAGCGGCTTCAAGTTCACGGGCAGCGCCATGGGAGGCAATGGGAGATCGCGGGGCAATCGGTGTTCCAAGCCGGGATCCAACTGAACGCCGAGACTATTGAGAACCATTGAAACGAGCTGATACTGGGCGGCGGTGAACAGTGCCTCCATCATCTGCTGATCGCTGTATTGTGTGCGCATCGCTTTCCATGTGCCGTCGCTGATCATTCCCTGAAGCCGCAACTCGTCCACCATGCGAAGAAGGTTGCGCTCGAAATCGTTCCAGCCCGGCGCGTCCGGTCCCTCGGCGATGCGCCGCACGTCATCGGCAGTCATTCCGGCCGTGGTCGTCGCGATCCGCACATGCTGGGCCCACTCATACTCCGCCTGGCATATCCAGCCCATGCGCAGCATGATGATTTCACGTTGACGGGCCGGAAGGCTCGATCCGTTCAACAGAAATGCACCAAGGCCCGTCCAATGCGAGTAGAGCTCGGGATGATGCGCAAGCGTCGTGTAAATATTGTAGTCCGGCCGGGAGCCCAGCATTTTGTTTTGGGCCTCGGTGCGTTCGTTCTTCGGTACCGGATTGACGCGGGGTGTAGTTGGCCTCGGGGAAAAATGGTCCGATTGGCCTGAGACCATGCGGGGCGCATTAAGCATTGCTGCCAAAGCGAAGCAGGCCAGGAGCTGGCCCGCGCGAACAGACTTCCGATCGATGAATGAAGTCAAAACGATTCTCCCTGGATTTGGACGCGACGTAGCGCCACTCATCTCCGACGGGTGGATGAGCCGTGAAATTCTCCACCGCCCGCGAAGAGGCCGGCGATACGGCGAGCAAAACGTCAACTGTTTGACTCTAAATTTTGGGAGGAGGAGTTGTAAAGTCTGGAAGATTGAATGGTGGGTGATACAAGAGTCGAACCTGTGACCTCTGGCATGTGAGGCCCTGAAAGGAGTGACATTTGCTGATTTTATTCGACTTGTAATGCGAATAATTGAACTTAAGAGCACCTTACCCGACCCTTGGGTCGGGTAAGTGGTAGGGTAAGAAGGCCGGATTCACACAATTAACCTCCAGCCGGGGGCTGTCAGTATCAAATTATCCCGGGATGGCTACTGGAATCTCTATTGAAACTGAAAGCCGTGTTTAAAGTCTAGGCGACCGTTCCATCAAAAAGAGCTAACTTGTCGCCTACCGGTGTGGCCGCAAGAGAATTCAGTTATCGAGCTTCTCAATCACTTTCGCGGTGATATCGTAGGAAGCGTCGTAGTGAATAAGGTCCTGTGACGTGACAACAAGCGTGAGGCTCATTTCCTTGGAAACCTCGCCGATCGCAGCGCGGACTTTCAGACTCATAGGTCCCGCCATGCTTTCCTGAGACTTCTTCAGCTCGCGACCTAGTCGAAACTCGAGAACTTCACTTTCATCCATCAACTGCTGGATCGCTTGTTCCCGCTTTTTCTTTTCCTCGTCGGATACCACGCTCTTCTGACGGGAATAAGCTTCCATCCGGTCGGACACTTCGGCCTTTTTCTTTTCGAGTTCGCCCCGAAGCTCCTGCGCCTTCGATGCGGCGTCGTTGATCATTCCACGGATCGATTTCGACGCTGCGGCGACCTGCTTTGAATCGACAACGCCGATCTTTACGCTGGGTCCCGAACTTGTTGCGGCTACAAGCAGCGTCCCAAGGATCAAAAACATTCCAATCCGAAGCATTGGATCATATCCTATCGCGCTCTTTGTCTCGTTCATCGAAAAATCCTCCAATTTCATGAATCTCTATCGAGTTTTGGCGATGCGTTCCACCTGGCTCAAATACTGAGCGACATCATCGCGTGGCTTGACTTCTTGAGCGCGGCGCAGCAGCGGAACGGCGTCGCCAAAACGTCCCATCCCGACAAGGGTCTGGGCGTGTCGAATCTTTGCGTTCGCCTCGAAGGCTTCGATACTTTCGGCCCGTTCGTAATAAAAGATCGCTCGGTCGGGCTCGTTCTGACGGGAGTAGTGCTGCCCGAGCAGCATGAGCGCCTCGCCATCGAGCGGATCCAGTTTTACGATCTCTTCGAGCACACCGGCGGTTTCGGAACTGCTCGAGCCTTCGGCCATGCTCACGCGCGCCTCCAGCTTGAGCAGCTTTCTGCGGTCCGATTCCTCCATCTGATTCTTCCAGACGTTGTGAATGTGTCCGGCCACCTCGCGGGACTGGGCCAGAGCGCCCTTTCCGGCCAGCATTTCAGCGGCACGCATGGGGCGGGAAAGGGGTTGCTTTGTATCGACATCCATCGCCCGCATGTAAGCCTGACTGGCCAGGTCCATCAGGCCTTCGTTGAGATAGATGTCCCCCAACGTGTGGAGGCTATCGACCGTCGATTTCCCGAGGCGATCGAGGGCTTCGAGGTCCTGCGCCGCTTTAAGCGGTTGCTTCAGTCCCAAATAGGCCTGCGCCTGCAACAACCAGAAATCGGATTTCTCCGGATAGCGCGAAATCAAAAGCTCGAGCAACGTCGCCGCGTCCTCAAACTTCTGCTGCTTAAAAACGCAGCGCGTAACTCCGAGCCGCCATTCCGTGTTTTCGGGTTGGAGTAACAGGGCGTTGCGGTAGGCGGCCTCGGCCGCCTGGTAATCCTGCTTTGATGAATAGGCGAATCCAAGAAGGCCATAGGAATATGCGTCCCCCCCGCCGAGCTCGATCATTTTCGTAAAAGCGGTAATCGCTTCATCGAATTTTCCATCGCGCGTGTAGATCAACCCGAGGTTTCGCCAGGCACGGCGAAAACTTGGAAACTTGGCGACCGCCTTCTTGTAGTTCTCGAGCGCCTGCGGCATTTTGTCCTGCTGGAAATAGATGCTGCCGAGCGTGAAATCGAAAACCGCCGAAGAATCCGGCTTGATCTGCTTTTGAAGGATTGCCTCTGCCTTAGCGAGATCGCCGGGCATGAAAGGCCGGATTTTTTCGAGTATTTCCACCTCCTCGGGCGTTACGCGCGGCTCGATCTCGGCATTGAAGCCATAACCTGCAATGAACCGCTTCTGAAATTCCGGATCGTTCCAGATCGAGTCTGTATCTGCTGGCGCGGCAGACTCAACGGATTCAGAAGTCTTGGTGTTCTTGCCCCAGGCGAAACATGCCGGGCTCGCAATCAAAGTCAGGGCCGCAATATAAAGCCCGCAAGGGACCCGTCTAAGAATGTCAAACCGTCTGGGCATATTTTTCTCCATTCAATGGTTCCCGTGTTGGCGGGGCCTTGCGCCGCGCCGCGGGTTTCTCTTTCGCCGCCATGAGCACCAGCAATTGGGAGGACGCCGTTTCGATTTCGAGCCGTGCCTCCTCCATCTTGTTATTGAGGTAGTTAAAGGGAATGAGCGAGGTGATCGCGATGCCAAGCCCGAACGCGGTGGCAATGAGCGCCTCCGCAATGCCGCCCGTGATGGCTCCGGGCGCGCCCAGCTCGCCGCCGATCAGCGAAAAGGAGCCCATCATGCCCGTCACCGTGCCGAGCAACCCAAGCAGGGGTGCAAGCGTGATCACCGTATCAAGCATAGGAATGCCCCGGCGGAATCGCTTCATCTCCTGCTCCTGCGCGAAGAGCAGTGCGCTCGTAAGGGATCGCCCCTGGTGTTCAAGTCCGTAATTCAAAACGCGAACGACATTGAACTTGGATTTCTTCCCGATCATCCGGGCCGCGACGAAGTCGCGTTTATTGACTTCCACAAGAAACCTTGCGAGCGCCTTCCGATCGCGCTTGCGTCCTTCATTAAGCAGAAAAAAAAGGCGATCGATGACGGTCCCCATCGCGAGAATCGACGTGATGAGCAGGGGGATCATGATCGGCCCCCCCTTCTTGAGGATCGGAATCAGCGTCGTATCTTTCAGGATCTCCTCAAGTTCCTCGAAGTCATTGCTGCGCACGCTCTCGCTGGCTCTCCGGAGAAGGCCTTTCACCGATTGAATATTGTTTGCCAGGCTGAGCGGCTGCGGAGGCTCACCGGGCTGCTCGTTTGATGCGTTGGTTGGAGCTGCTGCGACCGGCGTTGGGGTGGATAGCTCATTCTGAATGGCGGGTAGATCAGCCGAGCCTTCGCTTTGGGCGAAAGCGCACGAGAGCGTAATCAGAGTAATGACAAGGTGGCATTTTATTTTCATGTTTACTGCCTCGGCTGAAAGCGAATCGGCACCCGCATCTTGCAGGAGACACGCTGTCCGCCCTTGACTGCGGGTTCAAACTTCCACTGGCGCACCGCTTCGAGCGCGGGCTTCTCAAATTCTCGGTGGGTTGATTTATCGACCCGCGGGCTCGTTGCCTTCCCCGTTTCATCGACGATGAACAGCACCCTCACCACGCCCTCCACTGAACGCATCCCCGATGGATACACCGGCGGCGCTTGAAAAATGACGCGAGGTTTCTGGTCAATCTCCGATAGGCTGAAGGCCTTATCGAGTTCCTGTTCCTGCGCGCCGCCTTTGCCCGTTCCACCGATGCGGCCTCCGGAGGAGAAACTGAGCGACTCCGCGAAGTCTCCGCCCGCGCCGGCTTGTCCGCTGAGCGCCGCTTCGATCGCGCTCAGGCTGGCGGCCTCCAGCTTGGGTGTATTGTCGATCGCAGTCGCTTCCATGTTGCGGATGATCTCGGCTGAATCCGGCGCCTCTTCGGTTTCCGTGTTCAGCTCCTCGTTTTCTTCAGCCTTCTTTTCTTCGACCTTTTCCTGCTCTTTGGCCGCATCCTGCTCACTGAGCAACTCCACTTGCTGGAGCGTCCCCTCATCCTTCTTGTGACCCGCAAACAGGTGTCCCCCGAATAGGATGATTCCACCGTGCAGGAGAAGTGCGCAGACAAGGCCGAGAAACCAACCGAATCTCATCGTGTTATCCGATCACTTCTTGTCGGTGTTGATGCCGACCTTTGCGATGCCGATCTTGCGAACTTCATCCAGAACGGCGACCACGTGCTTGAAGTCCGCCCCGGCGTCGCTGTTGACGATGACCTTGGGGTCCTTGGAGGCAGACTTGAAGGTCTGCAGCTTGAGTGGAAGCTGCGCGACGGTGATCTTCTCCTTATTGAAAAAAACGTCCCCCTTGGCCGTGACGCTCAATGTGACGGCCTTGTCCAGCTCCTGCTGCGTATCGAGCGCCGAGGCCGTCGCCGCCGTAGGCAACGCGACCTGCACACCTTGATTTTTGGTCATCGAGAGCGAGACCATGATAAACGTCGCGAGAAGAAAGAAGATGATATCGATCAGCGGGATGATCTCGATCCGGGCCTTCTTCTTGTTTCCTCCTCCTGAAGATCCGTGCATAGCCTTTTCCTTTCTAGACCGTGGCCTCGACGACGAGGTGATCGCGTGCCGCCACGGCCTCCGCGATTTCCGTTGGATGCATCAGCAGTTCCAACTGTGTCGCTGCCGTCTCGATTTCGATCCGGGCCTCTTCCATTTTGGTATTGAGGTAGTTGAAGGGGATGAGCGAAGTGATGGCTATCCCCAGTCCAAAAGCCGTGGCGATAAGCGCTTCGGCGATGCCACCCGTGATTGCCCCCGGCGCGCTGAGTTCGCCGCCGATGATTGAGAAGGAACCCATCATTCCTGTGACCGTTCCCAGCAAGCCGAGGAGCGGAGCCAGCGTGATGACCGTATCCAGAATCGGAATTCCCCGCCGGAAGCGCTTCATCTCCCGCTCCTGCGCATAGACGAGCGCATTCGAAAGCGAGCGCTCCTTGTGCGTCAATGCGTAGCCCAGCGCGCGCAGAAGAAAGAATTTTGACTTTTTCGTAATCGCGATGGCCCCTTGCACGTCCCCTCGTGTAAGCGCTTCAAAAAACCTTTCCAGGGCTTTGGAACTTCTTTTCCGGCCTTCATTGAGCAGGAAGAAAATCCTCTCCAATACCGTGAGCAAGGCGAGAACGGCACTGAAGAGGAGTGGCCACATGATGGGGCCACCCTTCTTGAAGATGTGAAGAATGTCCGTTTTCTGAACCATGGCCTTGAGCGCGCCCCCGCGCAATGGATCGAGCGGGAGCATCCCTTCGCCATTTTCGACAACCGCCCAGATCCCTTCCTGCAAGTGTCCTTCGAGCGGGCGGATCAACGGATTCGTCGAACCTGTCTGGGGAAGCACAAGTCCGGCCACGGCTGCATCCTTGGAGGCAAAAAGCGCAACGGGGCCAATCAACCCAAACTGCCCTCGCTTCACGTTGCCCTTCGGGTCCACCGCGATCCCGTCGAAACGCATTCCTCCAATCACTTCGAACATTCGCTTGACGGAAACATCGACGAACGCAACCTGGCGTGTGAACTTCTCCGGCATGGAGAGCGTCATGTTTTCGGTCGCCTGCTTCGCGGATTCCAGGGTGGCACTTGTATACTGCAGTTCGCTGATATTCACTTTGGATTCAAATGAACGCGCGTATTCGTCCAACAGATTCCCGACGTAAACCAGTTCGTCCTGCCGGGCTTTCATTTCGTTTTTGATCGTCGTGAGTTCGAGATTGCCGGAATCCACGAGTCGTGTGATCCGCTCGTATTCGCGTCGCAGCCCGCTGAGCTTCTCTTCCGAGGCGGTAAGCTCCTGCGCGAGCGGCAACTTCTCCTTTGCGATTTGATCGCGCAGTTGACTGAGCTCTTGTGTGCTTTTGGCGAGATCCTTGTCGGCCGACGTCGAAAGCCTGTTCAACATTTCGGCCGCCCCTGGCGCCTTTGAGGCTTCGGCGGGCGCTTCGGGCTTTTGAGCGAATCCGCCTGCCGCAAGGAAGAAAATTGAAGTGATGAAAATAGAAAATCTCATGAAAGGCCTCATTGAATTTTCACTGGAAGCGGCACGAAGGCCGGACTTTGCTTACCCTGGAGAATATCGAGCGCCATGAGCACCTGCGCCGCGCTCGCCTGGGTGGGCTCCCATTTCCATCCCTCGGTGGTCGGGCGACCAACGCCCGCTTCACCTCGCGCGCTCACGTAATACGCCTGACCCAGACCGACGTAGATCGCTTTCACTTCCGAAGGATTCCCATCGGCTAGCGTATGAACCTCGTAACTGACCGTGATCTCGTTGTTCGCCTTGTTCACTTCGTTCAGGATGCCGAGGACGTTCTGAAATCGCTCGGCGGCGGAGACGCGTGTCTTGGATGGGTCTTCTGGAATGCGTTCAAAGAGCGGTTGTAGCCTTGCCCGGACCGGGTCGGGGAGTTGCTTGAACAGGCGGCGGACTTCTCCCTCCATGCCACTCACCGCATCGGTCAATTGGACCCCGGCAGCCTTGAATTGGTCGTTTTCCGCCTGAAGGTCCTTGCGCTTCTTGCTGGCCTCCTCGATCCCTGTTTCAGCCTGCTTGATTTTCTCATTCAGCGTCGCAATTTCTTTTTGGACGAGCTCGAGCCGCCCCACGAGAATGTCTTTCCCCTGCTGCCAATCTTTGCGTTCCTTCGAAATGATCTGCTGCGTCTCGATCCACTTTTCCATCTTAAGACGCGCCTCTTCCAGAATGGTTGGTCCCGAAAGTCCGCTAGTCGTGCCTTCATCTTTTTGGGCGATTCCCGGACCAAGTGAAGCGAGCCAGATTGCCGTGGCGATCAGCAACGTCCCCGTCGCCCTCCGCCAATTGGAAATTCTCAAGCTAGCGTCCATCGTCATACCTCATCAAATTCCGAGTTCAGGATTTCTTCTTGTGTGTGAACACGTAAGTAAACCCGAGCGTGAACTCCATGCCTTTCTGATAGGATGTCTTTGTCACGTCCTTATCGATAAATTCCGAGCGGTAAACCGTCTCAATCATCGGATCGAGCAGATTCTTCGCCTGGAACTTCAATGCAAAGCTGTCCCCAAATTTCTTGATCAAGCTGAAGTTCAGCGTCCCATATTCCTTCTCGTAAACGTTGGGTATGAAAAATCCCTTCGTCTCGCCGGCTCCGGCCACCAGCGTATCCCCTCGGACCGTGTAAAAAAGGTTCACCTGCGTGCCGTTGAGTCCCCGGATCTTCCAGTAGTCGAAGTCGTAAATCATGTAGATGTTGTAGAGATGGTTTGGCGCGTTGGTCATGTCCCGGGTCTTCATTGGAGCCTTGACGCTTTCCTGCTCGAACAGCGCGGCCTCTTCCGGGGGGAGGGTGACCTCGGAATCGATGAACGTCGCGTTGCCGCCCAGCGTCAAACCCGTAAGCGGGGTCCAGACCTTTCCGAAATCTTGACGCAGCTCAAATTCAAATCCGCTCAGCTCTCCTTCTGTGTAATTGATCGGCGTGGTGTAGGCGAAATCGACGATTCGCTGAACGTATTCGATGGGGTCCTTGATCGTCTTGTAGAAGTAGGATGCCGAGATGAGTCCGCCTTCAAACGGCGTGTAATCGACCCGGAGATCGTAATTTTTCACGGCGCTCATTTTTAGCGCGGGATTCCCAATGAAAATGTCCCCGCCGAGAAATTCCTGCTGTTGAATCGGAGTCAGTTCCTTGAATGTCTGTCGCGCGACGGTCTGGCTGTAGGAGCCCCGAATCGTTACTTTTTTGAGAGGCGTCAGAACAAACCCGGCGGACGGAAGCAGGTCCCTCTGCTTGAAAAACACGTCCGCTTCGCCCGGATTGAGTTTGATCGCTCCCAGCGCACCGGGAGGAAACCACGTCACATCTTCTTCGGGCGTGTTGATGATGCTGAGTTCCGTCGATTCGACGCGCGCGCCGCCGATCAATTTGAAAAACGAAGTCAGCGGAAAATCCGCCATGCCGTAATAGGCCGAAATCGTCTGTTCGCCGGTATAATCCACGTCAATTTCGGCCGGGGAGATCGGATGGTATTCCCTCGGAAAGTGCTCGCTCCAAAAATCGTCGAACGAACCTTCGAACGAAGCGGCGTTATCATTGAAATTGCTGAACGAATCCTGATTGTATTCGCGATTGACCTTGTCCTTGAAGATTCCGAATTTTAAATATCCCTCAGTGTCCGTCCATTGGCGATAAGGCAGCTTCAAATCGACCGCATACTGGTCACTTTCCTCCGTGATGTCCTTCCAGACCCGCTGCATGTTCCCGAGTGTAAAATTCGCCGCGGGCTTGAACGGGCGCCATTCCTCGGGATAGGTGGAAGGAGGAACATAAGGCGGAAATCCTGGGTTGAAGGATTCGGGCAGCCACATGGATCCGAACTGCCGCTTGTCAGGCTGATCCAGCGTCGCTTCACTGCGTGAAAGGCGCCAATCGAGCTCCGGGGGAAGCACGGTGAAGAATTTCGTCAGGTGAAGATCCGGAATCGGTGCTTTGTGATGCCCATGCAGCTGCAGCGTCTGCGCCGTCCGTTCGGAATACTGCAGTGTCTCGGTCCGGAGGTAGGGGGCCGCCTGGCGCGCCACATTCCCTGGATCCATCGGATCGTTCCCGTTGTAGTCCGGGAAGAAATACTTTTTGCCGCGCGTATCCTCGGCGAGGGTTGCAACATCCTCGGCAACGCGTGTGTAAAGATAGACAAGCGATAGCGAATTGTTCTTCGTCTCGACGCCAACGCTGCCGAGTCCGCCCCAGCGAACTTCCTCAACTCCTTTCGTCACATCAAAAAGAGAAGTCTTGAAATCTTCCTGCGTGGGGGTTCCCTGCGAATACTGGGGCCTCATTATGCCGCCAGGTCGTTCAACCCAATATTTGTCATCGATCCCGTCGGTATAGAGGGAGCTTTCACGTTCGTAGAAGAAGCTGGCGAATCCGCCAACCTTGATCCCATTTCCGAATTCATGTTTGCCCCCGCCGGACATCGACCACTTGTAATCCACAGGTCCGTTTTCGGGGCTGACGCCCGCGGCCCCCTTCCAGCTTTTGTCGAATCGATCGGTTTGGATGTCCCGGCCGCCATCATCGAATCCGAAGTAGTTGACGCCGCCGTCCTTGTAGGAAAGAAAATCGTCACTGCCGGTTACGTTCGTCTTGTAGCCGGACTGTCCTTCAATCTTGAAGGAGGTCTCATCCGGAATTCCCTTCAGCACGAGATTCACCGCCCCACCGGAAGCATCGCCCTGTTGATCGGGGGTAAACGTTTTGCTCACTTGGATGCTTTCGATCGCAGCCGAAGGAAAGAGGTCCAGTTCCACGGCACGTTTGTCCGTATCTGCGGTGGGGAGGCGAACGCCATTCAACTGCGAATTGACGTATCGATCGGGCAAGCCTCGCACGACCGCGAATTTCCCGTCCTGAACGGTCGCCCCGGACACCAACCGCAGGGCGCTCGCCGCGTCGCTTGCGCCTGCCTGGCTCATGATTGCCGCGCTGATCGAATCCATGAGCGCCGGGCTGTCGATGCGAAGCTGGAGTAAGGCGGCCTCGGTGCCGCCGGCGATTTGAACGTCCTGAACGATGAACTCCTCCATCTCCGTTACTTCGCCGATGAGCGATGCATCCACTTCAGCCAATTGGCCTGGTGAAACAACCACGTCCGGCTTGACCTGCCGCGCATATCCATCCTTGGAGAACACCAGGGTATAGGTTCCGGGTTCAACTTGGGGGAACACGTATTTGCCTTCGTTGGTGGACATCACACTTTGCCCGGTCTCACTTATCGTCACTTGCGCGGCGGCAAGTGGCGCATCGAAATCCTTGTCTTCAATCGATCCCCGAATGCTGCCCGCCTGTTGTGCGATGGCAGGCGCGGCAATCAGAATCAAAACTATGGTCATGAGCGAACAGGGCAATTTGGCCATCACCATGGCTTGCCGAGTCCCCCACGAATCCGGTTTATTTCCGCCCAGAGTTCGGCATCCGGCTCCACTCCGGACAGCGCCATCGAACTGCACGTTGCGGCCAGGTCCTCTGCTCGAGGTCGGGAATTCGGATTTTCGATTCCTTCCTTTACCGCGAGCTTGTAAACCGCCAATGCACTTTTTGAGTCGCCCATTTCCTGATAAGCCATCGCCAAGGGACGAAGCGCGTCGGCCCGCCAGATATCGACGATTTGCTTTTGGTTGGAGTTGTAGAAAGAAAGCGCCGAGTCCGCGTCGGATCGGGCTTTTGCCGTATCCGCTGCGCGGAACCTCAATGCGGCCAGTTTGGCGGCAAGCGGGAGTCGATCTTCCGGCGCCCACTGCGAGTCGTCCATCAACTGTTGCGTTTCGTTCACCAATTGGAGCGCTTTTGTGTGGTCCGCGCGTTCGAGCGCGAATCCCGCAAGCTCCATCAGAAGATTCATGCGAACAAATACGGGCTGCTTGGACCACGCAGCCTTAATTTTTTCCTCGATAAGTGATCGCCGTCCGGCGTCATCGTAGCACCGGTTGAAAAGCTGAATGTAGGCTTCAAGAGCAGCCCGGGTCGCCTCGAACTCTCCAGTTCCAACGGCATCCCCCAATCGCCTGATCTCTTTATCGAATGCCGTTTGATCTACAGTAGGAACCTCGTTGGTCTTCTTCTGATCGAGCATTGTTTCCGTTCGTCGAATTTTGAAATTGATGCGATCCTTGCGCCAATCCTCGGCGGATTCGGAGATCTTTGAGGCCTTTTCGATGCATTGCCGGGCTTCGCCGGCATAGCCCCGCTGGGCACAATAAAACGCAAGGTCCGCGTAGCACGCTCCCTTGATCCAATTGTCGATCTTCTCGACGTAACCCTTCACTCGTTTCGGTTGATCGAGTTCGAAGGACGCGACGACGACGGCTTCTTGAGCCCTCGAACGGTCCTTGATATGCGGATTCGACGGAATCGCCGTTGCAGTGTCGAAGGCCAGATCGAGCAGCTTTACCTGAAACGGAGCCAGCGGTTTGTCCGCGGATTCCTTCCGCGGGCAGCCGCACAAAGATGCACAAATCACCGGAGCGAGAATCAGTGCAACGGATACTCGGGATGTTGAAGGGAGCTTTCTCATCAAACTTTCCTGTGTATGGATCTCGGGCGAAGGAAAAAGCCTCCGCCCGAATTCCTGATTGTGCGTCGTCATTAAATTCGTTGATGGTGGGATGCATGCATCCCACCATCAACCTTGATTCCTCGATCTTTTTCACTCAATCCGCACAAACGCATGCACGCGTGTGAAGATCATTCAAATACCGTCCAATCTCTGACCGCATTCGTCGGAACGACGATCTGAATCGTCTCGTTGTAAATCTCACCGAAGAGGGATACAACCTGCGCCATCTGCAATTGGATGGTGCAGGATTGCGGCGTGGCCGGAGCCTGAATATTGAATGAGAAGTCAAAGAATTGGCCCGTCGCGATGTTATCCGCTGGCCCCAGAGGATAGGTCGAGCTGGCCAGCAATCCGCACGGATCGCTAACGACACCGAGAACATATCCTCCGGCCTGCGTCCATGTCGCGCTGCCCGTGTTCGTCATGCGGAGTTGAACGGCGCCCCCCACTCCAACGTTCACCTGGGAAGGGATTGAGTCCGGACCCACGGCAGCGTCATTCGCGGGGATAGGCGTCGGAGTTGCTGTTTCGGTCGGCGAGGGCGTTGCAGTCGGTGAAGGCGTTGGGGTTCCGATGACGGATCCGCACACGAATCCATAGGCGTTGGCCGCCGTCCAACCGAGAATCCAGTTCTCAGTCGGACTGAATCCGCCGCGGTATTTCGCCGGTTCAAAGAAACCATCCGCGGGTGCTGCGGCGACGCTCGATAATGCATCGTTCGCCGGCAGCGGATTAATGCATGTCACCGGGATCAGCGTCAGCGTTCCCTTGGTCACGGCTGCGCCACGACTGAGGGACTGAATCGGACTGATGCCAACGGCAGCCATCACGTTGTTGTTCGCGGGAGCTCTAACGCTCCTCGCATCAGCCTCGGTGTAAGCAGCGCCGTTGAGGTTGTTGTAGAACACGCTGTCGGTGATTTCAGCCAACGTGCCTGAGGTCTGGACCGTGTAAAGCACTGCAGGGTCGTTGAATGCTCCCGGTGTAAACGATCCGGCATTGACCCCGGAGGTGAACGTGTAAGGTGTTGTCCAGGTGTTAGGCCAGGTCAACGTGCCGTTGAATCCGTAGCCTTGCGAACCGTCGCCGTCGAGATTATCGAAGGAGACAAGTCTTTCGCCCAGTTCCATGAACGTGCAGTTGCGATACTGCATGTGCGCGTTATCGCGCCACGCCGTTGCATGGTCTCCGGCGATAGGCTGGCCGACCACCGTGAAGTTGTAGATGGTGGAAGTTGTAATCGGCTGAGCGTCTGAGTTTTCCGCGCCGTCGGTCTCGAAGATGTTGTCTCCAACTCCCGATCCCTGAGCAGCATCGACACTGTAACCCTGAACGATCAGGCCGAACTGGGCTTTGCCGCGCCATCCCTGATCCACATCAAAGGCGTCGTCACCGATGTTCCAAATGTTGACGTATTTCAGATTGACGGTTCCGCCCCAGATCTCGATCCCGTCATCCACATTGTTCATGATTTCGACGTGATCGATGTCGGTCTCGCGACCGACGCCGCCCAAGGACAATCCGTTCAACTCATTGGCGAGAGCCAACACCTTGCCTCCGTAACGTAGCGACAGATAGTGGATCGCACCGCTGTCGTCGTTGTCATCGTTTCCACCGTAAACCGCTACGGGATCGGTGAGGCCTTCCATCTGCTTGACGTTGGTTCCGGTGGGGGTGGCGCTGTTTCCAGGCGCCAGCGAGGCCGAGATCACTCCCTTGCCCATGATCGTCAGGTTCCCCCATTCGTTGGCACCTTCGTGCCAGGTGCCGGTTTTGGGGTTGCGGCCCGTGGGATGACTCGCGTCCACAGCCCATGTCGCCACGTCGGTTGACGAAGTCATGATGACGGGGTTCGTGCACGTTCCGTTGACGAATATTTTTGCACCACGCGTCACGGCCAGACTTCCGCCTCCTCCAGCCGTGCTCGCGATTACCGTTCCGGGCTCAATCGTCAACGTCGCTCCCGGCATCACATAGATCTGCCCTTGGAGGTTGTAGGTCTTGTCTGCAGTCCAGGTCGTGGAAACGGTGATATTGGAACTCACCATTACCTGTCCGCCAGGAGGAATCGTCGGAGCGTTCACGAAACCGTAGGCGTTCGCCGCCGTCCAGCCGATCAGCCAGTTTTCCGTCGGACTGAATCCCCCCCGGTAGGCTGCCGGTTCGAAGACTCCATCCGCCGGCGCGGACGCCACGCTGGATAACGCGTCGTTCGCAGGCAATGGGTTAATGTTGGTGACGGGAAGAAGCGTCAGGGTGCCTCGCGTGACCGCCGGACCACGGGAAATGGATTGGATCGGGCTGACTCCGGCAGCGGCCGTCACATTGTTGTTCGCACCCGCGCGCACTCCTCGGGCATCCGCTTCAGTATAGGCAGCGGCGTTGAGGTTGTTGTAGAAGACGCTGTCGGTGATCTCGGCCAGCGTGCCTGATGTCTGGACCGTGTAAAGCACTGCCGGGTCGTTGAATGCTCCTGGGGTGAATGCTCCTGCATTGACGGGCGAAGTGAACGTGTAGGGAGTCGTCCATGTGTTTGGCCAGGTCAGCGTGCCGTTGAAGCCATATCCTTGAGATCCGTCTCCGTCCAGATTGTCAAAGGACACAAGTCGTTCACCCAATTCCATGAACGTGCAGTTGCAGTACTGCATGTGCGCGTTGTCCCGCCACGCGGTAGCGTGGTCACCAGCAATCGGCTGGCCAACGACTGTGAAGTTGTAGATGGTCGAGGTCGTAATCGGCTGAGCGTCAGAATTCTCCGCGCCGTCGGTTTCGAAGATGTTGTCGCCAACACCGGAACCCTGCGCCGCATCAACACTGTAACCCTGGACGATCAGACCGAACTGGGCTTTGCCACGCCATCCCTGGTCCACGTCAAAGGCATCGTCGCCGATGTTCCAGATGTTGACGTATTTCAGATTGACCGTGCCGCCCCAGATCTCGATTCCGTCATCGACGTTGTTCATGATCTCAACGTGATCGATATCGGTCTCCCGGCCGACGCCGCCGAGCGATAGACCATTCAATTCATTCGCTAATGCGAGCACTTTGCCGCCATATCGAATCGACAGATAATGGATTGCTCCGCTGTCGTCGTTGTCGTCGTTACCGCCGTAAACCGCAACCGGATCGGTCAGGCCTTCCATTTGCTTGACGTTGGTTCCGGTAGGGGTTGCGCTATTTCCTGGAGCCAGCGAAGCCGAGATCACTCCCTTGCCCATAAGCGTCAGGTTCCCCCACTCGTTGGCCCCTTCGTGCCAGGTGCCGGTCTTGGGGTTGCGTCCCGTCGGGTGGCTTGCGTCGACCGCCCAGGTTGCAACGTCCGTCGTCGAGGTCATGATGACGGGGCTGCAAGCCGTGCCGTTGACGAAAATCTTCCCACCGCGTGTCACGGCCAGGCTTCCGCCCAGCCCTGTGGTGCTTGCGATCACGGTCCCCGCTTCAATGGTCAGTGTCGCGCCGGGCATGACATAAATCTGATTCTGCAAATTGTAAACATTGTCCGCCGTCCACGTGGTGGAAACGGTAATATTGGAAGAGACAAGAATTTGAGCCGCGTGCGAAGTTCCGGCCAGTAGGCACAGAATCGCTAATGCAAGAAGACTATTTTTTATCCGTCTCACTCAATCCTCCTTGGAGTTCGTGAATCAAATTCCTCGGTCGAAAACTGTGGCGCGAGACGCCGACGCCATCAAACCGCCCGGGTTCAAGCCGCCCCGCTGGCCAGCAAGGGGTTAAGCCCTTCATCGTTCGATGAGTGCGTTATTCGGCCTCGGCGCCTGCCCATGCGACCAAGGAAATGCGCAATCGTTGAAGCCGAATTTCATCAAACTTGATTCGGCGATGGAGCTTTTCCTCGATTGCGTTTCGTCATTGGAATGAAATGGTCGAAGCAAGAAATCCTTGTGAATCGGGCATTCACGCCGTGTTGAAGACAATAGTGTGCTGCCCAATTCGCGAAGCATTTTTCGCGAACCATACCTGCGTAATTTCCAACGGCGTCGCGAGCATACTCAGCTCCGACCCAGTGATAAAGTTAGGAAGGGATGAGATTACTGTTACCGCGTCGGCGATCGAATCGAAGATTGGATCGACTTGCGTTAGTTCCAGGAATTTTGTTCGTCGCGATTGAAAATGTGTGAATTCCCGCCCACTCCGGGCCATCTATCGCGAGGTTTTGGTTGCGATGGATTCTTAAATGAAGACCCTAGACAGCTTCGGCATAAGCGTTGGTTTCGGTTTTGGAGCTGCGGGGCTCAGTGCGTCCAGCATAAAGCTGCCAGGTTCGATGAAATGCTTGCTCGAAGGAGCGCTCCTCCATCGCCACGCGTCCTGCGCATCCCATTTCAGTCCGTCGAGTGGGGTTTGAAAGCAATGAATCCACAGCCTTGACCAGAGCTTGAATGTCTGCGGATGGCACGATTAATCCAGTTGTTCCGTGTGAAATATTTTCGCGGGGTCCCCCGCAATCGGTCGCGATCACCGGCAAACCCGATGCCTGGGCTTCGAGAATCACGTTTCCGAATGTATCTGTCGTGCTCGTAAAAATGAAAATGTCGGAAGATGCATATGCTGCGGCCAAATCTCCACCTTCAAGAAATCCGGTGAAGTGACACGGTAACCCTGCGAGTTCGGTCTTCAACTCGGCTGCGTATGGGCCGTCCCCAACGACCAAGAGATTGACAGCATGCCCCGCCTGAATGAGCGCCTTGAACGCTTCTGCGAGCACGTTGAGGTTCTTTTCCTTTGAAACCCGGCCTACGTAAAGGAGCACGGGCGCATCGGGGATCGCCAATTGGTGACGAAATGAGTCGCTGCGATTGGATGGATGAAACCGTTCCGTATCGACCCCGCGTGGATAAATGCGCAGTTTACGCGGATTCAACCCGCGCTCCTCAAGTTCGTCGGCCGTAGCCTTCGAAGGACACAAAACCACATCCATCTGGTCGTAGAACCAGAGCATGTATTTCCACATCACGTCTTCAATAAAGCTGGAATCGGTCAGATGAAATGCGAATTGAGGAAATGCGGTGTGATACGTCGCCGTGATCGGGATCCGCAGGATGCGCGCGATCCCAAGGGCCGCCAAGCCCATCGGGCCGGGCGCCGTCGCGTGAATGTGCGTGTATTGCTCGTTGTAGCATCGATCCAGCATTTCAAGAAATGGGGGGGGGTAGCACTTCTGCTGCGGGTATTCGGGAATTTCGCATTCGCCGATTGGAACAAAGTTCCTCAGGCAGGCTTCGGCCTCGGGAGAAGTTGGGCTGCATGTAAAGATCTGGTAATCCAGACGGAGCTTTTGCGCGGCCCTGGCCTGCTGACGGAGCGTGTGCGAAACGCCGTTGATCTCGTGGTAGGTGTCGGTGAACTCGGCGATGCGAAGGGCATGCTCGTTGAAGCAATCCTTGGCCGCAAAAGGGACGAAATGCTGAAGCGCCCGTCGCGCGAACTGCCGTTCCTTTGTGTGAAGCGAATAGCCTACAAAGCAGGGCGCAAGAGCAGAGACGAGCGCTCCTGCGGAGCCGACCGTTGCAAACGCGTCGAGAATATTCCCCCCTGAAACGGAAGAGATCAGATACTCGCCGACCTGCGCCAGGACCGAGTTGGAAACCTGGTGCACAAAGTCGAACCACTTGAGCTCCATCGAGGCCTCCGAAGCGTTGCCACGCACAACGGCCAGCAATTCGGGATTGCGGAGCACAATTTCTTGGGCATCGCGACGCAACAGCTCAATGAATGACTTTGGAGAGGGCGAGGTCTGGGAGACTTTTCTTTGACCCATAGCGAGCGAGATTTTTGATAGGATTGTTTCATCAGGCCCCTGCGCAGCGTTCAGGAATCGATCCAGGAACTTCATGAAGAAATCCTTGTTCACATGCTTCGCCAAGCCAAATTTGCTTTTGTAGAACTGATAGACCGTCGCGAAAATATTGTGGGCCATCATTTGGGGATTGGCCGGCAGGACGGACAGCTGATTCTTCCCCAAGTTTACCGCTTCAAAGAAATCCTCGATCGACTCCGCCCCGTCAACCTGCGTATAGGCACGTGCGAGATGAAGCGAACTGTGGTCATCCGACCCGGCAGTGATCGCCTTCCGCCAGGGCTCGGGGAAGGAAGGATGAATGCCGTGCTTGTCGGCCCAACCCTCAATGTCATCGCTCGTGAGGTGATTGAGAATAATACGCAGGAATGCATTCGCTTCGGGATTTTGGTCGCCGTTGATTTCGAGACACTTGAATAGCAGAAGACATTTTTCCAAATGTTCGACGTTTAGCTTGTCGCTCACGGCAAAGAACGGATGAGCAAGGCTGTGCGATATTTTTTCGCGCTGCAGATACTCCACGAACTCGTAAACATTCTCCCGAAGCTCTTCAATGATGCGAAATTGACCCTCCGTGATGTCGTAAACGCAAACGTGAAGCTTGCAGCCATCTTCAGGGAAGTAGGTCGTCACCTCGTCGCTGATGAATGTGTTGGGGAGATGCGCGATTTCGAGGCATCCGGCAATCTCGTTGTGATCGGTAATCGTAACGTGCGTCATTCCCTTCGACGTGCAGATGCGGTAGAGGTCCTGCGGTTCGGTGAAGCTTTCCGGACACCCGATTCGTTGCATCAAATAGATGCTTGGCCTCTTCTTTCCAGCACATTGGGATCCTAAGCTTAGAATTCCACGTGGACAAGTTGT